>Ga0126381_100003017_pt1 | contig 18329 bp, 16 predicted proteins | sample PanSoiMetPlot_28_FD_96465 | JGI IMG/M metagenome (GOLD analysis project Ga0126381, IMG submission 96465) | Tropical forest soil microbial communities from Panama - MetaG Plot_28 | ecosystem: Environmental > Terrestrial > Soil > Tropical forest > Bulk soil | place: Panama | collected 2016-02-17
GAAGATGACTATGACAACGAATACCGGTACGAGGCGATGCCCGTTGCATCTCTCCAAGGTCTCGACAGTGAGTCTCGCGTCATTTACATCGGAACATTCAGCAAGACCTTGTTTCCTTCTTTGCGCGTCGGCTACGTGGTGATTCCTCCCGACCTCATTCAGCGATTTCTTTCTGTTCGGAACACGATGGACGTTTGTCCACCACATCTCTATCAAGCGGTCTTGGAGGACTTCATCCGCGAAGGACACTTGGCGCGCCACATTCGAAGAACGCGCCTTCTGTACAGCGAGCGCCGGAACATGCTCGTGGAAGCCGTCAGGAACGAGTTGGGTACCAGCGTGGAGTTGCTGGGGGCAGACGCCGGCGTGCACATTGTAACCACGCTTCCTAAAGGGCTGTGCGACCGGCCCGTTGCGGAGGCGGCCGCGCGCCAGGATCTGTGGCTTTGGCCCCTGTCTTCATGCTATTTCGGCAAGCGCGCCCGGCAAGGCCTCATCCTGGGGTTTGGGAGCACAACGCCCCAGCAGATCCCAAGCGCTGTGCGGCGGCTTCGAGACGTGATCGAGGGCCGATAGCTGAGCAATTTTATTTACGACCTGGTCGATGAGTCTTGGTCGTTGACCTTGGCCATTCCACGAGTGGCCCTCTCCGACAGACGGTTAGCCAGGTCGCCCTGATTGTAAAGGGCCTGGCCAGTTCGGGCCAGAATAGCTACGGATGGTAACAATCGAGGACGGTTGTGGCTCGCTTGCGCCTGCGACTCAAATACGCTAGGGAAACGGCTGCCAGACCTTGAAACGTTTCAAGGACTGCCATCACTACAATGCATATACCCATCAGCGGGCCCACATCGCTCTTGAACAGGAGAGATGGTACGGCGAATTGTATTTCTGTGCGTTTTTGCGTTGACTCTCTCCAGAATTGCGAATGGCCAGGCCAACGGGAAACTGCGGATTCATCACATGGATGTAGGTCAAGGAGACGGGGCGGTCTTAATCTCTCCAGGGGGACGCGTACGACCGGGGCGAGAGTTATCCTGGAACGACGTATTCCTAAGTCGGGACTTCGCGACCGACCCATCCGAGCGTATTCGCTCCAGCACCATTGCCGTCTTTGTGAACCCAAACAACTTCCAGGATTACTACATGGATCTTTCGTCTGCCTCGAGTGTTCCCAAAGGGCGCGTCGGACAAAATACTATAGTGCCGTCGAAAGAGTAATTGCTTCCTGGCGGAAGCGCAGGCGACTGCAAAGGATTCTGTGACAATGTCCAGGAATACGTTCGCCGTACCACTAGAGCGTCGAAAGAATTGTGTTGGGAAGGGCTCTGTAGTATCTTACGAGTCAACTAAAAGGTTCAAATACACAATTACGCATTTTTAGTCTTCTCATTGCCACGGGTTCCCCTGCGTCGGGTTAGTACTCCGGCTGAGGTGAGGACGCATCTCAAATGGCTCTTCCACAAAAAGCGGTCCGTGAGGACTTCAAATGGGATGTTTTTCTTAGCTATCACAACCCAGATGACATCTCAGTAGAGCAAATCGCAAAGAAACTGACCGAAAGGGAGTTGAAAGTCTGGTGGGATCGATGGGAGGTAGCGCCTGGGGACGACTTTCAGGAGAAGCTCTGGGAGGGACTCACGCGTAGCTGGGCGACGGCCGTGTTCATCGGACCGAAGACTCTGGGGAGGTGGCAAGACAAAGAAGTCAAGGCCGCAATTGACAAACAGGTCAATGACGGCAAACCAGTGTTTGCGGTGTTTCTACCCGGCATTCCTGAGCCGGACAAGGTTGACATCGGGTTTCTAAAGCTTTTTAGCCGGGTTGCTTTCGAGTCTCTCAACGAAGAACGGGCTCTCAATCGTATCTATTTCGGAATAACTGGCATTAACCTGGAGCGGCCAAGGCTACGACCTGCCGTGGCGACAAAGCCGGCTGCTCCGGTAGATGCGACTGCGACCGACGAAAGCCTAGCCTGGCTCGCCGAATGGCTGCGGTCGCGCAATGTCACGTTCTTCATTGGACCTGGGGCCACCGGAGGCGGGCCGTCGCTTCCGCCGCGAAACTGGGAGATCGCCCGCGATCTGATTCGCGAGATGAAGCTGATCGAACCCCATGATCTCAGGTTTCTCCCGCCGATGGATATCGCAGCGACTCTGTTCGCGGTATCCAAGACCGATCCAGTACTTGAGAATACAATTGTTCGACTTATTGAGAGCCGCTCCTTATCGATTCCAACCGCTCATCAGAACCTAGTAACTTTACTCGCGCGGCTCGGCAAGCGGGAATTTCCCCGCGGTCGGAAGCCTCAGAAGCAGCTGATTTTGACGACCAATATCGATCTAATGCTGGAGAGAGCGATGCTTGGCGGCGGCGTTCCCTTCACGCGCGTGGTGCAACACAAAAGCCAGCCTTCGCTTTACGTCACCGACCTGCATGATGTGCCCGTAATTCCATCTCAACGCGATCAGGTCGACGACCTGATCGCGAGAGCTGGCGGTAAAGAGTTTTCGCCCGAAGCAGTGGCTGCGGATATTCTTCCTGATCCGATCCTGTACAAGCTGCGCGGTTCCCTAGACATCGAGGGAAGCTGCGCGCTCACTCGCCCACAGCTCTTGGCCCAGGCGCGCTCCGCCATCGCGGACCATTTGATTCCCGCTGAGCTGCAGAAGATTGCTTCCAACACCCCGCTGGTATTCCTAGGTACCGGGCTACTTGACCCCGATTTCCTGTACACGAGCAATACCGTTCTGTTCGACGCTTGGAAATCCGAACACCCCAAGTATGTGGTGCAGTTGTCGCCTGAGCAGGACCACGAGGATGCCTATCGCCAAGTGGAAACCGGGATTTGGGACAAAATCAAGCAATCCGGCCTCCGGCGGAATGTGACCACGGTCGAAGAGTCCAGCGACCGTTTTCTTCAGCGGTTGATTGACGTCTGGTAAGCCACGATGAGCGCGCAATCGAATCCGGAATCGAAGCCTTACAAGGGCCCACTCAGCTATGAGATAGAAGACGCAGATTATTTCTTCGGACGTGACCATGAAGCGGACCTTCTGACGGCCAAGATTCTATCCTCGCGATTCACTCTGCTTCATGCGCAATCTGGGACCGGGAAGACCTCCCTGTTGAACGCACGTGTAATTCCGGCGCTCGAAGAACAAGGCTGGACAGCCTTTCGTATCCTGCCCAGGCATAATCCAAGCGAAGCTGTCAGGATGGGAATACTGATCGGTTTACTGCCACACCCGGGAGCAGAATGCACCGCCTTGAAACGAGTGCTCGGGAAGTTCTGGAAGTCCAACGAGGACCCCACGCTCACGGAAATTCTCCGGACATTCGACTCGATAAGAGATGTCGGAGGTGGCGCGAATCAAGTCCCAAGGACTGATGCCCGGCTTCGTGAGGCGCTTCTGCCGGTTCCGAGTTCAATCGACCTCAAGTGGGCGGCCTTCTCGTTCTCGGGGCCTGTACGTCCCTTGTTCCTGCGTCTTTTGAGAGCGACGCTTGAAATTTCGCAGTATGAAGAGCACTTGAGAACTTTCCTTTCCTGCGAGTTAGAGGGCCGAATTCAAGGGGCGACCAGGGCAAGCGAACTGTTGCAGTGCTTGAGCGCCTCGGCGGCAGCGGCGGCGCACGAAGAGCTGGTCGGGAGCCTGTACATTCCAACGCCTTCGCTACGCGAGTTCTTTACGAACCTGATGGATATTTACGGCAAGCGACGCTCACAGTTTGGGCTGGTATTAATGCTGGACCAATTCGAGGAGCTCTTTACGCTGTTTTCCGACTCCCTCGCAGCGCCCGAAAAACAGCTTTGGCGCCTTCGCTGGGAGTTCATCGATCAGCTGGAGGATCTGTATAAGGCGAGCTCGGCCCTGCCCATACGCTATGTGATCTCGATGCGCGATGAGTACATCGCCCAACTCGATCCCTTGCGCCGGTTCGTCCGCGACCTGGACGCTAGCGCTTTCCACCTGAGCTTTTTGGAGAAGGATGCGGCGCGAGCCGCTATTCAAGCGCCGGCAAACCTTTTCGGCTATGACTATTCTGAGGACTGTTATCGCAATATCTTCGACGCGCTGGTACGCGAAGACCGCTTTGTGGAACCGGCGCCCCTGCAGATCGTATGCGAGCGGCTCTGGTTGGACCAGGGAAAGTCGCTGTCCCTCGTGAGCGGAAATGAGAAGCGCATCGTCGAGTTTAGCTCCTTCCCCAAGGGTGGAACCCGGGCGATCCTGGATGCCTTTTTCGATGAGACTCTCGGTTCGCTCAAAAGCCCCGCCGATCAGTTAGAGACGCTGGAGATGTTGGAGCCTCTGGTAACTTCCAGCCGCACGCGCAACATCGTCGAGCTCAGCTTCTTGGTCAACCAGCCATTCCGAAAAGCGAAGCGGCGCAGGGACCTGTTGGAGAATCTTGCCGAAAGGCGCATCGTCAGGATCGAACAACGGCTTGGGGGGCAATTCGTTGAAATCACTCACGAGTTTCTGATCGAATCAATTCTCGCCAAAATCCGCACGGTGCTCAACGCGGATCCGTTGTATGGGCGATTCCGTTGGGCACTCCGGACGCTGGAGAGATTCGCCGACATCGATTTCCGGCGCGGCTCCCGTCACGTGTTGGATGCGCGGCTGTCGAAAGATCTTGACGCGCACCGCGATGACATTGAATGGAACGAATGGGACTGGAGCATAGAGCTGATGCTACGGAGCGCGATCGTGGCGGGCGCGGAGAAGGGTGTTGTCCAGTACTGGGCCAACCGTTATCACGTGAGCGGTGGTCAGCCGGACGCCGATGAGATTCTGAGCCCGGCACGTATCCTGGACCAGGCCCGGAGCCTGCTAAGCCTTGAAGAATTGGCGGTCATCAATGCTCTGGAAATCCAAGGGCTGACTGATGTGCAGGTCGAGTTCGTGCTGCGAAGCCAGATCCAGCGCGCCAGCAACTCCGAACGCGCGCAGATTATTCGCTGGACCAAGGAGATGAAGAGATTATGCCAGGCCGAAATCCTTTCCTGATCGTCAAGGAGTACGTGCAGCCCGGCGAAATGCCACAGGTTCGTAAGAACGCCCTCACGGCCTTGGCCGCTCTCGGAGACGCCGACAGCCGGGCCTTGCTCGCAGAAGTGGCTTTGAGCGACGCCGACCCCGACGTGCGCGAGAAGGCGGAAGTTGAAATAGCATCCATGCCATCTGAGTCGGCCAGGGCGGCGGTGAAACTTTTGTTGGATGAGCTGAGGGTGCCGGAACAGAGGCGCGGGGCATATGCTTTGTTGGGAAAGCTGCGGAACCGGGGATTGTCTTTTGAGTTTCCGCATCTGCCGATAACGGCGCGTATGCGGCTAGCCAAATCCATGCGCGATCATTTGTATCCTAAGCGTAGTGTAAAGTTTAACTTCCGTACTTTTTGGGGAATTTCGGCCGGCGTATTCTTGTCGTGGCTGGTTGTGACCGTCTATTGCTACGCCACGCTGGGTGTCGGCCTCGATGGCTGGTCTGTAGCTGGTTATTTGATCTTCGGCTGGATGCTAACTACGGGGATCTCTGCGGCCTCGACCCTCTTCACCAGCCCAGCCCGTCTTTATGCCGACTGGAAAGGGGGGGTGCTCCTCGACGTCGTGATGACCACTCTGTCCAGTCTGATCGTTTCAGCCGTAGCCGTGCTGCTTTCCCGAGAGACGGAAGCAAAATACGCAGGATTCCACTACCAACATCTGCTCCTGTTCTCGACGCCGCTCACGGCCGCAGCGATCCGGATTGGAACTCTAGCTGTTTTTGGATGGGCCAAAAGCAGGCAGTTGAACTGGCTCATTCAAATGGTGGTAGGCGGGTCGTGCGGGCTTGCAACCTACGATCTCATGCTTATTACCACGGGCAATGTGGGTGATGGTTTCCTGGCACGGACTTGGGCTATGGTCGTGCTTTGCAGTTACGGACTTGCTGGTGCTTTTGCCTGGGTAGACACTCGCTCGGCGCTGATTCCAGTATCTTCGCTCTTCGGAAAGGCCGTGGCACTAAGTCTAACCTTGGTGACATTCTTGTTTAGCTTGATGTTCCTAATACCGCTTCCGTCCTCTGAGAAAAACGACCTCGGTGTCATTGTTGCCCCCGGGACCCAGCAGATTGATCTGAAGGACGTGCCCCTGACAGGGGCGACCGTAACTTTCCAGACCGCGTCTGATTCTTGGTTGTCCACTCGTTTCTTGGGTGAAGAGAGCGAGCAGATCTTCGCTGTGCAATTGCTGAGATCGCGAGAGCACCAAATCGTGGAGGAGATGACTCCGAGCAGCGAAGTGAAACTGTCGAGGGGCGTGCAGTACGAGATTCACATTCGTCGCAAGCGCGACGAGAGCGTTAATATCTTTGATAAATTTCCTCAGGTGGCGAGTCGTTTGAGTTGGGCGGAGTTGGAAGCTAGACTTCTCCGTCGGTATCCTTCAAAGCTGCCCACTTTGGTTAGTGTCAACCTAAGTTTCGATTCCACATTTTCGATCTCGGTCAGCCCAGCTTCTCAGTCCATCAGTTCAGGACAGGTTGCCCGATATACGGTAACTTTGGCGGCAGAAAACACGTATAAAGGCGTGGTCGCGGTTCAATGCGTTCTCCCTTATGGGATGAGTGACACGACGTGCATGGGTGACCACTCGTCGCTCTCGGTGACCGGACCGACGAGTATGTTAGTAACGGTGCGGAGTTCTGCATTCCAGGGAACCTATTCCCTCAGCTTTAGCGGAACTGCACCGTTCATGAACACTTCCCTCAAGGTAGCTCCTCAACAATTCCGTACCACGGTTTCCTTGACTGTCAAATAGCGGTGGTAGAATCCGCTTGGCATTCGACAAACCTAATTTGAAGAGGGCACCTATGTCCGGTGAAGTCCCGAACTCGTCGAACACCGGAGCTCAAGCTCCTAGGTTAGGATGGTTCTTCCATATCCGGAGCCTAACCTAAGTGCTCTCATGGCAATGACTCTGCTTTCGCCGCGGCTATTCGTTAGCTACTCTAGACGCGATTTCGACTTCACCAACAACCTGGTGAGCGAACTCAGACGACGGGGATTCCGCGTATTCCTCGACACGAGCGACATCGACCCGGGTGACAATTTCGTTTCAAAGCTGGAGAAGGAGATCAAGCGGTCGACGGCAATCGTGGCCTTGGTGTCCGAAAACTATTGCCTTACCCGATGGGGACAAGCGGAGCTCTATAATGCTCTTGCAAGGGGCAAGGTTCTCATTCCGGTACTAGTTCCTCCCGCGACCATGGCAGTCTTGGATGAGCCCTTGCGGCGTCTACTTCGGGACACTCAGTACGTGACAATCACGGGCGGCCCTTCCTCTCCAGATGCCATCAACCGCATGGGCGAGTTGCTGACAATTGCCAGACGGCGGTACTGGAAAGAATTGTTCAACCGATTAGCTCCCATGCTCTTGGGGGCTGTCATCATTCTGCTGGCTATCGCGTGGGCGGTGGTTCATCTCAACTCGCTGCGACAGGCTAGGACTCGCAACAGTGTGATCAGCGAGGTCGTCAACGCGCACACTGTTTTGCAGCACCCAAGAATTGCTGTGCTCGCATCCGAAGTCGCGGGTGACGAGGACGCGGTCGGCCGGCTCATGTTCCTATCACAGGATCCCGCTGTCTCCGACACCAGTCGTTTCAACGCATTGGAATTGGCGAGCGAGTTGCGCAAGGGCCAGAAGTCCTGGCGCTGGTATGTTCAGGCATTGCAAGTAGATCATGCAAGACTGGAAGACGCTTCGTTCGTCAACACTTCGTTTCTGCGCGGCGGGTGGAATGACGTGCAGCTCGCGGATACTGCTTTCGCGGGTGTTTTTCTTGGCAAAGACCAGGAATTCTGCTTGTCGGGTGTGATCTTCCGTAACGTCAACTTCGTCGGCGGCGCAATAGGGCCGATCAAGGCCACAGATGTGGCGTTCATCAATACAAAATTCAGAGGTACTGAGATTGACACCACGAACTTCTCGAAAGTTCGCTTCGTAACGGAAGAACCGAAGCTCGAAGGGAATCCTGTGATTACGCCGGAATTCACCGTGATTGAGAGCAGCGTCGTGAAGAGCAGCAGAACGCCACCGGCAACTGATGTTTTGGACCTGACCCTGACCGGAGATGATGTTGTGTTTGACGACGTGCTGTTTGTCCGCTGCCGTTTGGAAGGATGGTTTCGCCCAGAATGGTTCAGAAATTCTACTTTTGAAGACTGCCAATTTCCCAAAAGCCTTAGCAAAGAAGCGCTGTCCAAGACAGGGAACAAAGTCAGCCCCTAGTCGGGCTGGAAGTCACGAGAATATGGATTTCAACTTTTGTGACGCCCATGACATCAGACCGCTAACAGAACGGGCTTCGGAGGAAACGGGTAAAGAGCGCATTGCGGGAGCGGCTTGCCAACGCAAAGCAGGTCATTGTTCTCGTAGGCGAAAACACAAAGAACCTGTACAAGTTCGTTCGCTGGGAGATTGAGATTGCTCAAAAGCGCGACCTGCCCATGATTGTTGTCAATCTCAACGGAAACAGGCACCTGGACTCCAACTGCTGCCCCGCGATTCTGCGGGACTGGCTTGCCGTCCACGTAGAATCTAAGGCTAAGATCATGCAACACGCACTAGACTCGTTTCCAGACGAATTCGAGGGGCTAAAGGAATCTTCCGGAGGACCGCGTTATCACGGCGACGAGGTATACAGGAGATTGGGGTTGTGAATGTGAACCCCTGATCTTGTTCAGCAGGGCAGTAGCCCGTATCGGGAAGCCCAGTAAGTTCCCTTTCAGCAACTCTGTCTGAGGAGGACATCAATGCCAGATAATAGCCTCGAGCTTGTCGAGCATCGGAAAACCGAGAAGAATCCAGCCGCAATTCTGTTTGTGCACGGGTTTTCAGGCGACCCCACAAAGACATGGGGCCAATTCCCCGAGCTGTTGATGACTGAAGAGCGGCTGAATGGCTGGGACATTTACAGCTTGGGGTATCACACGGGGCTGGGCTTGGACGTGCTCGGCATCTGGCGGGCGAACCCGGATTTAGACGCCCTAGCCCTGCTTCTAGCAACGCGCGCGAGCATTCCCCCCTTGGCACGATACGAGAGCCTGGCGCTGATCGCGCACAGCATGGGAGGTCTAATTGTGCAGCGGGCTGTCCTTAACAATCGCGCTTTCCGAAGCCGAGTCGGATTCATTTTACTATTTGGCACCCCCAGCGATGGCTTGAAGAAAGCGGCGTTCATAAAATTCTGGAAGCCGCAGCTGAAGGGAATGTCCAAGGGGGGTGAATTCATCAGCAAGTTACGGGCAGATTGGACAAAACAATTTGCCGATGAACCGCCGTTTTTGTTCCGTTCCACAGCTGGAGATGAAGATCAATTCGTGCCGAAGGAGTCTTCACTTTTGGCCTTTCCGGCAGAACAACGAGAGATCATTCGAGGAGATCATCTTTCCATCGTCAAACCTAAAGAGGTGGAGGATCCGGCCGTCCAGATCGTCATTAAGGCTCTCATGAGAGACGGCGAGTCCGTCACGCAAGACAGCGCACGCCTGGCGGTGGAAATGGGCAGATTCCGGAAGGCCATAGATATTCTTGGAGACGATCCCAAGAGCTTGGACGAGGATGGAGTGGTGCAACTGGCCCTAGCACTGGAGTCCGTGGGAAAGCGAAAGAAGGCGATTGAGGTCTTGGAGAGTCAAGGGGACCATCCTGACCGGACCGATGCGAAGGGTGTTCTCGCAGGGCGGCTAAAGCGGCGCTGGCTTGTCGAGCGAAGGAGCGAAGACGCAGACAGAGCTCTCAGGCTTTATCAAGAGGGATTTCAGACGTCGGAGAAAGCAGGAAGACACGATCAGGCTTTCTATCATGGAATTAACGTGGCCTTCATGCAGTTGGCGTATCGAAAGCAAGAGAAAGCGTCACAACAAACGGCCAAGAGTGTCCTTGAACACTGCGATGCAGCAAAAGAGGAAAAGTGGCAGTTGGCTACCAAAGGAGAAGCCAATCTGGTTTTGGGTAACACTGATACTGCAATGCACTTTTATCAGCGGGCCGCGACTGCCAGTGACGTGGAGCCGAGGCAGCTCGACTCCATGTTCCAGCAGGGATTCCGCGTGGCCAGCCTGGTCGGTAATGAAGCCGCCGCCGACGGTCTCGAAAAGATCTTCCGAGGAGGTGCGTAATGCCGCGGGAGCTGTGTTTCGTTCTGATGCCCTTCGGGAAGAAGCCCGATGCCAGCGGTACCCTAATCGACTTCGATGGGGTATACGAGCAGCTGGTCGCCCCAGCGATTAAACAGGCTGATCTCGATCCGTTGCGTGCCGACGAAGAAATGACAGGCGGTATCATTCACAAGCCGATGTTCGAGCGGTTGATGTTGTGCCCCTATGCCGTCGCCGACTTGAGTACAGCTAACGCCAACGTCTTTTACGAACTCGGAATTCGCCATGCAGTCCGCCCCTACAGCACAGTTTTGATTTTCGCCGAGGGGGGCAGGTTGCCGTTTGATCTAGCGCCCATGCGGGCTCTACCTTACAAGCTGAGTCTGGGTGGCACGCCTGCCGACACTCCTGCCACGCTGGCGGCTCTGGCAGCGAGACTCAAAGATGCTCGGAACAACAAGGCGGACAGCCCTGTCTTCCAACTCGTTGACGGCGTGGCGCCAATGGACATCAGTCACATTAAGACGGACGTCTTCCGGGAGCGAGTCCAGATTTCCGCTGAGTTCAAGGAGCGCCTAGCTGCGGCGCGGAAGGGGGGAGTGGAAGCAGTTCGTGCAGTCGAAAAGGACCTGTCGCCCGTTGCTGACGCTGAATCTGGAGTCATCGTTGATTTGTTTCTCTCTTATCGCGCGGTGAAAGCGTGGGACCAGATGCTGGCTCTTGTGCAGAAAATGTCGGAGCCGTTGGCGGCAACGGTGTTGGTGCAAGAGCAGCGGGCGCTGGCACTGAATCGGGCTGGCCGTGGAGAAGAAGCCGAAAGGATCCTGCTCGGGTTAGTCGAGCGTCGTGGTCCCAGCAGCGAAACCTATGGAATTCTCGGGCGGGTGTATAAGGACCGCTGGGAAACAGCATTGAAGAAAGGAGATGGCCTGCTCGCGCGAGGGCTTCTCGAGAAGGCAATCGATGCCTACCTCCGGGGCTTTGAGACCGACTGGCGCGATGCCTATCCAGGCATTAACGCGGTCACGCTGATGGAACTCCGCGAGCCTCCAGATCCGCGTCGCCGGGAAATTCTTCCCGTTGTTACCTACTCCGCGAGTAGACGAGTCGCATCCGGCAAGCCCGACTACTGGGATCATGCTACCTTGCTTGAACTGGCTGTCCTCGCCAAGGACGAGCAGCGTGCCTCTGATGCAGCCGCGGAGGCGCTCGCCGCTCTTCGCGAGGGCTGGGAGGCCGAGACGACGGCCCGCAATCTTCGTCTGATCCGCGAAGCCCGCGAGCGGCGGCAGGAACCGGCTCCTTGGGCCAAGCACATTGAAGAAGCCCTGGAAAATCGCGGCCACAAATAGATGTGGAACTAACGTTTCGGGGGCAGTTGGAGTTACGGATTAGCTCTCGTCGTTGAAGACCTGCTCCAGATACTTGCGCATTCGAGTTGTGATCGGAGAAATGTCCTCGCGACTCCGGAGGCTGAGGTACAGGATTCCACCCAGGTCCGTCGGAATTCTCGCGCCCTCTTCCAGGATGATAAGGGAGTTTTTGCGTCCTTTAGCCCCAGCGAAATACCCGGCCTCGTAGATCACATTATCCCTCGGGGCGAGTTCTACGGTCTTTCCTGCTGTGAGCTTGTCATCGGCCATGAACAAAAAGATACCGCAGTCAGTGAGACGCTCTGCGCGTTCGATCCACTCCCAGATTGCATCTCCAGGGGAAGAGTCAGGTTTCCAATCGAAAATGCGGAGCTTTAGAGTATTGATAAGGAACTTTCGTATTCGTTCCGCGACCTCAGCAGCCTGGGAGGAATATCCGAGAAACACATGTCGAAAGCTCTCCATTTCCCGCGTCCACTTGCTGAACTCCGAAGTGAAGTCGCGGCTTTCGAGCCACTCAGGCCCTAACTGCCTTGGCAATTTGACCACATGAGGCAAGTAACCGCCGCGCAGGGCGCCCCGTTCGGCAAGTTCCTTTTCGCGAAGGACAAGAAGAGGTCGTTTCGCCGCAACCGCCATAGCTGCTGTTATATGGCTGAACTCAGTTGGCATCACGACATTCTTATCTTTCTGACGATGCAGGCGCTGGGCATTCCATTGGCTGAAAGCTAGAACAATTACCCCATGGCACCGGCGGACTCTTGCCCATTCCGCCTCGGCGTCGTTGCTGGCGGCCGAGTCGCGCAGAATGCGCATGTCATTGCGCTGCAGGTGGTTCGCAAGAGCCGAGAGAAACGCTCGCTGCGATTTGGAGAGATTTTGCTCCTTCGGAGCACTGACGGTGACCGTTAATCGAGTATCGATTGCCATTCGAACCTCCTGACGGGAAAGCAGCAGGCCCGGAGCGCTTCGCATAGCTGCGCTCCGTGTTTAAGGTGTTCTTGCATTGTGGTGCTGGCTGCAACCTTGAAACTTGCCAGTAGACCGCGCAGGTTACGCGCGACCACTGTTCTCCTTCGCGATCGCTTGCACGATTCGCGTCCGTGCAGCTGCCCTTTCCAGAAAGAGCGTTCTCTCCCCGGCTAGCTCGAGCCAGTCGAAGACGCGTTGTACTTGATAGCGAAGAGTCGTCTCATCGCGGCAGTTTGCCAGATAAACCAACTGAATTTTCTGTATGTCGTCTGCTACATATACGCCAAAGGGAGCGGTCACGATCGTGGCATCGGCGAAACCGAGTTGCCGTGTAGCTTGCGTTTCCGTCATGCCTCGGTTGCACGCTACGAAATGGACCGGACCGGTGACATTGTTCTTGAGCACCGGGGCGTACTGCCAATCGCGCAGGAACCGCTGGCTAGCGCGCTCTCGGGCCTCGGGAATTGAATAGGACCCGGAAATGGCGGTGCATACGACCAGCAATTGTTTTCCCAATACCTGCAGCGTGGCCCCATTTAGGTCTTGCAAGCGCTGGCCTCTGTACCTCTCCATTAGCGTTTCGGTAAGAATATCTTCCATCTTCTGTTGCCGGGCGCGGAAATCCAGCCGCGTCCAGTCGAGTGCCCCTCCGATGAAAAATTTGCCCTTGCTTGCTTCGCGAACTCCCAATCGGACCATGTGAGCAACCGCCTCGCGTAGCGTTTGCCTGCATAAAGCAATTAGCTCTTCACCGGTTCTGCAGGGCGTGCCGGTGAACAGCTGTTGACGTTCCACAAATTCCCGGAACAGCTGATCGCGTTTGCCATCCGCTCCCTTGCGGAGGGGCGCCAAAGGATCCATCTGCAGAACTCTGACTTTTTCGCGGGCGCTGTTCAGGCCTTTGTCCAGCTCGGCGTGGCAGATCCCGATCTCGCCGCCTTCCTTGGCCCAGCCGGCATCTCCGGAGTAGATGGCAATTAGGACATCGGCCTTCTGCACCCGCGCCATACACTCGTCCCAGATGTCCTCGGTGGCTGCAGGGGCAGTCTCATTGATCCACGGCTCAAAGAGCGGCTGCTGAAAGAGCAATTCATCCTGGATTTGGGCAACAAGGTCTTTGCGCACTTCAGACAACAAGTTCGTATTCTTACCTTTGTAGGGAAACGGCTGCTTGCTTCGGCTTGAAATCATTACACGAATCTTGGTTGGCGTTAACGGAGCTGGTGGTCTAGAAGCATCATTCGAGCCATCTCTCACGGGTTCATACCTCTTGAACTGCCAGCGCTCGCACGGGAAGGTTGCAGAACCTTGTGACCTGGCGTGCTGCCTGCCGTCGCGAGCTTAGTGGCATCGGTCTTGCCGATGGGAATTCCATGGCTTGACAAGTATTCGCTGAGCTTATAGCATCTGCGGAATATTAGCTATTGCTTCTACCTGTCTTGTTCTTGCAAAAACCAAGTCGTTGGAATCCTTGGGGGCTGGATTTCCTCCCCAACGCTATTCCTTGGAATTCGAGGAAGGATTTGAAATCTATTCTTCTTCGATGAGTCGGGGAGACGTCGTCTGCTGCTTTTGAGAGGTGAGCTTTCGTACTTGAGGCTGCAAATCCTGGTCGGAGCGTAAAAGCCTGAAAGGAGGCTCTATGTTGCAACAAATCGATACTGCGATCGCCTTCAGCGTGGTCATGCTGATGCTTAGCCTGATTGTAACCGCGGTGGTCCAGGTGATCACCGCACTAGCCGATCTTCGAGGGCGAAACCTTGCTTCGGGCCTGGAAAACCTCCTGCGCCAGATCGAGCCGGAGTTTCGCGAGAAGCTGCCCGACGGGTCGACCATTGCCCAGCACATCGGCGAGGTTGTCGTGAAACATCCTGCCATCGCGCACGCTGGAACGCGCGCCAAGGCCGTCGCCAAGAGTGAGCTCATCGGCGTTCTGCGGGACCTTTGCTCAGACAACCCCGCTGCCAACATTGATCCTGATGCCAAAGCAAAACTCAAAGCTTTGCTCGACGAGCGCATTCCAGGAGCAGGTCAGGCCGTGGCGGCAGCACAGGACATCGAGAAGCAGTTAAGCAACGCCCTGCCCGGACAAGCAGACAAAGTGAAAGCCGCGCTGCAAACCGCATTTGGAACGGTCTCGAAACTCGAGCATGAGATCGGCCGGTGGTTCGACACCATTATGGATCGGTTGTCCGACATCTTCACTCGCCGCACGCGCGTGATTACCGTCGTCGTGTCCGTGCTGATCGTGGTGACGTTGCAGATCGATTCAGGGGAGATCCTGCGGCAAATCACAACCTCTCCTGAACTGCGGGCGAAGCTAACCGCGATGTCCGATAGCGCGCTTTCACAGGCCGACAAGACCTTTGACAACAGCGAACGCGCGTCAGCTGCATTGGCCGACATCAAGAAAAACCACTCCGACAAGCCTGATGGGGCGCAAGTGGCGGTCGCCGTGGATAAGGTGCCGGCACATGTGACTCGTTGCATGGACGGCAGAAACGCTCTGTCTGAGGCCGCAGTGAAGCTCGCTGACAAAGAGGAGCTTCTCGATGAGTTCGACAATGCGTGCCAGGCCAAGACAAGGCAGGCTATGGGCAATTCATACGATGAAATACGCGGAATGCATTCTGATCTGGAGAAGACCGGCCTGGAGATCGTGCCGGTCAAAGTCGGTGGCAAGAGCGTATTTGATAGCCGTGTAGACTGGGTGGGCGCGTACGGTGTAAGGCGCCACCTGGCAGGCGTTTTCGCCAGCATATTGCTGCTGAGTCTAGGTGCGCCGTTCTGGTTCAACGCGCTTCGCCAGCTATCGAATCTTAAGCCGGCAATTGCGGGAAAGGTGGCCGAAAAAAAATGAAAGCAAGGCATCGGACGCTGACGCAGTAGTAGAGCAAGACTGGATGTTTGGCGCCCGAAACCGGCGTGATCTAAGCGACCGGTACCTGGCTCAACACTTTGACGACAACGCCCCCTAAGGCGTCGATATTTGCAATTAAGCTGGCGACTTTTTCGTTGTGGTCCGTTGCGGCCTGCACGATATTCATCAGGTCTGTCAATTGCTGTTGATCAAGCGGGTTCGGGAGCATTTTCTTTAGGTCGGTCCAGGTGACCGCCGTCAAGGTTGTTTCAGCAATGGACAGCTGCTGGTCCGTTTGCTGGGCAGCTTTCTCAGCGTCTGATTCAAATGGGTTTGATGAGTCGTTTTCATCCGCCATGGTTTTCTCCTGCTCACCCCGTTCAATGATCGCGTCAGGGCGAGGATTTCTTCAGTTTTTTGAACTGCTCCTCGAGGTCCGCCAGAATCTTGTCCGGATCGGCCCCTGTACCGAGAATGTCCACGATCTTTTGATTCGCGTCGATCGCACCATCGATGATCGCGTCCCGCTTCTCGAATAATCCCAGCTGCTTGAGGACTTTGTCCTGTTCTTCTGTTACTTTGCTGATCGAACTTAAGTGAGCGGTAACCGTACCCTGAGCCTCTTCGATTTGCGCGTAAGCCTTCCCTAGCTCCGTCAACGTTTGTCGCTCCAAATCGTCTACCGGGTCCAGCAGGGATTTTTTCTTTAGCTCTATCTTGTCCATCGCGGCTTTGCTGAATTGCAGAACGAGCTTGCCCCGGTCGGTGCCTCCCAAAGAATTGCTAACCGCCTGCATGACCTTGGTTTGATCGGCGGACGAAATACTGGCTGCCTGCAAACTCGCCAGAAGGCGTGCCTTTTGTTCCTCCGTTAACGGCTGCACGTTCTCCAGTCTGTTCATCAGGTCGGATGTTTCCACAAAGTTACCGAGGAAAGTGGGCGTCCATTGGTTAACCAAAAAATCGTTTAGGCGCTGGCGTGTCACCTGGAAATAGGCTCTTACGAAGGCTTCGTGAGAGCCTTGCAAATCGACAAGGCGCTGTCCCACTGTGCGGGAGAGGACTACTGCCTGTGACGGCACCCTGGCACAGCCGCCGGCAAAAGTCGGACCAAGAATCAATAGAAAGCAGCCGAATACTCGCGAACCGTTCCTCTGGCTCATGCTGACCGTTCCTTGCATGCTGTCTCTACCATCAAGACCTGCCTCGCGCGCCTGAGCGAGGAACAGCTGTCCCATGCTGCTATTGACTGGCGGCAGCTGTGGAAGTCAATTCCGGGACGTTATAAACCTCTTCGAGGCCCCAATTTGCCAAAACATAATTGTGCCCGTGAACGAGGCCCTGGCCCATCGCGACAGTGAGTTTTCTTTGGCGGACATCATCCCGCCAGCGTGGACTCGAGAAGTCAGCAACCGCGTTAGCGACAATGGTGCGCAGTTGCGACTCGCTTATGCCGGGCGTTTGTGCCGCAAGTATCTGGCTCATCGCGGCGGGCTTGATTCCGCCATTCTGGACGTGGATGTCGAAGCAGAGGGCGAGCCCAAGTTCGCTGCTGAGGCCAAGGTTCTTTGCGGTGCTCATCGCGGGATTCATGTAGTCGGACTGCACGTGGTGGATCTGCTCCTGTTGCACTTCTGGGAAAGAGCCAAAAACCTGGAACATCGAACGCCATGGCTCAGCCAAACTGCCGTTGGGCAAGGTCACCGAGTCGGCCCAAGTCTCTTGCTCGTCTGAAGAAGCCTGCATCAAAGTGAGGAGCTGAGAAGCATTGGCGCCAAAGGCATTTTGCACGCACTCTGGTGCCGACGCATTCACCCCGAGCACGATGGATTGAACTTCGCCTGAGGCCATCGTGAAGCCTACGATTCCCCACGTTAGCAGGGCGCCATCGAAATTGCCGATGGCAAGGCCGAACCCATGGTTTTCAAAGCTTCCTGTAAGTTCCAGGCAGCGGTCAAAGACGGTTGGAATGGGCGACTTCATCAGTACCGGCCAGGTTCCATCGTCTATCGTCCCGGTTGCCGTCTGAGAGTTCGCAGATTGGAAGGCGCTGACCGCTGTGACTGTATCGTTGCCGTATATGCCGTCCACCCCGTGGGTGTCAAAGCCAGCATCCGTCAAGGTACCCTGAATCTTTCGTACGATTTCGCCCAGAGATCCGACGCCAAAGAGATTCCGCATGCCCCCACCTCCGATGCAAGTTTTTGCATTTGATGACCGGCAAAGAATAGAACAATCCGCTTCCGGTTTTTGGCCTCAGGCTAATCCATGATTATCCAATAGTGTTTGAAGTTCCCGATCCGTTTCACGAATGATCGGGAATTTTCCAGGCGGCACCGCCCAAAGGAAGCTTGTGGCAGAAAGAGCGTGCTTTTGCCAGTTCATACCGCCCGGCCGTTTTCTCGGCCTTGAATAATCCTTTCTGACGACAGGTCGTCGGCCGGCTGATGCCAGGAGGCGACAGCGTACCGCTTCGGGGTCAAGAGCAAGGCGTTCTGGACAACACCGGCGCTAGCACTCCGGGCAGGCGCAACCGAGCCTGCCGATCTTCCAAGCGGGAAACGGGAAGCCTCTTAACCTCGACAATCTTGTTAGGCGCGTGCTTGTCCCCGCTCTCACACGTTGCATGGCTTGCGGCAAGCCTGAACCCGAACACGCAAAAGAGCGCCACGAATTCAAACTCGACAACACAATCCCAGAGTGGCACGGCTGGCACTCATTCCGTCGCGGTCTCGCCACAAACTTGCACACGCTAGGTGTGGACGACAAAACCATTCAGGCGATTCTGCGGCACAGCAACGTAGGACTGACTATCAACGTCTACATCAAGAGCGTCACAGAGTCGCAAGTCAACGCAATGGACGTGCTCAGTGCAAGGCTCGAAAAGGAAACTTGCAACAACCTTACAACGAACTCACAGAGGCTTGTGAACTGAGGAAGCGCAAGAGCCTATGATAGAATGACTTGCA
>Ga0126381_100003018_pt1 | contig 18326 bp, 17 predicted proteins | sample PanSoiMetPlot_28_FD_96465 | JGI IMG/M metagenome (GOLD analysis project Ga0126381, IMG submission 96465) | Tropical forest soil microbial communities from Panama - MetaG Plot_28 | ecosystem: Environmental > Terrestrial > Soil > Tropical forest > Bulk soil | place: Panama | collected 2016-02-17
GTAGGCGAGCACGAGCGGCAGGCGCAGGATTAACGTGCTGACGGCAACTACAATGCCCGCCCATTCCAACACATAACTGAACCGGCGCATGGCGAACCGGAACAATTCGCCTTCTTCAAAGCTCAAGCCGCGTATCCAGGCCAGACACACAGTGATAAGATAAACCTGGATATAAACGCCAAGGAGGTATTCGAAGATAAATGCCGTGGCATCTACTGTAGCCGACACGCGCAGCAGACCGGCTGCGGGCAGAAGGCCACTCCATTCCGGTAATCGCCAGAAAACGATCGGCTTCAGCAACGACGCCAGCGCGCTCAACAACAGAATCAAATAAACCAGGTAACCCCAGAAGCCGTATCGTTTCCGTAAAGCTCTCACTAAGGCGCCGTGCAATCCGCGCCAGTTCGCAATCATCAAAACCGCCGCAATGACGGAAAGCGGATAGGTGGTAGTGGCGTTATCGAAAATCCCCGCCACTCCCTCCAACGCGGGCAAAAGGGTTTCCGACCATATCTCACTAAATGTTGGCCAGGCCCACTGCGGCAGCGAAGTGATTTGGCTTAGCTCCAGATCCGCCCAGTTTCGGATTGGGGTGAAAGTGACAAACTGAAAGACGAAGTAGCCGAAACCAAGTACCGTGAAGGTGATCCAGATCCTCTGGTACCGTCCAAGGCAGTGAAGACCATCAACGAGGGCTCGTCGCACTGGCGCAAAAAGCATCAACAGCGCGTAACCACCGCAAAGCCCCAGCCAGCCGTAAACGCCGGGCATTTGCACCACCTCAGCAACAATTGGCATTGAAGTAACGCAAATCAGAACATTACTCCAACATTCGATCATCGGCCTAACGAATCAGTCCCCAGTGCGGGTAAAACGGCCAGTAAACAAATAACCCGCGGCCAACCAAATTCTCCGCGGGAACCGTTCCCCAGTAGCGGCTGTCGTAGCTGTTATAACTGTTGTCACCCATCGCGAAATAACGCTCGCGTGGTACCGTGTACGTCTGATCGGGTTTGGACAAATAATCGTGGCCGAAAGCGTAACCGCGGTACGGCGGTCGCGCCGACATCACCCGTTCAAAGCCGTAACCCGCAGCCTTTTTGCCGTTGATGTAAAGAAATGGTGGATCGATGCGCAACTGGTCGCCAGGCAGACCGGCCAATCGCTTAATGTAAAAAGGCGGGCCAGCGATCGGATCCGGGCGGATGCCGGGAATGTCATTTGTTCTGAAGACAAAAACGTCTCCGTTATGCGGCTTAACAAAGTTGTAGCTGCATTTATCGACAAACACCTGGTCACCCGTGTCGATTGCACCCCTGGCGACGACTTCACCGCGATGAAAAAGCCGACCCGGAAAGACGTTAAAATCCTGACGCAGCGTGTCTGGCGGGGCATATACGAGAAAACTTTGCCGCTCACACACCAACCGCGAAAAGGTGAAAAAGAAGGCTACTTTTTTCGGCACGATCTCGAAAATCTGATCGTCTTCGCGCGAAACGACGTTGATGTAATTGCGACCCTTAACGACAAACTCGACGATCTGTTGCAGAATATTTGGCGGCGGTTCGGCGCTCGGGTAACCGATAATTCCATTTAACGTCGGTTGCATTGAGCCGGTCGGAATTTTGAACGGCTGCAGAAAATAAGAGCGAATCCCCACCGCGATCACGATCGCGACCAAAATGACCTCGCAGTTCTCTCGCCAATGCGATTCCCACGTTACCGGTGTGAGTTTGTGGAGCGTCTTATCAAGTGTCTCGGCGGCGCTCTGAATTTTCTGCCGGTCTTTTGACCGCAAGGTTTCGCGAAGCATCTGCATTTCCGCGACGATCTGCCCCCGGTCCGCATCGCTGAGTTTATCGTGCTTGTAACGAAGGTACTTCCGGGCGTGCCGCAGGAGTAGCCGGCTGTGTTTAATGTGGCGGGGCGTGAACATGGATGAAAATGACCAATTACGAAGTATGAATCACGAAACAATGACGAAATCCAAATGACGAAAACAGATTGAGATATTGCATTGCGACTTCGAGTTTCGTCATTCCTTCGACATTCGTCATTCGATCTTCGTCATTGCAAAGCGTATTTCATTGCGCTTTGAGCACCTCGATGAACGCTTCCTGAGGGATGTTGATTTTCCCAATGCTTTTCATCCGTTTTTTTCCTTCCTTTTGTTTCTCCAGTAATTTCCGTTTGCGGGTGATATCGCCGCCGTAGCATTTCGCGGTGACATTTTTTCGTAAAGCGGAAACAGTCTCTCGAGCAATAATTTTTCCCCCGATCGCGGCCTGGATTGCCACAGCGTAAAGCTGACGCGGAATCACTTCCTTCAGTTTGGCTGCCAATTGGCGCCCGCGCGCTTCCGCGCGGTCCTTGTGTACGATCGTAGAAAAGGCATCGACGGGCTCGCCGTTCACGAGAAGATCCAGCTTGACCAGTTTCGCCGGCTTGTAACCGGCGTGCTCGTAATCCATTGAACCGTAGCCGCGCGTGATGCTTTTAATTTTGTCATTGAAATCAACCAGAATTTCGTTGAGCGGCAATTCGCAATGCAGCATTACCCGGCGCGTGTCTAACGATTCGGTGCGTTCCATCTGGCCGCGCTTCTCCAGAATCAATTGCAGGATGTCCCCGATGTTTTCATTCGGGCAAAGCACGTATGCCTTTACGATCGGCTCCCGAATCTCGGCGATCATACTTGGATTGGGAAGATGGGCTGGGTTATCGATCAGGAGTTTCTCGCCGCGTGTTGTTAACACCTCGTAAACGACGCTGGGGCTCGTCGCGATGATGTCCATGTTATACTCGCGCCGCAGCCGTTCCTGGATGATCTCCATGTGAAGCAATCCGAGGAACCCGCAACGAAATCCGAAACCCAGCGCAACCGAACTTTCCGGTTGGTAAACAAAAGCGGAATCGTTCAGGCGCAGCTTGCCAATCGCAGTTTTCAAATGTTCGAAATCGCCAGTGTTAATCGGATAGATCCCGCTGAACACCATTGGATGAACTTCTTGAAAACCGGGCAGCGGCTCCCGCGCCGAATGCCGCTGGTCGGTGATAGTGTCGCCGATCTTCATGTCGGCAGTTGATTTGATATTCGCTATGAAGTAACCGACGTCGCCGGGGTTCAATCGTTCTTGAGCACGCATCTTCGGCGTAAACACACCCACCTCCTTAATCTCGTAGCGCGCGTTGTTGCTCATTAACATGATCCCGCGGCCCGCTTCCATTGTTCCCGAGACCACGCGCACGTAGCCGACCACACCCCGATAAACGTCGAACACCGAATCAAACACAAGCGCGCGCAGTGTTTCGTCGCGCGGCGATTGCGGCGCCGGAATGCGCTTCACAATCGCTTCCAGAATTTCATCAATGCCACTGCCGAGTTTCGCGCTTGCCTGGATCGCTTCCTCCGCAGGAATTGCCAGGATTTCTTCCAATTGTCTTAGCACTGACGGGACATCGGCATTCGGAAGATCAATTTTGTTAATGATTGGAACAATCGTGAGTCCCTGCTTGTGCGCGAGATGCACGTTTGCCACGGTTTGTGCCTCTACGCCCTGAGCCGCGTCAATGATGAGTAGCGCGCCCTCGCAGGCCGCGAGACTGCGAGAAACTTCGTAGGAAAAATCGACGTGCCCGGGGGTATCAAGAAGATTTAACCGATAGGTTTCACCCGACTTGCTGGTGTAACGCATCGCGACCGGATGCGCCTTAATCGTGATCCCCCGCTCCCGTTCCAAGTCCATCGAATCAAGAAGCTGGTCCTGCCTCTCGCGTTCCTGGATTGTCCCCGTGCGTTCGAGCAACCGGTCTGACAAGGTCGTCTTGCCATGATCGATGTGCGCGATGATGCAAAAATTGCGCGTTAGCTCGATCGCCATGAGAGCGCCACTATGCGAGTGCGCGCATTCTAGGTCAATTGGGAGGGCTCGGCGCATAACATGCATTCTCGTGTCCCATTCACAGAATCGTGAAGACTTGAAATCAAAATAGATCGCCCCGCGGCCTGCCGTGGCTTATCTCTCCCCGATACGACAGCAACAACTGGATCTAAATTGATGAGATCAATTCATTTCTCTTTCGCTGCGAACACTGCAGCCATCCTTCTGATCAGCTCAATCCTCAATGCCGGCAACCACGACGAGAAGGCCTCGATTTCCGACGGATCTGTGACCCGCGCCGTTCAAGAATTCATGGCGGCAGTCGCCAGGGACGTCTCCGCGCAAGGCCCACACGCATGGCGAAAGTATCTCTCTCAAGAACACGCTTTCTTCATGGCTTCTAATGGCCAGCTCGTGTTCGAAAGCGGTGAAGCAGCCCAGCAAGGTATCGGGGCGCTGGAACAGAGTATCGAGCACATCTCTTTGCAATGGGGTCAAAGCCTTCACGTGGATCCGCTCAGTGACAGTCTCGCACAGGTCGGTGTTCCATTTCACGAGACTCTCATCGAAAAAACCGGGAAGCGAGTTTCGGTCGACGGCTATTTCACAGGTTTGGCAGAACGCAACGATGCAGGCTGGCGATTCCGAAGTGCTCATTGGTCGGTGCCGCCAGCGACGATGGCACCAAAGTAAGGAATCGAGTGAGGCGTCACTCGACACAATCCCCCGAATCGTTAACCTAATGATCGCTCAAAATGCCAAAGCTCATCATTTCAGGCGTTACACACGAGCTCGTGGACGAGGCGATCACGATCGGGCGCGGACCTGATAACACGATCGTCGTCAACGATCCCTCCATCTCGACGCATCACGCGCAGTTGCTTTTGGAACGTGACACATATCGGTTGAAGGATCTCGATTCGACCAATGGCACGCGCGTCAATGGCAAACCTGTAACGGAAACCGTGTTGCGGTTTGATGATCGGATACGATTTGGCGCCGCCGACGCAAGATACGAGTCGTCGGAAGTCGGCGGTTCAAAGCCGTTACCGAAGCCTGAGGAGATTAAAGCTCACCTCGCAGAAGCTGGCGCAGAGTTGCCTCATCTAACCGCGTCTCCCTTTCGCCGTCAGCAACAGCAGAACGACCCGATACGCACTGGAATTCTTATTGGCCTCGGGATTGTGTTCCTCGTATTCCTTGGAAGCATCATTGCAGTGCTAATGATGCATGCGCCAGCGCTTTGAGCGCAGCTAAATGTGGTGACAAAATCGGGCATGATTCAGCGCGATCGATCGGCTTCGCTGGGCGCAGTAACGCGAACTAAGCGCTTGTTGCTTTTCGACATCGACGGCACGTTGATCCACTCTGGCGGCGCGGGCGTCCACGCGTTAATACACGCGTTCAAGGAACGCTTCGGCGTCAATGATGATCTGGACGATATCGAGATAGCCGGCATGACGGATTCGGGCATCGTCGTGAGTATCCTGAATAAGCACAAAATTCCCGCGACCAACGAAAACCTGAGCGCGTTCCTGGACAGTTATGTGCACTTCCTTTCGTTGGAACTGCCACGCCGAAAAGGCAAATTGCTTCCCGGCGTGCTCGAGTTATTGGAACGGCTCAAAACGCGGCCGCACGTGGTCCTGGCGCTTCTCACCGGAAATGTATCCCGCGGCGCGCGATTAAAACTCGAGCACTACGGTGTTTGGCATTTTTTTGAATTCGGCGCATTTGCCGATGATCACCGAGACAGAAACGAGCTCGGCCGGTTCGCCCGCGCCCGCGCAAAGGAGAAACACGGACAGGAGTTTGCCGCGTCTGAGATCGACGTCATTGGCGACACGCCGCGAGATATCGCGTGTGGCAAAGCGCTCGGTGCGCGCACGATAGCGGTTGCAACCGGCACATGGGGCCGGGAGGAGCTTGCAAAGCATCACCCCGATTTTCTGATTGATGATTTGTCGAACGTGGAAACAATTATGGACACACTCGGATGGTGATCCATTCACGAATTGCACGGTGAAATGAAAAAAGACCCAGCCTCACCCAATACCACGCCAGGCGAGAGCCGTTCTAACGTGGTGCCGCTGAAGGGCGAAATCGATTTGCACGTGTCCCCGGCGGTCACTGCGACGCTAAACGACGTGATCGACCAGAAACCAGAGCGGTTGGTGGTCGACCTTTCCGAAGTAAGCTACATCGACAGCGCAGGCCTCGCGGCCTTGATTCAAGCGATGCAAAAGGTGGAAGGCTACGGAGGCAAATTCATGCTGTCTGGATTGCAGGAAACTGTGCGCTCGATCTTTGAGATCTCTCGGCTCGATCAGGTCTTTGAAATCTTTCCAGACGCGGATGCCGCGCTGGTAGGGTGATTCCATTCAAACCCGCTGAAGGCAGCATACGCTACTGCGCGACGCGTCTCAGTATATCGAGCGTTTGCGCGACATTGTTCGAAATATCGAACGGTGATGCGCGCCTGATATTAGCCGAACGTGCTGCCTTGCGCCGTGAAGAATCCGACCAAAACTGAATGGCGTCACGCAAGGCGACCAAATTTGCGGCCTTATCGACAATCGATCCGTGCACCCCGTCTTCGATAATTTCGCTAAACCCGTTGGAACGCGTTGTGATTACCGGTAACCCGCCGGCGAGCGCTTCAAGACAGGCATTGGAGAACGGGTCATAAATTGTGGGCAAAATGAAGATATCGGCCGCTGCGTAAACCGGCACGAGGTCTGCAATTTCACCCAGGAATTGAACAGGATCCTCCCGCCAGAAACGAAGCCGCGTTGTTTTGTAGGGCCTTGCGTCTCCTCGGCCTGCGACCAGCAGCCGGATTTTTCGATTCTTGCAAAGAGCCATCGCTTCGATTGCAAAAAGCAAGCCTTTCCGTTCCCAGCCCGAACCTGCAAACAACAGCGCAATTTGGTCCTGCTTGAGTTTCAATTCGTCGCGAGATTTTTCCCGAAGCGCGGGATCGAACCGGAATCGGTCAAGCGGAACACCGTTGCGCACGATGTCGATTTTCTCCGCCGGATAATTGTAAAGATCGACGATCTCGTTCACAACCATTTGCGAAGCAGCGATCACCCGCCCGGCATTCCGCTTCTCGAAAAGCGATTCCTCCAATTGTAACAAGTCGCGATGCTTGCGGCCGACGCCGCGAACAAATCGCTTTAATGGGACCTCAAATTTTCTCCTTCGCCGAAGCCAGGCGCGATGGACCCCATCGCCTGCCCGGTAGACATCGCAGTTCCAAACGCGCTCGAGGCTAAACAAAACATCGTACTGCAGATGCGCCCGTGTTTGCTCCAACTCATCAGCAAACCCGATTGCTGTCGTCGTTCTCAAACGCTTTATCGGTCCAAATGACCATTGATCTTCAGGCCATTCTTTCGTGGTCACAAGCTGGACCGCGTGACCAGCCTTGACGATCCCATCTGCAAGCCGTTTCAGGTACGCCTCAGCACCACCGCTCCGCGAATAACCGCGGCGAACGAAAACGATCCGAATTTTCTTTGTCATCCCCAGCGAAGTCGAGGGATCCCGTCGCACTCACTTGCGGGTCACACTACGGGATTCCTCGACTTTGCTTCGCTTCGCTAGGAATGACAACTTTACTTGGTCAATATTCGCCAGAATACTTATAAGCCAATGCTGGGTGAAACCCTAAATGCTCCTGCGCCACCGGTCTGTCCCGCGCCTGTGACACGTACGTTACCGAAGCGTTTGCTGTATTCGATCTTCGCCCGGATCGGGGGCTCTGGTCTCGATACGGACGCATTTGAAACGCTTCGTGCATCATATCGCGGTGGATTCCTCGGCAAAGCAGTCGCCTATGACAACCGGCAGAAAGAGATCCCTGCTTCATTCATTCATTCGCTGCGGTGGCATCCAGTGCGCCTGATCTCTTTCCTTGATCGGCCTTATTATTATGGAGCCAAGAAAAAATATCTCGACTGGATCGCTTCAAGGCATCTGGCGACTGGACGTTACGATCTCTTTCATAGCTGGTCGGGCGACTGCTTGCGTTCGGTGCAAACAGCGAAAAAACTCGGTATCCCCTCCATCGTAGAAATCCCGACGTGGCATCGGGACGGTGGCAAACAGAAAATCCACCAATCGGACAAGCCAACACCGACCGGCAACGTTTCGACTTTTGAGAGGTGGAAAAACCGGCTGTTGCTCCAGCGAAAGCGCTTTGTGAGGGAATACGAGCTCGCTGATCTTCTGCTCGTCTTGTCCGATCGAGCCGCCCATACGTTTCGCGTCCGCGGTTTTCCAGAGGAAAAGCTGTTTTATCTCCCCCGCGGAGTGGATGTGGAACGTTTCAAGCCAGGAACGCGACCGGAGAAATTCCGGGCTGTGTTTGCCGGCGCATTGATCAAACGAAAAGGAATTCAACACGTGCTCGAAGCGTGGCACCGCCTCAATTTGTCAGATGCGGAGCTGTGGCTAGTCGGCTTTGTGCACGAAGAGGCGAAGCCATTTCTCAAGGAGTTCTGGCGCGATAATATTCGCGTTGTCGGGTTCGTGCGCGATCCGGAGAATTATCTCAACCAGGGGACGGTCCACATTTTTCCGTCGCAATGGGAAGGCAGCGCGAAAGTGACGTATGAAGCGGCGGCGTGCGGATTACCGCAGATTACCACGCGTGAAGCTGGCGATGTAGTCCGTAATGGAATTGAAGGAATCATCGTAAAGCCGGGAAATGTGAACGCAATCGCGACAGCGATGGAACATTTGTATCGGCATCCGGAAATCGTTGAGGAGATGAGCACCGCCGCACGACATCGGGTCGTCGAGAATTTTACATGGGACCATTTTCGGAAGCGATTGCTGGAAGCATACGAAACCGCAATGCGCATGGCGCGATGATTTCACCGTAGCGGCGGTCTCTGACCGCGAGCGTTTCGGCGCTCCGAGAGCGCCGCTACAATACGAAAGGGCTGTGAAAATTCTTCTCCTGCAACTCAAGCGAATCGGTGATTTGATCTTGACCACGCCCGCGATTGCCGCGTTGCGTAACAATTATCCGGATTCGCACATCACTCTCGCGGCTTCGAAAGACTGCGCCGAGCTGCTTCCAGCCATCTCGAACCTTGATCGCGTTCTAATCGCGCGACGCAATCTGCGAGACGTTGCGATGGTTTCTTCTGTCGCCGGCAAGAGATTTGATTATTGCATCGACTTTACGCGAAACGATCGTTCGGCTTTTTTGACTTTGTTGTCAGGAGCGCGCAGACGGATTGCCTCTTACCGCGTCCGCGAGCAGTCCAAGACGCGCGCTCGGGTTTACACTGATCTTGTTGGAGTCCGTGTGCGGGATATGCACACAATCGACTACAATCTTGCTTTGCTTCAGCCACTTGGCGTCCGTGCTGCTCCTTTGGCTCCTCAGCTCAATCTTCCGCGAACAGCGCGCGAAGCAGCTGCCCGACTTCGGCGCGATTGGAAAATCATGCGTCCTTACGTGGTTTTGCATCCCGGCTCGGCTCGCCGCGAAAAATTGTGGGACGCCGCGCGATGGGCGGAAGTCATTGAGCACTTCACGTTGGACAACGAATTCGATCTCGTTTTGACGAGTGGGCCATCCGTCGATGACCAGGCGCATATCACGGAAATTACAAACCGCAGCCGAAATGAAATTACCGACTTGTCCGGAAAGACAGATCTGCTTACCCTAGCCGCGTTAATTGGAGAGGCGCAGCTGCTGGTGACAGTCGATTCCGCTCCCGTTCATTTTGCGGCGGCTACGCATACGCCGCAGGTAATCCTATTCGGGCCGACGAATCCGTTTCATTGGCGGCCAACGCATAGTCCGGCTCTGATTTTGCAGGGAAAATCAGTCGCGCCCGCGACCGAGTTTGCTCCGGTTCGGCCGCGCATCTCGATGAGCGAAATCTCGACGGAAGCGGTGATCAGTGCTATGGATTCGCTGCTGCCGCGTCGTGCGGCGGCCCACAGGTCATGAGCGGCCCCAAACCGGCTAAAAAAAAGCAGTCCCTCTCGCAAACGTTACGCGCGGCTTCCAGTTCGTATCGACGGCTTTACAGTTACGTCAAGCCTTACAAGGCGCGATTTATCCTGGGGCTGGCGTTAGGTCTTGCTTACGGCGGGGTGAATTCACTTTTCCCTGTGGCGATTTCCCGGGTCACCAGCACAATTTTTCAAGGTTCCGGTGCGAAGCCGATGAGCATAGGCTCGAATCTTCACGCGCTCGATAGTGGGCCAAAAATTAATTCGATTGTTCTCATTTGTGTGGCCATTCCGGCGATTATGACCGTACGCAGCCTTTGTTCCTACGGCAGCACCTACTGCATGCAGTGGGTCAGCAACAAGGTGGTTTCAGATATCCGGGTCCAGCTCTTCAGCAAGATGGTCCGCCATTCAATGGATTTCTTTAATAAGATGCGATCGGGGTTTCTGATGTCCCGAATCACCAACGACACCCGCATCATGCAGATGGCTTTGACCAGCGTCAGCAGCGATGTCTTCAAACAACCGATCACGATCATTGGCGCAATTAGCGTGCTGCTCGTGATGGACTGGAAGTTTACCCTGGTCACGCTGATTCTTTTTCCCACCTGTTTGTTGCCACTACGCATTTACGGACGGCGCGCCAAAAAAGCGGTACAAAACGAACAGGAAGGTATGGCGCAAATGGTCGTGACGATGCAGGAAACGTTTGCCGGCATTCGCGTGATCAAGTCGTTTGCCCGTGAGGCTTACCAGGAAAAGGAGTTTAAGCGCAGCAACCAACTGCAGTTTTCGCAGATGATGCGCATGATCCGCTCTATGGAAATCGTCGGCCCGCTGGTGGAGATCATCGCTGCCATCGGTGTTGGCATGGCCTTGCTGTACGTTTACGCGGCCAACCTCAGCGTCGGTCGTTTCTTTGGTTTGATTTCGGGAATCTTCATTCTCTACGACCCGATCAAAACACTGAGCCGTATCCATATCGTAATGCAACGATCCATCGCGGCGACCGGCGCGATCTTTGCCATCCTCGATTCAAAACCTACCGTGCAAGACGCGCCGGATGCAGTCGCGCTGGGATCGTCCGACGGTCGAATTGACTTTGAAAATGTCACGTTCCGGTACGCAAATACTCATAGAGACGCAATTAAGAATGTAAGCCTTCGTATCGAGCCGGGGAAAACGTTTGCTCTGGTCGGTGCCAGCGGGGCCGGTAAGAGCACCGTTCTCTCGCTTATCCTCCGCTTATACGATCCGACTTCCGGCGCGGTGAAGATCGACGGCCACGCCCTGCGCTCGATTACACAGAAATCCTTGCGCGACCAGATCGGACTCGTCACTCAGGAGACGTTTTTGTTTCACGATACGATCTTCAACAACATCCAGTTCGGACGACTGAACGCGACAGAGGAACAAATTTATGAAGCCGCACAAGCGGCTTACGCGCATGAATTCATCCTGGCACAGCCGAAGGGCTACGAAACTGTGATTGGCGACAAAGGCTGTCTGCTCTCCGGTGGACAGCAGCAGCGACTCGCTATCGCGCGCGCTATTTTAAAAAACGCGCCGATCCTTTTGCTCGACGAAGCGACCTCGTCGCTCGATTCAGAATCGGAACAAGAAATTCAAAAGGCGTTGGCAAAACTTGCTGCGGGGCGCACTGTGATCGCCATCGCTCATCGGCTCTCCACGGTCTTGTCTGCCGACCAAATCATTGTGATGGATTCCGGCCGAATTAAGGAGATCGGGACACATGCCGAATTGCTGGAGAAATCCGGATACTATCGCCGCTTGTACGATCACCAGTTCAATCGTATTCAGAAACAAACCGAAGCCGACGCGGGGATTCTTGTCGAAGAGCTCGTGTAGCGATTTCGAAACTTATCGCCATGCCGCTTAACATCGATCTGCATACGCATTCGTTTTTTTCAGGCGACGGAATTTCCAGTCCGGAAGATTTGATCGCCGCCGCGCGCGCCAAAGGTTTGAGCGGGATCGCCATCACCGACCACAACACGTGCGATGCGGTCAATTACCTGCTTGAGAAAGGGCTGATGCGACTTGACGGAATGCCGGTCAACGATTTTCTCGTCCTGCCGGGAGTCGAAGTGACCACCGCGGACGGGCATCTGCTTTGTATCGGCGCCGAGTTGCCCTATTTGAAAGGAAAACCCGCGCGTGAAGTGTGCGATATGATTCACCAGCGCGGCGGTCTCGCCATTCCCCCACACCCCTACGATTTGTTCCGCGCTGGAATCCGACTGGCCACTCTCGAGACGCTGCCCATCGATGCGATAGAAGTTTTCAATGCGGCCACCACACTTCGCCGCTACAACCGTTATGCGTTCAAGTACGCGCAGATCCGCGGTCTGCCAATGACTGCGGCGAGCGACGCGCATCATGCCGCTGCTGTTGGCACTGCCTATACGATCGTCAACACGGATGACTTTTCTGTGAAAGGAATTCTCGCCCAGATTGTAAAAAGCAACGAGCTAAACCAGAAATACCAGACGCCGCGCGACAGCTTGCGTAAAACATGGAACAATTGGTTGCGCCTGCGGCGGCGAAGGAAAATTCCGGAGCTGGCTGCAAAAGACCGCAGCCACAACGGTCCTTGAAAGTTCCACCTCAACTTTTCAACCGAGTCATGTCCGCTTACATCATCGTTGAAATCGAAATCCTCGACCCAGTCGGTTACGAAGAATACAAAAACCTTGCCGGTGCTACCGTGGAGAAGTACGGCGGAGAATACATCGTGCGGGGCGGCAAAACCGAAGTGCTCGAAGGGGACTGGCAACCAAAACGCATTGTTGTACTCAAGTTCGAATCAGCGCAGCGCGCCAAAGAATGGTTAAACTGCGAAGAATATCGCGAGCCGCGCAAGATGCGCCATCGCACGGCCAGAACAAACATGTTCCTGGTCGAAGGGATGTAGCGCGCAGATACTGTAGCCGCGGCCGTACGGGCCGTCTGCGTCAGCGAGGACTGATTCAGATAACCGGCCATAGCTTGGTGGCGACAACAGGTTCTCACGCTCGGCGTACCGCCCAGAGGCTCTACCACGCGGCGGTTGAATTAGGCGTTCGGTTTTTTAGTTCGCGCTCTTTCGATACAATCATCCGCTCGTAGTCGGCTAGCAGACGGCAGAGTAGCCAGCCGCGGTAGCCGTCGCGGAACCCTTGTTTCCAGACGTAATGATAAAGAAATCGCAAACCCGGGCGGAATGGAACCCGCATCGTAGATTTCTTCAGCCAGCGTTTACGTTCCAGCCCTGTTCCAAAAGGTGTCTCTCGCAATGATTTTTCATCTGTTGAAGCCAGTTTGCTCCAAGCGCCTGCTTCCCAGGAAGAGTAGCGATTGTGCTTTTCAACAAACGTTGCAATGTCCGGAAAAGCGTAATGCTCCATTGGCGTCGGAAGATATTCGACCTGGCCATTCAGCAATACGTGCTCGTGAACTTCGTTATCTCCTGAAGGAATATCGTTACCGATTTCGATCTGTTCGTATCGGCCAAGTCGATGCCGGAACAGGCGCAGATTCCAACTTGGAAAATAGCCGCAATGATTTATCCAACCATCCAGAAACCAGAACCGACGGTTGAGATAAAATCCGTCCACGTTGGTGCGGCAAATGGCCGCGCGAATTTCGCGTCGCAGTTCCGGCGTGATGCGCTCATCAGCATCGATGATGAGCACCCATTCGTGTTGCCACGGAATATTTTCCAGTGCCCAATTCTTCTTGCGCGGCAGTTTTCCGTTCCAAACAAACTGCTTAACCTCAGCCCCAGCTGCCTCCGCGATCTTTTGGGTGCCGTCAGTGCTGCCTGAATCAACCACCACGATTTCCTGCGCGAACGAGACACTGGCGAGACAATCGCCTAAGTTCGCCGCTTCATTCTTAACTGGAACAAGCACGGACAGCGGCGCCCGCGTGTCAGACCACTCGCTCATTGAATGATCTCGCGCTTCTTGCTTTCACGCGCGGGGTTTCCCACAACGATGCTTCGAGGTCTTACGTCCTTCATTGCAACTGCTCGCGCACCGACAATTGCTCCCTCGCCAACTGTGACACCTGGCCCTACGAACGCATCTGCACAAATCCATGCATCGGAGCCAATCACAATCGGCGGACGCAGCAGCGGAAAATCCGGCTTGGTGTGATCGTGTGTTCCGGCGCAAAGATGGGCGCGATGGGAGACGGTGACGCGCGCCCCTAGCGTCACGCGCCCAAGATTATAAACGAACACCTCCTCGCCGATCGCGCTTTCATCTCCAATCTCAAGATTCCATGGAAAATAAATCGTGGTCGATGGATAGACATGCACAGCGCGGCCAATCTTTGCTCCGAAAGACCGAAGCAGGAATCGTCTCCAACCAAAACAAGGCCGTGGACTAAACCGAAAGAGCGGCAGCGCGAACGTCCACAGCACGCGGCGACTCATCTCACCCGGTGTGTACTTTTTCGCTCGGCGATTTTGGGCAACGTCCAGCATGCGATTATCAGGAGGTCAAACATTGCGGCTCAGTCAAGCCTGATCGTCTCCGGCGGTGCTCCACCGGCCAGCATCCATTCATAGACAGCGCGCATCTGTTCACCGATTCTTGGCCAAGAGAATCTTGTTGCGACCAACGTATGTCCACGTGTTCCCATTGCTGCGCGGTCGTCGTCGCTCATTTCAACCAGTTCTTTCAAGCCAGTGACAATTTCCTCCGCAGTTGTTCCAATTTGCACTGCCGCTTTGGCAGGAAACCCTTCAGGTAAATTGCACTCAGGCGTCATCAGCACGGGCTTTGCATACGACCATGCTTCAAGCACTGTCATGGGTAGACCTTCGCTCAACGAGGGCAGAATGAATGCGTCGCACCTGCGATAGCATTCGCTTTTCTCCGAGCCAAACCGCGGGCCAAGAAAAACAACCGAAGCGCCAGCGGCGATCCGCTTCAGTTCGCTTTCGTATCCGCCCTGATCCCAGCCCGCGATTGCGAGCACCCAAGAGTCGCTGTTCCCGCCCGGCGAATTGAACGTTTTGTTCCATGCACGAATTAGATTTCCCAGATTTTTCTTTCGGTGAAGTCGCCCAAGGTAGAGAAGAGTTTTTCGATTCTCCGAGTGAGTTTTCGCATCGTCCTCGCGCACCTCAGGTAAATCAATGCCATTGGGAATCACACAAATGGGATTGCGCAATCCGTAGGCGCGGATCGATCGGGCTTCGGGTTCCGAGAGTGCGCGCAGGCAAGCGGCCCCGCGCAAATGTTGATCTTCATAAAGGGTTGCCGCGATTCGCTTCTTCCAACGCGCGTTTTGCAACGCCCACCCGTCCAACATGCCGTGTGGATGAACTACATAGGGGCGGCCGGTTTGCTGATGCCAGCGTTGCGAACCGACGGAACAATATTTCCATAAACCGTGTACGGAGAGAATGTCGAGATCGGCCTTGAGCATCGCGGGGGCCAGCTGATTTGAGTAGCCCCACACGCGCAGTCGCGGACGAAATGTCTGAACAGAAAGCGGCTGCCATTCCTGCAAATCAACAGCACTCTGTTCGTCGCGAATCCCAAACACGCACACGTTCGCATCGGTCGACGCGACCGCTTTGGCAAGTCCACGCACGCTTTGAAACAACCCGCCCGCCTCACGGGAAACGCTGCTCACCAAAAAACCGACTTTCATGCAGGTGCGAGGAGATAGATTGCGTCGGCTCCGTGGCGGCTAGCCCATTTCTTCAGCCGAGTTTCCAATTGAAAATTTCCCCACGACCACACGCGATCGCCGAAAGGAACACCCAGGCTGTGCCGCCGCGTCGCCAGGATCCGTAACCCGGCAGAATCGCACGCATCGCAGATGTTTCGGTGGGAAAACCAGGAAATCGTATATCCTCGCCGGGCCAGCTCGCTTCCCGAGGTAAGTGCACGGACAATGCGCGTTCCGACATGATTCGTTAGCGTGGTTTGCAAGATGATTCGCCCGCCAGATGTGAGCATCGATTTCAAATGCGACAGTAGAATGACCAGTCGTCCAGTGTGTGCAATCAATCCGACACAAAGAATCAGATCGAACCGCGAATCAGATGGTTTGAAGTTGAACACATCCGCCTGAACAAGTTCAACCTGGGTTTTGTTAAATTGCGATGTGAGAAGTTTTTTCGCACTCTGCAACATCATTGCCGAAACATCGACGACGGTTGCGTGATTGAACCTACCCGCCTTTAGTAACGCGCATGTTATCTCACCCGTGCCTGCCGCGCAGTCGAGCAGCCGTCCTGAGGACGCGGCACCCAGTTCGCACACAAGTTTCAGACGTTGTTGGAAATTGAAGTTTGCGCCGGATGCGCATTCTTCGAACCGGCGCTTATGAGTCTCCGGAAGCTTGTCGAAATACGCCGCTACCGGATCATCCCCTTTCATCGCATATAACTTGCTGTGAGGAGTAACAGCGCGCGATCTATTATTCCAAATCTCTCTTGCGGAACCTCCATCGCCAGGCTGGCTGCGCGCTGCAAGCCTTCGCCAAAACGTTCCGGCCCAAAGTTCGCTGCAACGCTGTAGCTTTTGTCGCGAAAGTCCGTTCGCTCCCGATCCGACAACGAGGCCATCTTTAAGAGCCGAGCAGTCAACTCGCCCTCGTTACTTGGATCGAAAGTAAAGCCGTTGCCATTGACAAGTTCGGGGGCACATCCGCAGCGATTCGATACAATGACTGGCAAGCCTGACGCGATGGCTTCGTTCACAACCAGCCCCCATTGCTCACTCGTGCTGGCATGCACAAACGCATTCGCTAATGCGTAGTAAACCGGCAATTCCTCGTAGGGTTTAAACCCTGGCAAATGCACATGCTCGTTCAGCTTGAGCACTGAGAGTTGAGACTTGAGAGTTTCTCGCAGTGGGCCATCGCCTAACAGTACTAAGTCCCACATCGCGTTCACACTGGTTTGCGATTTCCTCCGGTACTCCCCGTAAGCCCTGATCAAGCCCTGGAGATTCTTCTTCTCGACGAAGCGCGCTGAAGCAAGAAAGTAATTCTCCGGCAAGCCGAACTTATTTCGAATTTCGCCTTTCAAATTTCGAATTTCTGCGGCGCGGCGTTCAAAATAATCTCTGTCGACCACATCGTATCCTGTAAACACTCGTTCCGCCGGCATCCCGAGTTCAACCAGATATTTAAGGTGCCGCTGGCCGCCGACAAGCGCGGCTGAGTACAAACCAACGATTCGCCGTTTTATGGCTTCCTTCCATGAGGTGCGAGGTTCATCCTGGCGAGAGCTTTCAGACATAACGACCATGGGTATCCCGCGGCGCAAACAGCAATTCGCGGTAATAAGAGATCCGAAATTGTTCCAGCCGTTGACGGCCACCACGTCAGGATTCGCCTGCTCCAATGCCGACCGGAACGCACGGCGAAGCTCCGCCTTGTCCGGGTATTGATCTGTTGCTTCGGAAAAAAGCGAAACTTTATCGTAGCGCGCAGGCGTCGACGCTGCACCCCAGACATCATAGCCTTTGGCCGACCATTCGACGCCTGTCACCGACAACTTGTCAGCGGCAGCATTCAGTCGCGCATGGTGATAAGGACCAACGTGATGAAAAACAACAGCGACAGCAGGCTTGCGCTCCATTGTCGCACAAAAGATTAACTTCCAATCCTCCGCAGAACCACTCGAATGTTTCTAAATGTGGGCCTGCCAGTGAAGCGCCGCACGGGCTAGTACGAAATGCGGAGGTCGGGTGGAAGAGAAACGCTGCCTGCAACGCCACCCGAGCCATGTGTCGGATCGTTGGCGCCAACTTTACCAGCGGATGGCGAAAGTGGCTGTTGGCCTTTGGATTTGAGGGAGTCGTTTAATGTGGGCAGGTCCTGCGCGAGCAGTTGATCGAATTGTTTTGTTACGTCATCGAGTTCGCGTTTGAGCGTGTCGATGTAAGTGATTTGGTAGCCGGCGGGTTTACCTTCGTAACTCAGAATTGCTCCGTAGAGCTGGTCAGTGTGCTCACGCAAACGTTCCTCGCCGGTAATTGCACCGCCTTCGGTCGTAGCGACGATTTTCTTTCGTACCGCATCAACTTTCCCGTCGAAATCCGAGACCTGCTTGCGAAGCGGATCGCCTTCCGGCAATGCAGCACCCGCTTGGGCCAGCGCCTGTCGCAAACCGATAATGCGGTCCATGAGCCCGCTTTCATCGCCAAACAACGACCGAACTTGCATCGCCGCATCGAACTGGGCCTTACGGTCTGCGGCACTGAATTTCGCCCGCCGATCAAGACCGACCGTCAGTTTCGTGTCGTAAACCTTTCCTGCCTTCGTCAGGCGCACAGTGTAATCACCGGGCACGAGCCGCGGCCCGCGGATCCCCGCAACAGCTATTTGCGCAGCAGGCGGCACACGCGGCGGTTTTGCCCGCATCGTCCACGTCACGCGATTCAAGCCTGGGCGTTTGCTGGCCGGCAACTCGTCAATAACACGCCCTGA
>Ga0126381_100003019_pt1 | contig 18326 bp, 18 predicted proteins | sample PanSoiMetPlot_28_FD_96465 | JGI IMG/M metagenome (GOLD analysis project Ga0126381, IMG submission 96465) | Tropical forest soil microbial communities from Panama - MetaG Plot_28 | ecosystem: Environmental > Terrestrial > Soil > Tropical forest > Bulk soil | place: Panama | collected 2016-02-17
ACAGGCGATGGCTCTCAAATTGCGGATTCTCTCGGTTTAGTTCACATCTGATGCGTTTAAGACTGGGTTGGAAGATCAGAGTAATCGCGAGTTACGGCAATCAGCATGGCCTATTCAGAACGATGGTCAACGGGTACGATGGTGCCCGTGGACAGTGTTCACATCAGACCCGCTCGCCTGTCCGATCTCGGCCAATTGGCGTCTCTATGCGAGGCCTTATGGCCTAAGTCTAATGCGGAGGAGCACGCACAAGAACTTCGACTGATACTTGGGGGCAAGGCTGCTTCAGTGTTAACAATGCCCCTCATCATTTTCGTAGCGGAAGCAAACGATGGAACATTGGTCGGTTTCTCGGAAGTTGACTTACGTTCTCATGCTGACGGCTGCGACCCATCACGGCCCGTGGGATACATTGAGGGCTGGTACGTTACCGAAGATCACCGCCAGTGTGGTGTGGGCAGGAAACTGCTGGCCAAAGCGGAGGAGTGGGCTCGCAGTCACAGTTGTGTCGAGATGGCTTCCGATGCCCTGATCGAGAATGAGATATCCCAGCGTGCACACGAAGCCTTGGGCTACGAGGTTGTGGACCGCTGTGTACATTACCGGAAGAGACTCTGAGGAACGGTTGGGTCCCGCAATTTCGCCTGGGCAATGCTGTACGCGAAACCGCGTGAATCCAGTGCTAGAATTTTGTTCCCGTGGAGTTGTGTATGGCGTTCAGGAAGGTCATATCGCCGTCTGGGAAAACCTTTCATTGGAAGTGCGAGAGTCTCAACTGTCCTTACGAATCTGAAGAAATAAGAATCCGCAAATTAACACTCAGCAAGGGAGCCGCGAACGCACCGCCGCCAAGGTGCCCAAAGTGCGGCTGCAAGTAGTGGCTCCCGCTTTGGGTACCATCTTTCCCTCGGCTCGGGGTTGCGGCTGGGTGAAGGGGCGATGCGGTCCAGCACTACATCACACAGTGAGAGCGGAACGAGAATTCGCGTGCCAGCGGCGCACCGTGGAGACGCCAAGCGATCAGTTCCAGCAAGGCCGCCACGCTCAGCCCATCATCGAGCAACTCAATCATCTGCTCCACTGTGAACCCAGCTTGCTCACCTGCTGCGGCCAGCTTCGAGATCGCCGGCACCAACGACGGACTTTCCATAGCATCCCCCAAGGCTGCTGGGAGGATCACATTGGCGCGAAGCAATGGCTGTGATTGAGATCACGCGCCTAGTGATCGGAATCACAAGTCAAGGAACGTAATAGAGATGCTACAACAATTGATCGCGACTGCGGCTCAGTCCGGTCACCTGGAGTACAGCGTTGCCTCGCGGCACGCACCCCCTCAGCAGGTTGGGGGAAGAACCGGACTGAGCCGACTCAAAAATCGCACTAACGCAAGACAGTGTCGCTGCCAGCGAGCATCTGCGCCACTCCGGGCGTACTTTGGAGCTTTCTGTTCGCTCGCCCAGACCTGCCAGCTATTCATTCCCACTGACCTCGGAGGGTTCACCGGTAAATGAGTGCTAACGCGATGTGTCAAATAGTGAGGTCACCCGGTCGAGTGACCTAGTACTGCGTTACTGTCTTCGGCTGCCCATCGTGCTGCCTATGTTGTATTAGTAAAGCCACACACCTAACTCTTGTAACAGTTTCGAGAACTTCTTAGGATCGGGTTTGTTCACGATTCGCTCACACATGTCCCTCATTTGCTTCCCTGCTCAGTCGTCATGAGCCCTTCTTGGTCTTGTGGGGTCTTGCCGGAGATTTGCTTTAGACAACATTCCTGGTGGACTGCACGGCCATCGTCATCAGTCTTGGCGGTTTCCAGCTTTACTGGCTTATTGCAGATCGGACAAAAGCACTGAGCATCACCAGTCTGTTGCCGCTCAGGTCCCAAAACCGTGTCAAAATAAAATCCTTGGTCGCCCTTCAACGGATGAGCGTTCCTGGAGATATGACGCTAAGGCGGACACCTCGCGTATCATGCTCCGAAGATCGCGCAATAGAGCCGTTTGTTCTTCCATAAGACGACGGTGCTCTTCAAGAGCTTTGGGCTGAACAGACTGTGGAGGTTTCTTCCGAACACGTCGCGGCCCGGCCATTTTTCTTTCTCCCAACAACATCTTCAGTGGGAGCACTGTAGGCAGAACACTAGCAACGTGACAAGCGCCAACGTGCGCCAAGATGCGCCACCAACGGGCATTAGTATCCCTTTTGTCATATCCTTCGAATTGCAGGTCGCCTCTTTTCACTGCTCGCCGGACGCTCCTTTTGAAAAAATGTCGGCCGAATTGAACGACTTAGTGTCACCCATCATAAGTGCACTCAGCAATAGCTTCAGCCATAACTCAAGCGCAACTGTGATTGAGCAACGCTGTTTTAGTCACCATGGACTGAAGCGATTCCAACTGACGAAACCGGGCGTCTCAAAACCCCTGGGACATTCCAAAAACGTCGCGGCGCCGACTGCCCGAATGAGCCAGCCCTCCGTTAAGAATCCCCAAGCGAAAAATACAATCAGTGCTGCAATGACCGCGAACACTAGGCGTGGATCGTTCATGTTGTCTCTTCATCGGATTTACATCAATTGAGCGGCTCCGCTACGAAGTCTAGGCGAAGTAGCGGAGGAACAATCCCGCGTGGCTCGTTCTCTCACTTCAGATCTCACCGCCTGTCCAAAGACAGCGACCTCACGTCCAACATTACGAGGGTAGATCGAATCCAAAGCTACTCGGGTTATTCTTTGTCGAAAGGATCGCCTTCGAAAGTAAATGCTAATTCCACGTCTTGATGGTTCGTCTTCCAAGTCAGGATGCGGGAATAGGCGCTGTCGATCTGAGGGATAGTCATGATTTTCTTAAGTGACCGTAGTTCCTTGCGACTCGGCAAATCGCCCTGAACTGCAGCCAGTGTCAGCCATTTGTAGGCCTCGATGTAATCCGAACGTACTCCCAGACCGCGCTCGTACATAAATCCTAGATTTGACTGTGCTGCGACGTCGTCCTGCTCGGCGGCCTTAGAGAACAACGTGGCTGCACGACCATAATCGCGTTGAACGCCTCTACCAGACGCGTAACAGTAAGCGAGGCCGGATTGCCCGGCTGCCAAACCCTGCTCCGTCGCCCTACTAAACCACTTTACGGCTTCACTGTCGCTCTGCTCTACACCTTTACCCTCCATATAGAGCAACGCTAAATCGGTTTGTGCTACAGCCAGCCCACCTGCGGCTGCTTTAGCGAACATTTCCGCCGCTTTGGCATAGTCTTTGCGAACAGCATTTCCCGAGTAATTCAGCGAACCTACGCAATGGAAGGCAGCACTCACGCCCTGCTTTGCAGCTCGATCACACCACTCGAAAGCGAGGCGATAGTCTCGGGTTACCCCGGTACCTTCTTTGTAGGCGATGCCCAAGTTGGCTTCCGCTGGTGCGTAATGCTGCTCAGCAGCTTTACGGTACCAGAACACAGCTTGAGTTTTGTCCTGTGGCACACCTTGACCGTGGTCAAACATCTGGCCGAGGTTGTTTTGGGCGGCAGGCCAGCCTTGTTCTGCAGATCTGCGATACCATTTCACTGCTTCGACATAGTTCTTCTCTACGCTACGACCTTCCCTGTACAGCGTCGCCAACCAGCACTGCGATTCCTTATCTCCATTCTCAGCCTTCCTGACAAGGTCGATTTGTGATGGTGTTAACGACGAGATTGTTGCGTGGATGGTCCCTACATCGTCTTGAGAATTCTGCTTTTCGCGCGCCTCTGTGTCACGCGTCGTTTGTGCGATTTGTACCACTTCTGCGCTGACAACGTTTAACTTGAGGACGGCTGCCAACAGGCACGCCAAGCCGAGCGGCGGTTGCCACGGACGGCTCATAGGAACTCCTTCTGGGGGAAGAGAGACCTATCATGAGCACCAGGATTGAGGAATGCTAAGGCACGCTGGTGGGGAACAGGGTCTGAGCGTGCCGCGCCCCATGCTGCGGATTCTGCGCCCGCACCAATCAAAAGTCAACACGAAACTAGAGCCTGTTCTCAAGCGGTCTTGTGGTCTCGGTTTGGTGCTAGTGAAGCGCCCTGGGGAACGGTTGACGCATCAGACGATAACGCCCAAAACCACTCCGCCTTCCAAAACCAATCTCAGCAAAATCGTTGGTCGAGCAGTCAATTTACTGCCTTCAACCGAACCGATAACGCGAAGGTGGACGTTCGATGCTTTACATGCCTCAAGCGCAGCGTCGTTCAGAAGGAAAAGCTGATAACTGTTTTCCAAACCTAGAACAAGGCATCTTGTAATCGCTTGTCTCCGAACGGTCTGCCACCCCAAGAACCGTACGGTGTGACCGCGGAAGGTGCTCTAATATCACCCACCATGGACTAGCCGAGTATTCCTTCTCACTCATGGCCCGCAACAGTCCACCTCATCGCAGTTCCTCATCATCCTTCTGGAAGGATTCTACGAATTGCGTGTAGAAGGGACAGTGACATCTAGCGAGGCCCAATTGGTCAAGGGCGTAACAAGCTGTAGTCCCAGCGTTTGGCCGAGGAAATCCATTGAGCGTTGCAGGTCAATGACACTTATGCGACTCTCAAACTGGATTGGTAGGCGAGGCAACTCTTCCGACTGCTGGCCCGTAATGAAAGATTCCCATTTGTCTCTAATCGCACTGCGGATGTTGGTTTCCTGTGCGGTAGTCGGCAGCAAGGCTTATGTTTTGGGAGCCTTTCCGCAACAACGAGGACATCTCGCTTTGAGTTTTCTAGATTGGAAGTGTTCCGGGATAGATCGCAGCCTACTTAGACGTGGCTATGTACAGATCGGACTGCAAGCGGAAGTACGAGTACACCAACGTGGTCCCGTTGGGCGTGGCAAACACTGATGAGATGTCAGGCATGACGCCGGCAGGATCAGGAGGGGCGAGTTCACGCAGCAACTCGCGCCTGCCAGTAACTCGGTCGACGCGATAGACTTTCAGGGGAAGGTAATCTGACCGTGCCACATACAAATCTCGCCCGTTTTCACTCCATCTGACTGGTAATTCCCCCTTCTCGGCACCCTTCAAGGGAGCTGGCCTGTCTCCCGCAATCGGATAGATCCAGATCACTCCATCTTCATCCACGGTACAGAGGAACTTGCCATCTGGTGTAAGACGCGTGCCGGCGATTCCTTCGGGAGTAATCGGCTGTGGCGCACCACCATTTAGGTCCTGAACCCAAGTTTGGACCGCGTGTTCCGGCTTACTTCCCACGAAGACGATATGGCTTGCATCCGGGAACCAGCCACCGCGGTAGTGCGCGATCTCATCCCGGGTGAGAATCTTCGTGGTCCCTTTTCCGACCGGCAACAAAACCAGTTGTGGAAAAGCGCCCGCTCCACTTCCGAATGGTGCAATCGCCAGTACCGACTGACCATCCGGGGAAATTGCGCTGCCATATCCTTCGCCAAGTTTGACCGGCGGCGAACCGTCGATGTTGCGCAGATATACTGCGTAGTTCTTACCGGCGGCCTCTCCCTCTACGGTCATCAGTACGCTTCGACCATCGGCCGAGAGATCGTCCGCTCTTGAGAAATCAAGCCAAGAGAGGTCGCGGACGATTCCGGAAACGTTGGCCAGAATCTCATACCGTTCCACGTCCCGGCTTAGCAGGAGACCGCGTTCTCGTGATACGTCGTGCAGCGTCAGCTCACTGGATTCGCTTACCACTCGCTGCAGTCTTCCGGATAGAGCCAACCGGTACACTGCGCGGGGGCGCTCACGATCCCCTTGCACCTCACTTGCGGAAAACCATAAGGAATCGCCAGAAGGGTCCCAAACCGCTCCGCGGACGCTGGACCAGAACTGGGTCAAAACCTTTTTGTGTCCGTTCAGATCTACAAGTTCCACAAACCCCGCGTCATCGCCCTCCAGTGGGTGCTCCAGAAAAGCCAACGAATCTCCGCGGGGTGAAACTCTAACATCGCTGAGCCAATGGCCTCCGGTCACCCCGTAGATCACCGTTCCAATCGGGAACTCCAGGTTGCAGTGCCTTCCCGCCCAATGCACGATCGCTAGATTCTTGCCCTCACGGTCCCAGTCAGCGTCCTGCACATTCTCTAGAATCTCGCGAGGAGCCCTGCCAGCGATGGGCATCGTGGCCAGAGTTCCCCGACTTATCCACCCAACTCCCGCTCGCCGGTTGATCAATATGGCCAATTCTCCCTGAGGCGAGACAGAAAGAATGTCAGCATCAGGCAAAGGATATTGACGTGACTCAGGACTCTGGGCTTGAGCCCAGAACAGCTGCATCGGCTTGCCGTTCCAAGCCGCGCCGTAAAGAAAGCTGCGCCCGTCAGGGCCGAAGCGCGCGGAACGTATCGCACCTCTGCCATACGAGATCCGCTGCAAGGCGTAGGTAGTCTGCGCCGGGCCAAGGAGGAGAATCGCCGTTCCCGCCAGAGCGATAATCGCAAGGGCAATCGCCATGCCAAGCGCCGCTCGTTTGCTCAGACTAGATCGTCGACGCTCGGGAGAAAGCACGAGGTGCCGCAACTCATCCCCACTCACGACCCCAGGTGAGACTATTCCGTGTGCCGAGTACATGGGAGCGATGAAGCGATACCCTCTTCGCGGGACCGTCTCAATGAACCTGGGATTGTCCGCGGAGTCGCCTAAGGCGGTGCGTAGCTTGGTTACGGCCACGTTAACCGCCTGGTCGAAATCGCCATGACTCGCGCCAGGCCAAATTCGGTCATGCAATTGTTCCCTGGTGACTAGTTCACCCGGGTGTTCGAGCAAGGCCTGCAGAACCTTAAAGGGCTGCTGCTGTACTTTGACTTTTACGCCGGCTTTGCGGAGCTCTCCCTCATCAAGGTCGACTTCATAGATCCCGAACTGCGCGGATGTGTGCTTTAGGGGATCCATGGCCCCGGAGTCTACCACTTTTCTTCGTTCTCTGGAGGAAATATGTTCGGAGATCGTGCTCAGAATCAATGAGTTACACAGAAATGTCTGGTTAAGGCAAAAACCATTGAAGGAAAAGGAATCGTGAATTGACCTACCGCCTTAGACGAGAGAGATTGGGCGTGGAAATTGGAGAACAACTATGGAAGGAGAATTGTCCGTGACGATTAAAGGCTCAGCCGTGCTCGAAGCAGCTCGCGATACTTCAATTGCGAAGGTTCTCGCGAGTGCAGACACTTTCCAATCGACCGCCCAGTTTGGGATCCAGTTACCCGCTCACGAACCGATCACCAAAATCGAGTTGGATCATTTTCAGGTCGCACTTGTTCCTCCTCAGGGTCTAGAAAGTAGCGCGGCACGAACCCTTTCTCAAACTGGCGGCGTGAGGCGAGTGTTAGTTCTGCCCTTGACCTGGAAACAACTGATTGAGCAAGTCCGCAAGGAACTAGGTCGCGCCAGGGCAACGGTGAAAGAAGGTCTTGTACGATTCGGTAATGTCACGATCGATCTTCTGTCGATGGAGGTCCGTCGATCCGACCGTCCCGTGAACTTGACCCAAATGGAGTTCAAGGTTCTCAAATTTTTCCTGTTGAATCCCAACCGGGTAATTTCGCGCGATGACTTTCTGGATCAAGTCTGGGGCTATGAGAACTACCCCCGCACGCGCACCGTCGACAATCACATCCTGAGATTGCGACAGAAGCTTGAGGCGGAACTCGCCAATCCCGTGCACTTTCGAACGGTACATGGCATGGGCTACAAATTCACTCCCTAGGCAGTTTCTATCACGTTCGCCCAATCTTAATCGGGCAGAAATGAGAAGCTTGTGTACCGAAACTCAATAGAGGTCGCGGTGGTCCCGGAGGCATCTGATGACCTAGCCTTAGTCCATGCCAGCAAGCGTGGAGATCTCGCTGCCTTTGAGAAACTTGTAAAGCGATACGACCGCAAACTATTTCGAATCGCTCAACACCTCACACACAACCGGGAAGACGCCGAGGAAGTAGTTCAGGAGGCCTTCCTGAAAGCATTTCTGCACCTGGGTCAATTCCGCGAGGATGCAAGATTCTCGACTTGGCTTACCCGCATTGCTATGAACCAGTCGCTGATGATGCTGCGAAAACGGCGCCCAACAAGAGAGGTGTCGATCGATAATGACTTTCATTCGGACGACGGAAATCTGCCGATCGACTTCGAGGACTGGGCCCCGAATCCTGAGCAGCTCTACCGGGCAACGCAGTTGTGCGAAATCTTGCGCGCGACATTACAGGAGTTGGGTCCGGGTTTGAGGGTGGTCTTCGTACTGCGAGACATAGAGGGATTCTCACTGCAGGAGACCGCAGAGGCGCTCGGGTTGAGCGTAATCGCGGTGAAGGCACGATCATTTCGAGCTCGGTTGCAGCTCCGCGAACGATTGAGCAAGTACTTCAACAAGGCAGAAAAATCAGCGAGCGCCGAATCTCACTCCGGCCTCGTAGAAACGCGGCCCTCCTTAGAATGCGATTTGCCTTCGGAGTAACGTGAAGGCAAAACTTGCCGCCGGGCAGCGAGTCGTGATCACCAGAATCGCGCAGCATGCTCAGCAAATGACGAGCATCAGCGAGAGGTAAGAGGGCGTGATCCTGCGTCAGCAAATGCGTGCTGTTTTGCCGTAAGCACATTCGCCATGAGTTAGGGCGCCGCCCAAATCGTCGGAGTTCCTATATCGCAACCATCGGCTGCAAGTTCTCTAACGCCTTAAAACGGCGGTGGCTTCCACGAAGCCAGAAACAATTGGAATGGACGCAAATCTTACTATTTAGTGGTTCGTTGTGCTTGACGGTTGAAGCGCAATCGGAAATGGTGATCAGCTTTCCACGCTTGCTGCATGACCTCTGCCGCAGCAAGGCTGAGCTCTCGCCGCAGCGATGCTGCCCTTTAACATGTTTGTCGGTTGACTGCAATCATTCTCTGAAAAAGAAGGGGGCGAGAATATGCGGGATGGAAGTTTAACTGGGGAAGCACGAAGCGTGGCGCGGATGTGTGGTGTTTAAGATTGCGCGAAGCTGGGTGGACGGACGAAGAATAAACCGCAAGATGGTCGTTGGAACCAGACGGGAAATCGACGCCAACGACGTTCGCCTGAGGCATCGATCGCAACAATGGATCGAGCCGCGATGGGGGCGTTATGCCCCCTTCGATGTTCGCAGCGAGTTCCCGACACGGTCCAGGTTTTTCAGCCAGAGTTCCGCTTGTATCGCTCGGGCTGAGACGCTGGATTTCGGCTGGGGTGTTGGCTCCCCTGCCCCCTTGCCACCGCCGGCAATTGCACCGATGATGCCTCCAATTGCAGCCCCACCGACGGTTCTTCTGGCCGTACTTGCTCCTTTAGACTTGCCAGTCAATTCGTATTCTCCGGTAACGAGTGGGACAGTCTGGCCATTTACGACGATTCCGGTAAGCTGGAGTCTAAGTTGCGACCTGCCAGCGAAAGTTCCCGTTTCTTTGGACTCTTCTAGTCTCCCGTAGACGTCTGCACCCTTGGCCGCTACCACATTACCATCCACGATCAGCGCCTCTGCGAGAGAAGCCTCGAAGCGATCTCCCACGTGATTCCTGGTGGAGTCAATGGCATCGATAGTGCGCACCATTATTCTGGTTCCTGCAGGAATGGTCACATAGGAAGATACCTTGGCAGCTTCTATGGCCGAGACTGACGCATACGCTATCCCGCCGACGGCAAACAGACAGCCGCTCCTTCTGGCTGGGAATCGAACCGTAGAGTACGGATATCGCCAACGTTGTAGGTCTGCAACGACGACCCGACCCTGGAAGTTGATGCTGTGCAGGTAGCCTCCAGTGAACTTGCCTCTAATCACACTTCCGTTTTTCAGTTCCAAAGAATCTGCCATTGCCGCCGACGCGACCAGACACATCACAGAAGCTAAGCCGAAGCAAGCCGAGCGTTGAAGCCGCGGCAAAGAAATCGCCGCGAACGGTGGCCGGGCGCACGCGGCTGCGATTGATACCCTCGAGGATACTGCTTTCAGCCATGCGGCCCGACAATGTGAACGGGATCTAAACCGTTCTGAACCCAACAGTCTTTTCTCGCCTTGACCCGTTTGAGCGTTGCATTCCTCGCGCCAATCCAAACGTGATCCAAAGTAGCAACTTGAGCCCAAGTGGTATCTCGTACGAGTGCCCAATGCTTAGCAAAGCAGGAATTCCGGTTTATGTTTTGTGAAAGCTTATATCGTAGAACGATATAATAGGCAGCGGTCCCATCTGGAGGGAAATCAGGAATGGGACATGCGTTCAGCTCAAAATTCATTGCCAGCAACCTAGGGAACGGCCAGAATTCCTTCTTTGCGCAAGGCCTCGACAGCTGGCCGGATGACAGAGGCGATTGCGAAGGAGCTGAACGAAATGCCTTTGCGTCATCGTCGTAAACGTCGGCACCTGCCTGCGCATGCGGGCGGCGGCTCCGCCGAATATCGAGGGAGCACGCGAGACTGCGCGTCGGAAGATTCACACTAGTAACCGTGCAGGGGAAGCAGTCTCACGGCTGAGTGCTTTTCTTGCCGAGAAGAAGTGAACGTAAGGCGACAGCCAGCGAACGGTAGATACAACGGCGCATCAGGCGAACTCATAGATCCACAGTGCAATTTTCAGCGCTTCCCTATAAATCATTTAATTTAACGAAGAAAGAAAAGGACTATACCCGAGGAACTCCTCTGTATACCTATAGCAGGAGCCTTTTGTCCTAGGTGGTTGAAAAATCCTTGAAGCGGAACGCTGACACTGAGCTGCTACCTGCGATCAAGGCGGCTCAGGCCGCTGCGGCGTCTGAACGCGAATCAGACTTCAGCTCGCAACCTGATCGTCCGATAGTGTGAAGAGCGGGTATCCGCGATCAACACAAACGACAAGCTTGGGAAATGCCCACACCATGGGGCGATCTAAGCCTTCGAGCCCAGGAAAGTGAATGTTAAGTTCTGATGGATAGATACGGAGATTCAGGGATGTAAGATGCCGCGTCATGTCTCCCAAAGAGTGAGCACGCGAAGACGGTTGCGCAAGCGAAAGCTGCGCTTCTTGAAAGAATGGAACGAACATCTTGTTCCGCTATTACGTTATCGCCCTGATCTCACAGTCGTTGTACCGGCGTCATCCCCGATGGTCAGCGCTCCGGACACCGGATTTACGGTGCCAGTGAGATTAGCTCCGCTGCCCTCTGCTGTGAAAGTGTACCTATTTGTGCCCGCCGGTGCGATATCGATTTCCAGTGACACTCCATCAATAGTGCCTTCAAATTTGTAGGAGCCACCGCGAGCACGTCTGAAAGAGCCGCTCGGCAATGACACCGAGAAAGTCCCTAATTGCAGCACGACAGCTTCGGTCAGCGGATTGATCCCGTTGGTGCTCGCGCCAAGCGTAAACCTGCCTTGGATCTCGAACTCGTTCCCTTCGATCTCCCCTCCGGCATTAAACGTCGAGAATTGTGTGACCGCCGCATCCACCTGGACTTCTGTCAGGCTGAAATGGTCATAAAAACCGCCGAAAAGCGAAGCCTTGAAATTCTTTAACACGATCTCGCTGGTGGGGAGCCCCTCAAGCGGCGTGCCGGTAAGAACGAGCTCGCCGTCGGGATATAGGCCGACGGAATTCGCAGAACCAACAGGCGTTACGGCCAGGTCGACGCTCGTTCCGTTAATCTCAACGGTAGCACCGGTCAACGCGCCAGGAGGAGCATATCCATCAAAATATCCTCCGAAAACCCTGACCTTGCTAATCGGAAACATACCATCGAGATGGAGGATGATCTCAGGAAGGATTGGTTGACCATCGTCGGCCACTTCAATGCTGAAAAGTTGGTCCTCAACGCAGCAGGTGCTGCTAAAGATATTGTCGTTTAGCGTGCCAGATCCACCCGAGTAGTCAACTATGTGTGTGCCGTCGGGAGTGCAGCTGCCTTGAAGATTCGCGGTTCGGCCGGTGCCAGTAATGGTGCCGAAATAAACGTGAAACCAGCATCCATAGCCGCTTCCCATGGCTGATTTGACATCATAGGTTTTGATTTTCACCGTTTGTCCGGCTGTACTAAATGCCAGACCGAGGACGCAGAATACCAGCAGGACAACACCTCTCGTATCGCGTTTCATATTGTCCCTCCATCAACTGGGATTGATGACGACATTGCCGAAAACTCAGAGTCGAGGTGCTAGTGTCAGGTATGCTGAGCGGGAAGTTATAAGTTAGGATGTGCATGGCCTCTCTTCTTAAACATCGAGATCAAGATCATGCGCTTGTGATAGTTCCGGACGAATTATCGAACCGGCGCAACCTGAAGTTTTTCGAGATGGGCCCACTAGAACAGTGATTGTTCGGGACAGATTCTACTAAGCCAATAGGATGGGTTCACTAAACGCCGTCATATTTTTGTCTCTCGGGGCAGGGCTGTCAAGGCAAGATTCTTGTACCCTGTGATGCCTCTAAGCTCCTGCATTCGATCTCCTCATTGACGAAATCAGATAGCGCTCATCGACACGACCGCTCCCTATGACTGTTTTCCGCCAAAACCGAGTGTATTCACCCTGCCAATTTCAGCCTAGAGTGTGTTTTGCTCACGTCTGCTCCTCGCCGCACTGAAAACCAACGCGTTTCAGCGTGGCAAACAGGCCTATAGCCTACTAACTGAAGTCCAACGCGAAGAGGTCTTTATGCATATCAGTGGACGCTACCTTCACTTCGACAACATCGACATATCGCTCCGACGCATTTTCGCCAATTGCAGTCTGTGCGGATGCGAATTCAGTGAACAACCTAGAGCAGGAGAGCACATCGACCAAGCGTTGCTGAGAATTCGCGCACAGTTCGATGCACACGACTGCTCCTCTTCGGCAAGTGTAATGCTCGTTCAGTGAGTGAAATCGAGGATGTTACGACAATATCGGTCTGCCTTCACTCTTGGCTCTACACGGTCAGTGACAATATGTACCTTCCGAATGATAGAAACGTGACGCAAGCACTCGCTGAGGGACGATTTACGCGCAGTACAGAAGCAGAATGGCCCAGTCTTGGCGGAGAACCTCACCGAGCCGCGAATCGAATAGGCGTCACAGTGGTCGTGATCGCGAAGCCTCTGTCACCGGACTGGATGGGACGCGCCCAGATCACTTGCGGCCTGCCGTTCCAATCCATCGAGAGCGGCTAGGTCCTGCTTGGCTAATGCGTATCCGCGCTGGATGGCTAATCGGTACCAACTCTTCGCGATACTGTAGTCCTGGGGCGCACCGGTGCCATTCTGGTAAGCGCGGCCTAGCTCGTCACACGCCGCCGCCGACCCTTGCGCAACCGCCTTCCGAAACCACTTCACGGCCGCAGCAAAGTCCTGCCGAACGCCGATTCCGTTCAAATAGACGCGGCCCAAATTGAGGTCTCCGGCAGCCGATCCCGATTCGGCTGCCCTGCGGTACCACTTTATCGCCTCGTCGTCGGTTAGGGATGGGCCTGAGGCATTTCCCCGCGCTCGGCCAGTTTCGTACATATATCCGACGTTGTTCTGCGCCGGGGGAAATCCTTCGGAGGCGGCTCTCAGATACCATTTCATCGCCTCAGCATCGCTCTGCTCGACCCCGAGCCCTCGCAGATACAAAGTGCCCAGGTTGTTCTGCGCCGCAGGATGTCCGTTCTCAGCAGCTTTTCGATACCAGTGAATAGCCTGCTCGAAGCTTTGCGGGACCCCGCAGCCGCTCTCATAGCTGAAGCCAGCTCGGAACTGCGCATCGCGATCTCCTTGCAGAGCACCGCGCAGGAGTCGGAGCAGTTCATCGTCCGCCAAAGCGGGTTGACGGATTGGCTGGCGCGGAGCGCAAGGCGGGGTGGCGGCGAATAGTGTACTAACGATACAAAGTATTCCCAGAAAGAGGAGGCGGATCATGGCCTACGGAACACTTAATAAACGTTATGTTAGGATACAGACCTTAGCCCCAGATCCGTTTGAAGTCTTTGCGCTAGGTCAAATTCGAGAGCAGGTTACGTATGGCAGAATCCGCCGAAAGCGGGCGATGGGGTTGAGAGAGGTTGGGTCGTGGACCTCATAGAGCCAGGCGACCAATCCGATCACCCGGCCTAACCATCACTGAGCCGCTGTGAGTGAATACCAAGGACGGCTTCGCCTAACGAACACGAACCCAAGCACCAATTCGCCAGTACTGGAACTCCATCAGGGTTTCGAGTACCTTTCCGCGCCAGCAACAGCCGCCAGTTTGCGACGTTCCATGCTGCCTTCGCCCATGAACGAAGGCTCGGCCTCTGGCGTAAAACGTTTTCGAGGCCAGTTGTGCGTTCACTTTCGTTGCGGCCGATGACTCGCTCACCATCCGAGAGATGGCTTTGTCGGTAGGCTTTCAGGATGTGGTTTCCCTCCTCCCTACTATCCAAGCTACAGGGCTCTGGCTTCTACCCTGGTGAGTTTGTCCTCACTGAATGCACCAGCTTTCGCTGGACACACCTTCATAACGGTTTAGCCCGGCGCGCTGTAATGGCGATTTGACATCAATTGACCGGCAGCGCCTGGTTTCCGATTTGGTGACAAATTCAAAAGCTGACGGTTCGTAGCTAGCTTTTGTTACGCGATGGGAGAATACCGCGCTCTCACCCAGTTTATGGGATGCTGCGATCTGACGGGAGAAGGTTATTCGTGCCGTAACGCTACCATGGGATCGACCTTAGAGGCGCGCCGTGCGGGAACGTAACTGGCCGCTGCAGCCACAGCAGTCAACAGAGCCGCCGCCAGCCCGAGTGTGATTGGATCTGCAGGCTTCACCTCGAACAACAAAGAGCTGGCCGTCTTTCCCAGCGCGACGGCGAGTCCAAGTCCAACGACAATACCGACAGCCAGGAGCAAGAGGGCATCGAGCAGGATCATACTCAAGATGCTTACACGTCCGGCGCCGAGGGCCATGCGGATGCCGATTTCGTTGGTTCGCCGTTGCACCATGTAAGAGATCACGCCGTATAAGCCAATTACAGCAAGCACCGCGGCAAGAAAGCCGAAGAAGCCGGAGAGCGTGGCCATCAAGCGTTCGCGCACGAGCGTGTCGCGGATGTCGGATTCGAAAACGTGGAAGGTGAGGCTGATTTCCGGGTTGGCCTCTGCCAATCGGCGTTTCACGGCCGAAATGGTTTCCCCTGGAGGAACCTGCGCGCGGATCATAATAGTGTCAAAATCGTCGGGGTTCGGGTCCTGCGCGATAGGCATGAAAGCAATGGCGACGTTTTCATCGCGGAGGTGCGTATACTTGGTGTCCTTCACCAATCCAACAATTTGAACGACGAATTCCGGATGATCGGGTCCTACAGGCAAGTGGAAGCTCATACCCACAGGATTAGCTCCTTGGGTCAGGACGCGCGCAAAGGATTGGTTGACGATGGCCACTTTGGGAGAAGTTGCCGTGTCGCGCTCGTCGAAATCGCGCCCAGCCAGGAACGGAGTTTCTAGGGTCCGGAAATAACCTGGACTCACCCAGCTATCATCCACTGTTTTCTTTTGGCTCGAATCCTGGCCGTCCATCCAAATATCGTTGTTGGACACATTGCCGCGCAGAGGAACAATTTCTGTCTCGGCGGCGTCGTCTACGCCCGGAATCGCACGCACTTGCTCGAGCAGATCGCGCTTGAATGGTTGACGGCGGTCGGGTGCGAGCTTTAGTACGGTAAGGTCCACATCCGTGATGAGGATGTCGTTGATGCGGAAGCCGGGGTCGACACTCACCAGCTTTCCCAAGCTGCGGGAAAACAAGAGGGCACCCACCAGCAGCACGAGGGAGAGCGCAACCTGAACGGTCACCAGCGCGCGTCGAAAACCGAAGCGTTCGCGGCCGGCCGTGTTGCCGCGTCCTCCGGCCTTCAGCACTTCCGCCGAGCCGTTGCGCGTGGCGCGCAGGGCTGGAGCGAGACCGAACAGAAAACAGGTCGAGACCGCGAGGCCCAACGTAAAGCCGAGCACGCGCCAATCGGGCGAGAGATCCACGAATACCCGGTTCTGCCCGGTGCTGATGAATGAAACCAGAAACTTGCCAACTGAATTGGAAAGCACAAGACCGATCGCGCCGCCGGTGGCCGCTAAGAGAAAGCTTTCCGCTATCAACTGCCGGATCAGGCGCCCTCGTGACGCTCCGAGCGACAGCCGGATGGCGATTTCGCGTGCACGGGAACTGGCTCGGGCCAGCATAAGGCTGGCCAAGTTAGTGCACGCAATCAACAGGACGAATCCGGCGATGGCCAGCAGCAGGTCCAATGACGTCTCGTAGTCCCTGCGGATGTCGGAAACGCCTGCGCCTGCCGGGAGCACACCGAGATGATAGGTGAGATAGTGTTTCTCTTCCTCGGCGCCAAATTTCGTGATGGCGGTTGCTTCGAATATTTGCGGAGACACTGCAGCCAGCTGAGCCGAAGCTCTCTCGACGGTCCAGCCCGGCTTGAGGCGGCCCATGACAGAAAGCCACCATTCATGCGGTACATCCACGCGCGCTTCCTCGCCCCGGATTAACGGGTCCGCGCAAATCGGAACCGCCACATCAAATCGTCTGCCGACTTCCAGGCCATAAAAGCTGGCGGGAGTGACGCCGATGATTTCAAAGGGATGGTGCTCGATTGTAATCTTGCGCCCCATCGCCGAGGCCTCTCCGCCGTATTCCCGCTCCCAGAATGCTTCGCTGAGGACAACGCCGGGCGAGCCACACCCGCGCTGATCGTCCTGCTCTGTGAGGAGCCGCCCTAAAATGGGCTCCACGCCGAGCACGCGGAAGAAATCTCCACTCACATAAAGGCCGTCCACGTAGTGCGTCTCGCCACTCGGGGTGATGTTGAAACGATTCTCGCTCCAGGCAAACATGCCCGAAAACCCCTGGTGCTCAGCCCGAATCTGCTGCCATTGCGGGTAGGTCAAGTCGGGGTGCGCCGACGTAAAATTGCCGGTGCGGCCGTGCGGCTGAATGATACGCACCTCGGCCAGTTGGTCCGGTTTCTTGAGCGGAAGCGCGGTCAAGCGGATGGAATCGAGCAGCTGGAAAATAGCAGTGTTAGCGCCGATGCCGAGCGCCAGGGTGAGCACTGCAACCGCCGTCAAACCCGGGCTATTGCGCAGCACCCGCACGGCGTAGCGGACATCCTGAAGCAGGGCGGTCATAACGTCTTCCGATGGCGCTAAATCCAGCGCAGAGACTTTGCCAAATGGCGTTACAAAGTAGAGGATGCAATTCTCACGCCGGAGCGGTGCAACTCACAATCCATTGAAAAAGCGGGAAGAATGGGTTGATTCACGTCGGCAATGAGGATGGCGCTATGTCCGTATCCGAACTCCGCTGTTCATGAGCGAACAAACCACACATCACTTGTCCTTCCAGGTTGGCTCCTTCAAATCCCCGACCGGGCATCTTGAGTGTTATCGCGATTTGGACGAAGCCAGATATAAGGTTTTTCCTGCCTGTGGGAGTTCTGTCCAAAGTCTTTCGCGGTAAGTTTGTGGCTGGTTTGAAACGAGCTTTTCTACAGGGCCGACTGACCTTCGCAGGAACTCTGAAGCCGCTCCAACACGAGAAAGCCTTTGCCTCTTTTCTTCGAACCTTGTTTCCCCAGAACTGGGTGGTCTATGCCAAACCACCTTTCGGCGGACCGCAGCAGGTCATCGGTTACCTCGCCCGCTACACCCATCGCGTGGCCATCTCCAATCACCGCCTCGTGGCGTTCCACGATGATCAGGTCACTTTCTGCTGGAAGGATTATGCCCACGGCAGCAAGAAGAGAACGATGACGCTTTCCTCGCAAGAGTTCTTGCGACGCTTCCTTCTCCACGTTTTGCCCCGCGGCTTCGTCCGCATTCGCTTTTTCGGATTCTTGGCCAACCGCGGTCGAGCGACTCTGCTTCCTCAGTGCCGATTGCTGCTGCGAAATAACCCTGAGCCTCACATAACCGTAGTCACCAAGCCCTCTCCCGCAGAGCCGGTTACCTTCCGTTGTCCAGTCTGTGCGGGCCCCATGATCATCGTCGAGACATTCCCCCGCGACAACACTTCACCATTTACCCTCAGGAGACCAACCTTTGATTCTTCGTAAAACCACATTCCACTCGGACCACAGACTAAGGGTTTCGCCCCGTACAGGTTCAGTGTGTTTCCCCACCGCTGGCTGCACGAATCGACGCCTTCAGACCACCACCAACCCCAGCAACATGGACCTATTCCGCACAATTCATGCTGCCTCGCCGCCTTCGAAATCCTGCATCTGGCACACAATCATCCCCACCAATCGGCAAAGATCCAAGCAAACCCCATAGCTTGACCGCGTCCGCCGCAAGCAGCCAGCGGCTTCGTCCAAATCGCCCTATCGCCAATGCCCCGACGGGACACACTCGTGGCCT
>Ga0126381_100003020_pt1 | contig 18324 bp, 20 predicted proteins | sample PanSoiMetPlot_28_FD_96465 | JGI IMG/M metagenome (GOLD analysis project Ga0126381, IMG submission 96465) | Tropical forest soil microbial communities from Panama - MetaG Plot_28 | ecosystem: Environmental > Terrestrial > Soil > Tropical forest > Bulk soil | place: Panama | collected 2016-02-17
GAAGCCGCCTCGCCATCCGAAATGGCACGAAGCGAGCATAAACGTCAGGATTCCCGGATGGCAGCGTTTCAAGGCCGCGGACGACTGGATCGCTCAGCACGTCGGCGAGACCACATCCACCGCAGCGACGTCAGAATTGTTCAACCGTTTCCTTAGCCAAAATCACATCGGCAACATCACCCCCGAGGATAGAGCGGCACTTTTTCGCCAGTTTCTGGAGTGGAAGGATACGCAGCAGCCTTCGGTACGGTGAGGGCCGTCGTCAATATCAGCGGCTTTCGCGTGCGCAACCGCTCACGCACGTCCTCGACTGCAACAGGTCGACAATCTACATGACGTCGTCGTGGCGACCCATCTCGCCCAGTTCATTCGGTCGCTGCTACCATCTGGTGCGACTGAAGACGCGTCTGCTTAGGCTCCCGGGTCCGGATGGCCGTCAATCGCGTGACGTATCACTCGCTGAATCTGAGCATTCGACAGGAACAGATCGTGGTTGATAACGCCCCACCCCCTCTGTGAGGCGTCTATCACCCGCAACCCGAGCCCCGCCAGTTGCGCCGTTTGGGCAGCGCCCACGCGGGTAATCCCGCCGGCGAGCCATCCCGATAAAGCAAGCGCGCGATCGTTCGTCGCGCTGACGACAGTGATTTTCGGCTTGAGAGAGCCGATGCGTTCGACCGATGATGAGAACACGTCCAAATCAAGATCCGGCGAGGCGAGCACCACCGCTCCGATCCTGACGGCCGCCGCTTCGCCATCCCGTGCGTAGAGCTGGCGCAAGGCCTCCATTGTTGGCATGGATCCGATGCTGTGCGCAACGACATGGATGCGGCCGATCGCTGGTTGCGCCATTAGCCCGGTGAGCAGCTGATCCAAGGCATCTCGCGACCACATCGCGCTGTCGCGGTCGTAGGCGTAGTCGAGCAGCTTGGCTCTCGATGGCCAGGAGAACACCATGGTGTAGCCCTGGAACCTGATGCCGTCAGCCAGGTGCGCCCCATCAAGCGTCGCGGTCTCGAAGGTCTGGTTGAAGCCGTGAACGTAGATCAGTATGTCCTTTGCACTGGTCGTCTGTTCGAGCAAATCGTCGATCCGTGCAACTGGTTCAATGGCATCGATATGCCAATCATCAAGCCCAACCGAGGCAAGCGAGAGCCGGCCTTCGGCCGGTGGCGTGAGTTTTGCACGGGCGACCGTCATTGTGGATGCCCGCTCCGCTCCGAACCACGGCTTCGCTTGCGCACCGTTCAACAACTTGCGTGTGGTCGCGATAAGGACAACCGGATTGATCGAAAGCTCCGAAGCATCGAAGCGCGCGCCGGTGGACGTCATGTCGGCACAGCCGTCCAAGGCAACGACATAGACTGCTGCAGGCAGTGCCTGCAGCAGCGCTCGCCGTGAAACGACGCTTTTAACAGGGATCATACCGCGCACGATCCGGAAAATTTCGAGAGCAATCGGCGCTCTCCACGATATTGGGTCGCGCACGGCCGTTGCTGAGGCAGTGTGCGTTCCCGGGGAAGCCAGTTGCCGCCCGCGATGGGGTCACCGCGCACAGCGCTTCCCGCGCCCTGTGAACCCCGATAGCGGCAGGAAGAGGGCAAGGGGGTAAGCGCAAGTGCATCGAATACGTCGGAACGGGTAGTAGGTACGATGCTGCTTTGGAAGCAGACAAAGCGTGAACCTCGGTTGTCGCAGCCGGAACCGACCATAAAAACCTGTAACCATCCGCCAGCTAGAGCAGGCGGGTTTTCCGTCGCCCTCGGAGGGGGCGCAGAGTCCTGGGCTGTGAGCTCGAAATGCTGCCGCAGATCCCGATCGACGATCGCGAAATCGCCTCCGCCACATTCCACTTCAAGATCGCGGTTGTCGAGGTTTGCCTTCAACCCATCCCAACGGACTGGGTAATCGCGCGTACCGGCTGCAGCCGTTCGACGGGCAAAAGCCCGATGAAGATGCTGATTTTGTGCTTCGCTTTCATCAACGCGTCGACATAAGCAAGTTCCCAGTTTGTATTTTGCCGGTGCCGGTCGCCTTTGCGGATCGAGTCACAGGCGTGTCGATCGCTGCGTCAGTGTCGCCCCCACTGTGGCTATTATCCAGATGACAAAAAATGTGATGGCCCAAAGAATGTTGCCAACATCATAATACATTGATCCTACAGAGATCAGGCCAAGGATGAGGATGATCCGCCGCAGCGTCTTGCTTGTCACCAAGGCCGACCAGAATAACCGAAAAGCCGTACCACGATCCTGTGCTCGACGCTCGTAGTCCCATTGTCCGTTCGGTCTCACTAGCGGTGCTCCGATTAGGTGCTAGACGGTAGCTACTTTAAGGTAAGACAGTATCTACAATCATCTTACCTTCGGTTTAAAGTTAGCGCTGTGCCGTCTAGCTATAACCGACCTTTATTGCCCCATTGTCTGCCTTCTCTCGCCGCGCCTCTTTGGAGCTTGAAGGTGGTCGCTTCGCCGCGTCGGTTAGGCGTCCGAGGCGGCCATGCCCGGTGGCGCGACACTCGCGGACGCGAACCGGTCGCCCTGTGTCAGGCTCACCGAATTTCGCTGCAACCCATCAAAGCGATGGTGTCGGTCAAGCCGGTGACGGCGGTGCCAATGCCCTCGCAGGGGCCTTCGCCTTGTCCGATGGCGGCGCTCTCAAGCAGGAGGTCGGCGCCCTAAGGTCACACGAGTTCGCGATTTGATCCGCCGCGCACGGCGAATTCGCTACGAGGCGCCCTCGGGTTGCTCACGCATGACGTTAAGGTGAGACGGGTCACCGTTAGGAGAGATACGCTTTCGCGGCCCCAAACGGCTGCAACGTTGGCGTCTGCCGCGGCGATTGCTATCGCCCAACGCCCGCGCACAACGGCGCGCCGGGAGGAAGCGCGACGATGCGACTTACGGGCAATCAATATCTGGAGACGACCGGTGTCGGGGGGTTCCAATTGAACCGGTAATTGATGCCAAGCGTAACCATCTGGAAGTTGGCGTCATGCACACTAAATTGATCGGCAACTAAACCATTGGCTACGCCGATGCTATTCAAAGCGATGTATTGGTACTCGAGCTTCGCCGACCAGCTGGGCGCGAAGGCCCATTCGATGCCAGCGCCCGTCACCCAACCACCATTGGTTTTGGTGGTGCTAAACGACGCGGGAACGGTCAAATCGGTGAAGCTGGACTGACTTTCAACCCAGCCCCAGCCGGTCTTGGTATAAATAAACCAGGGAGCGGCAGGGCTGGTATAGCCGAAGCGAGCTGCAACGGTCGTCACCCAGTTCGCCTTGGCGGACGCTTGAAAAAAGCTCCCGGCCGCAGGAACAAAGAAGGTAAGGCTGCCGTTGTTATTGCCCGCGATGCCGTCGAAGAATGCTTCAACTCCAAGAATCCAATTTGGAGTGAATTGGTAGTTGTAGCCGATTTGGCCACCAGCAATGAACGAGAGCTCGGAGAGGCCTCCCACGGTGAGACCCGAGAGGGTTTCCGTTATGGTTTCCGTGGCTGCGCCGCCGCCGATGTTGCCACCGATATAGAAGCCGGTCCAATTAACGGACGGTGTGGGGACATAGGCAGGTGCCGGCGGTGCTTTCACGGCCATATCGGCCGCGCGAAGGCCCGCTCCAGGAACGACAAGAGCAATGGTAGCCGTACTGACAAGCAGCAAGCGCTTCATGATCCCCTCCGCGAAGTGTCCTCGTATTACCTCCATCACATTTACCCTATCAAGGAATTTCGGCCCTGGTCTTTCGTTTGGCTACCTACCGTTGCCCAGAGGCAACGGTCGACGCACCTCGTAGCGTTCTGCCATCCACTTTTACGCACGTTGCGGCGCAATCTTAACGGGTCGGCATTGCTCCGAACCGGCCGGGATAGCTATGCCGTATTACATCGGATTATAATGCTTCCTGTACGCTGGCAGCGCATTTGAACCGTTTTGAAACAAGCCCCACTTTGTGCAATAGCGTCTTGCGAGGGACATTTGTTCATGTCGCGGTGCGCGAGAGGAATGCTGAATAGAGCAGTACCGACGGCACCGCAGCGGTGGAGCTGTGGGAAACGCCCACCTCGAGAGGGATTGAATTTCCGTGGCGCGAGGTTTCCCCGCGCGTCACCGATCCTGCTACTGAGCCTGAGCCCATTTGGTCGCCCATGGATCTGCTCCTAAATTGGGACTTTCGCTATACGGCCCGTTAATTTCATCAGTTCGAAGCTTTTCTGACATCAACCCTGTGACGTTGCGAGATCCGACGCGAAAATCTCACCCGCTTCTCCAAACCCGATGATTGCGACGCTGCTCACGAGCCATCTCTCTGTTCCTTGCAGCCGGGAGGCCACCGGCCCGCACCTTGTCGAAACGACAGTGGTCGCTCCAGAGCCCGTGTCCCATGGCATAGCGGATCGCCGGGGCAATCGCGGGATCGAGCGTGGCGCAGCCGAATGGGAACGCCTTTCCGGCCGCACGGCACTCTCGCACGCCTCCTCGTCGTGACTGCAGTGTTCCGCTTATCGAGCCTGTGAGACGGCAAGACTGGTCGCTGGCGCCGGTAAACCTGACCTACTGTCGGAACAAAGCCGGGCCCAGCGAATCGACACCCGGTGGCTTGTCGTCGGACAGTGTCTCGCGGGCGGTCGCGTCCTGCGATACGCTCAGCGCGTGGCCGTGCAGCGGCGCCCGTAGCTCACCTCACACGGATCGCCTTTCTCAAGAGCTCCTACTCGGATTAGGACCCCGGCAGAGGAACAACCAACCTGTCGAGCCGGCTAAATGTGAGTTGCTCACCCCCGACGCACGCCAGCGCCGCGCCGACCCCATACAAAAAGCTCCACGCGTGACACGTTCGACGGGCAGAGTCAGTATCATCGCTCACGGCAAGAGCAGCGGTAGTCGCCGCAGCCCAGCATCACTCGCATCTATAAAAGCGGCGGCACCAGGGCGAGACACACGATCGGCAGTAATCGCCGCTGGAGCCCCCGCCGCCATCACTGTCGCCGTAACCATCGTAATCGTGGCCGTAGCCACGGTAATCGCGGCCGCGGCCGCAGTCATCGAACCGACGACCATAAGGGTTGCCGCCATAGCACCCTTGGCGGCAGCGGCCGTCGTCGCACCCACGATCGTAGTGCCCACCGCCATGGCACCGATGCCTGAAGTAGCGGCGGCCCCCGTAATCCCCGTCATAGCATCCATGACCACAATTTTCGCTACGATAACCACACGTATACGCCCCGGCATCGGTCGGGCCGGACGTGGCGCTCAGGGAGACTGTCACGCCGAGCACAACGACGAGTCCACGCAGCTTCCGCAACATGATATGTCCGCCGTGGTTGAGTTGGGTGTCACATTTGGGCCGCGAGTAGCCGTCCCACCACAAAATCCCGTCTCCTCATTCAATCACCTCGTCAGTGACGATGAGTAGCTCAGGCGGCATTTTGAGACCAAGCGCTTTCTCGGCCTTGAGACTGACGGCTAGTTCAAATTTGGCTGGAAGAGCGTCAGGTTTTGCCCTTCAGGATATGATCGGATATGCGGATAAGGCTACGGCCGTGTTTCGATTGATTGGACTCTGGCACATCACCTCCCGCTTCCAGGTAAAGCTTCAATGGGTGGGTCATCGCCAGCCGGTTCTTCTCGGCTAACTCAACGGTTCGTTATCTCTTCCGTTTTCAAAATGATCACATCGGCGTCACCCTGACCCACTAAATAAGATTGCGTCGCCCTGTGGTCCCCTCGCCTCCTACTGGGTAGCCCGTTCCGAGTACAATCCTATCATTCCCGGAAGTGCGCGGGTATGCAAAACTTCACAGTGCGCATGGATAGCTTTAGCCTCGGACTGGCGGCGTGCGCCATGGCCCAGGTCTCTCTTCATTTGTTTCGAGGTTGGGCTCGGATCGATAGTCGCTGAGACCGCGGCGTCGAGGGATCGCCCTTGGCAATCATCTCGTTGAGGCTCAACTTCGGTTTCCACGTCGTCAATGGCTCGAACCGGTTCAACAGTACCGCGTGCGTCCTCTCGGGTGGTATGTTGATTGCGGCCTAAGCCGCAACACCCGCAATGGTCGGAGAGCGAGGTCCTCGCTCGCAAGTGCGATGAAGGCGGCCACCGTTTCCCTCATGATTTGCTGCGCTCTTTCATGCGCAAGGTCCAGTCGCCGTAGACTAGCCGCTCCCTCCGCCACGGCTTGGCTCAGACTCTCGCACGGAATCGGTCCAGGAGCAGGGCACGATATCGTCGGCCGACTCGCAGGCTATCACCGGTTCGGCTGGGTTCTTATAATCGTAAGTGTCGAGCGACAGCCGATCGCGCAGGACCACGAGGAGGTCAAAATCACTGTCCTACCTTTCTCCACCCATGGCCCGACAGCTTTGCCCATTCCCGCGGCTTGGCGACCACGGCAGCCTTCAGGCTTTCTGGTCTCGCCAGCGGCGACCTGATTGTGGAACGTACGAAAAATCTCGAACTGGCACGTGCGCGATCAGCCATGCGATGTAGGGCCCATAGGCCAACAGGGCCGCATCTCGCGTTAACGCATCCGCCAAGCAATGGAAGATTTAGAATCGAGGTCCCGCCGCTACGGACATTCCGAGCGCCGGCAAGCGCCTGATTGTAACGTCCGTGGGGATGTACGCGACGCTTGGCGGGTCACTGATCGCCAGTACTATGTCTCGACCGCGCGGGCGTGGGCGGCGAGCAGGGCCGCAAGCCGCGCCGGCTCGCCGCGTGCCATGCCGCATTCTGTGCCGACGCCGTCTACACGCACGTGGCGTCGGGCAACAGCGAGGCGCGTCGCATCGCCGGCAGCATCGTTGTAGTGGATGAGGCCGAGGTAGAGCTCGGTCCCAGCCTCGAGCCGCAAGCCGGCGAGCGGCCGGTAATAGTCGTCGTCAGTGCGCTCCTTTGGCACCGGCATATGAAAAAACTGGATCGGCCGCTTCACCAACTCAACAATCGCATTGGCGATCTCCACCATGATGCCAGTGTCCTTGGGTTGGACCAAGTGCTCGTCGGCCGGGCTGCCGTAGCAGAGGTGGTAGCCGAGCTCTATAGCGGCCGGCACGGCCTCGCCGATCGTTGCGAGCACTGCGGTCGTCTCACTGCGAAAATCGATGGGGCCTGGCTCGTAGTAGCCCTCCCAGGCCAGCACCTCTTGGCAAACGTCCCATTGCACCGCTATGCGATCATTGGGCAGCGTCGCAGCGATCTTCGTCACCTCGCGGATGAAGTGCTGGGTCAACGCCGGCAGTATACCGGGCCGGTCCTCGGGCACCATGTTGTTGTAGGTCGGGGCGATCGGCGTCGGCAGGCTGATCTGAAACTTGACGTTCGGTGGGATGACACCCGCCGTTTGCAAGCGGTCGAACGTGCGCCAGGAATCGATCGCCATGTCGGCATAACCGGTAATGAATTGGTCAGGATCGGGCTTGGCACCGAGTTTCAGGCGCAGCCGCGGGATCTCCCGCACCAGCTTGCCGTCCCACTGGACGAAGCGGAATGGCGGCAGGTCGCTCGCGAGTTCGATCGCTGGGTTCGCGGCAAGAACGTCTTGCAGGAATCGGATCCACGTCTTGCGGATACCTGTCTCCCCGTCGGGAACCCGGACCAGGTTCTGTCCGACAGCTGCCGCAACTGTGCGGAATACGATCTCGGCATCGGGCAGCGGAATGCTACCGACAAGATGCACGATCGGGCGCCTACTGCGGTCAGTTTCCATGGGCAAGCGATTCCCCTGGATCGGGTTGGAGGTGTTCGGTGGCCATTAGAGCACCTTCTGGATGCGTAGTCAGCGGGTTTTCTGATGAAGGATTGCCCCGCTGAAGTGCACCCGAGGAGTGCCCGTAAAAAATTCGCGCTCGGGACTGCCGGCATCCCTGCTAGGGGAATGCGCGCGTCCAACACGTATATCGCTCCTGCATTGGGCTGAGGTTTCGAGGCTTCCGACATCCGCTACCTCGTGATTTTATACTGGGCGCTTAGGGTCCACAGGACAAGGGATGAGCATTTTTGTTCGGATCACCGAAAACCCACCGTGCCCGGCATCTGTCGGGAACGATCGCTCTGTACCTCAGGCTGGAGGGGCTCATAGCGAGCATTTCGAGAATGACCCGGAAACCGACTCGCAATGATGGTCAGCGGTGTATTTGTACGATCGCGCATTCACGGAAGCATACAATCGGCGTAGACACGCTCTGGCGTACTAAAAATTTGACAGTGCCCACACTACGCATTCAAGACGCGATATGACGGAGACAATTGTCGACCGAGATGCAGAAAGTTACGGACTGGGGAAAACCGAGACGACCGTGTACGCTGACCGCTTTGCCAAATATTCATAGTCCACCACGGCCGGAAACAAAAGTAGTCACAGCGCGCCGCTGACTTCTCAGGGGCCTGGCTGCGCTCCCGCTGGGAACGAAGGTTGCGAAGTCGTAGGCGCCGCCTATCGAACTTCAATCTTGGCGAACATCTTCAGCGGCTGAAGACTGTTGCACACCGCAATCATGACAGCGGGATGTCGCGCAAGAATACAACAAACCCCACAATTTTGGTCGCGACGCTTGACTTAGGGAATGAGCAGACATATTTTTGATTAACTGAATGGCCCGTCGCTCACTCAAAATCTAAATTAAAGGAAGGCTGTGGAACCGGATCTGCTCGAGGGCAAAACTTCGGTCGCACCGGAATCGCCGGATAGTACTAAGCGACGCCAGATCATGGACGGTGCGCGCGAGGTATTTTTATCACACGGCTTCGATGCAGCCAGCATGGGAGTGATCGCCCGTACCAGCGGTGTCTCCAAGGGGACTCTGTATGTCTATTTCGACAGCAAGCAATGTCTATTTGAGACGATTGTCCGTGAGGAATTCGCAGCGCAAGCGCAAGTCGTTTTTTCCCTCGACCCGGGCGATCATGATGTAGAAGCCGTCCTCACGCGGCTTGGACGCGGGTACGTCAATTTCCTGTGCCAGCCTCGTGCGATATCCGTTTTGCGGACGGTCATCAGCATCTCGGAGCGGATGCCAGAAATCGGCAAAAAGTTCTACGAGACCGGCCCCGCAATGGGCATCGCGACGCTTTGTCGGTATCTGGAGAGCCAGGTTGCAGCTGGGACTCTCGTGATCGAAGATTGCGAGGTCGCTGCAGCACAGTTCCTGGATTCTTGCCGCGCAACCATATTCAGGCCGATGCTGCTCAATGCCGGTGACGGCCCGACTGACGAGCGTAGAAACCACGTAGTAGGCATTGCGGTCCGCACGTTCTTGGCTGCTTACCGGCGTGTATCCACCATATAAAATGAGATAAAATTCGGTTGCTTCCTGTTCAGGGGTCGCGCGGTTAAAATGGGGACCGCCGTGCTGGCGTGAAGCTTCTGGCCCCGATTGCAGATAACTTCACGGGGCCGTGGTACAGTGCGCCTATAGAAGCGATGCGATCCAGCCAGGAGGTACCCTGGGATACTCCGAAATCGTTTCTTTCTCGAGGCGCTGAAAGGCGTTCGCACTTGCTTTATGCCAAGGCGTTGCAAGCGACGCTCAAGTGCCCATACATGCGCTGAACCTTGCACGCTACTATGAATCAATCTCATTGCCCAACGACGTTCCTGTGTCTGGTCCCCAAGGGGCAATCCAACGGGACCCGATGACATTACTCGCCAACTTGCCTCATGGCGATTGCGGTTTTGCGCCGGCCCTGTGCTACGGCAGCACTGATAGCGGAGCTAACAGCACGGTGAAATCCAGCGTATTGTGGAGACCAAGACGGGTCCGGCGCGCGGGTGAGCCGCAGTCCGCATTTGTTCGAACGGTATGAGTCGTTTCATCTGGTTCGCACCCCGGCGGGGTGCGGGATTTAGATAGATACAGTGCCTACCGGTTGCCCGTTGTCGGGCCGGCTTGCGGGTGGCAGGTCAGCTTGCACACATACGGTCAACGAGCTGTCTCCTGTCTTATCGATGAAGTCCAATAAATGCTTCCCTCGAACGCGGGACGCACTGCGATCTCCGGCTCGCTTTTGTTGGCGGTTGTGTGAAGCATTTTACAGACTCGAGAACCACTCAGAGAGATGCTTTTGCAATGCGATCCGAATCACTCTCTCGGAGGGTGCTTCGAACCAGGGGTGTTTGCCCGGGTGTCTCCGCCGAGCAGGCTGAGAGCGCACGAGCGCCCCCTCACTGCTGGCGTACCGCAGCTCGCTGCTAGCCGTCTCGCAGTTCGCGCCGGCTCCTAGACAATTTGTTTATCGAGGGTTATTTTATATCTGCAATCGCCGAGCGCTCTCCTCTACACTGGACGTTATCGTCGAGCAAAAGCGCGCGGCCAGCCAGGAGCACGCGCATGGCAACCAGAGCTCCGTTCCTAAGAACAAGGTTGGGCGGTTACTGGCACCGTAGCGTCGTGGCCGAGGACGCCGAGCTCACCCATGTCGGCCCTGACATGCCTTGCGGCGAATACCTACGCCGCTTCTGGCAACCTGTGTGCTTCTCCGACGACCTGAAGGACCTCCCACATCGGGTCAGTATTTTGGGCGAAAAGCTGGTGGTGTTCCGTGACCTGAGCGGCGCCGTTGGCTTGCTAGAGCTGCACTGTCCTCACCGCGGGACTTCGCTGGAGTTCGGATTGATCGGTACCAAGGGCATACGCTGCTGCTACCACGGATGGCTGTTCGGGGTGGACGGGACCATTCTCGAGACCCCGGGCGAACCAGCCGAGAGCACACTCAAGGACCGGCTTTGTCACGCTGCCTATCCGGTCCATGAGAGTCACGGGATCGTGTTTGCTTATATGGGTCCGCCCGATCGACAGCCGCCATTTCCGGTCTACGACAGTTTCGTGCGACCCGGCCATCGCGCCATCCCTGGCCAAAAGTACTTCTATCCCTGCAACTGGTTGCAGATCATGGAAAACGCCATGGACCCGGCCCATACGGCGTTTCTGCACACCATCGTAAGCGGCTCGGTATTCACCGATGAATTCGGGGTCTTGCCTGAGCTGGACTTCAGCGAGACCCCGGTGGGGATGATTTATATCGCTACGCGGCGTGTTGGCGAGAATGTTTGGGCGCGGATGGTGGAAGCGCTGCTCCCCAACCTCCAGCAGGTGGCTCCGATCTGGGAGAATGGACACCAGGAACACCCTTTCAGCGGCCCCATGATGAGCCGTTGGATTGTGCCCCTCGACGACACCAATACGATGCTTCTCGAATTGCGGTATGTGAGCGAGACGGCAGGCGCGACGCCCGCCTGGTGGGGCGATCGCGTCATGGCACCTGGTCAGCTCGCCGCGGCTTCCTACGAAGCGGGCCAGCGGCGTCCCGGCGATTACGAGGCCCAGGTGTCTCAGCGCCCGATCGCCATCCATGGCATGGAGCATCTTGGCACCACGGATCGCGGCATCACCATGTTCCGGAAACAGATCAGAGCCGGCATTCGGGCCGTTCGCGCCAACCGCGATCCTCCCGGTCTGTGCCGAGAGCCTGGGGCCGTCATCCCGACATACTGCAATGACACCGTTGTTCGCGTGACGCCAGCGGCGACCCTGTCGGCAGACAAGGAACTCATGCGCGAAACCGGTCGACGGCTCGCCGAGAGCTATTTGAGGGAACCGCCACTAAGCGTGGGCCGATGACAAATGCGGCGGTCGGCCGCAATCAGGCGGCCGGCATCGGCCTTATTCGAGGCCACATTCGCCTCCACTTTCGTTACGGCCGGTGGCTCACGGCCCCAACGGATTTGTCGATGGACTTCAGAGCTTTGGTTTCCCGCCACCCTGTCATCCAAACTACGGGTTCCTGACTATTTTCCCGATGAGTTTGTCTCCCATTAAACATGCTTAGCTGGACGCACTGCCACGCGAGGATCGGCGGCGATGAATGTTCAGACGGGATTTGGAGCGCTTCGATTCAAAAGATATCTGAGCCTGGAGACCTATCGGAAGAACGGCAAGGCTGTGCGGACACCTGTCTGGTTTGCAGTCGCGCCGACGCGTGGGGACATTGCTGCCGAGCCGAAGATCTATGTCTATACCACAGCCGAATCCGGCAAGGCCAAGCGAATTCGCAACCGCGGGGTGGCCAGAATTGCCGCTTGCAGCGCATTTGGGCGCATCAGGGGCTCTTGGTTTGATGCGCGTGTGGAGATCGTGTCGGGGGAGGAGGCAAGACTTGGGATGCGGCTTATCAACTGGAAGTATATCCCAGTGAAACAGATCCTCGATCTGCTCGCGCTGTTTGGTCAGCACAAAAGGATCGTGCTGGCAATTCGTCTAGAACGGACACCGCATCTATTCATCAAGAATTGAGCGAGATCGGCGTCGTTCGACACCTCGCGGAACATCGTCCGCGTCGCGGGCGGAAGCGGAAATCGCCGCGTCATGGTCCGGCAGAGAGCCGTCATATACTGGTGGCTCTGAACCATCACCGACCCGAAGCCTGGCCTGTGGGGAGCTATTTAGTGACATATTTGCGTCTCGCTGGCGCGCTCAGTACCGACCTGATCGATCCCACCATCGCCGTGCACCAGGGATGCGACGGTCAGAGACCTTCGCCACGCCCTTGGTTGTTGGTTACCCGCACCGTTGCGGTGGTCGTCGGCTCGCCGACATTGGCACCCGCGCCTAGCTGGTCATATGCAGGACCCAATCCTCGGCCGTTGCTGGAATCGCATATTGGGCCGCCTCTGAACAACGCTGCCGTCTTTTTGAGCCAATCTGAGAGCAGGGTTTCGTCCGTGTCCACGGGATAGGCTTGGCCGTTTGCGTATTCTTGCGTCGCCAAGCTCGTGCATTCGCCTGAGAGGCCCTTCGTCACCACGTCCTCGGGGCGACGGTGGCGAGGAGTGTCCGGCCGTCTACGCGGGCGGCCATGTCGCAGAGCTGTGGCTCAAGGCTTCGCAGATATTTCGCCCCCCATTAGCGGCCAACGAGCCGCTGCTGGTGTTCGGGGTAACGCTCGCCCTGGATTGGGATCCGGGCGAGCGCGATATCGATCGCGCGCAGGTCCTCGCCTATAAGCTCAACGGTGGCCGCCCCGAGGTTCTCGTCCAGGCGTTCCAGCTTCCGTGTCCCAGGAATCGGTACGATCCAGGGTTTCTGAGCCAAGAGCCAGGCAAGCGCGATCTGCGCCCGAGTCGCGCCCTTGCGTTCGGCGATAGCGCCGAGCAGATCTACCAGGGCCTTGTTCGCCTTCCGGGCTTCCGGCGAGAAGCGTGGTATTTGATTGCGAAAGTCAGAGCTGTCGAACGTCGTCGTGTCATCGATCTTGCCGGTCAGGAAACCTTTGCCGAGGGGGCTGAAAGGAACGAAGCCGATCCCAAGTTCCTCCAGAACCGGCATGACTTCCGCTTCCGGCTCTCTCGTCAACAGCGAATACTCGCTTTGAAGCGCAGCGACAGGCTGCACCGCATGTGCGCGTCGGATTGTTTGCGCGCCTGCCTCGGACATGCCGAAATGCTTAACCTTACCGTCCCGAATCAAGTCCTTCACCGCCCCGGCAACGTCCTCGATCGGAACCTCCGGATCGACGCGATGCTGATAGAGCAGGTCGATGCAATCGGTACGAAGACGCTTCAGCATCCTGTCGACGACGCCCTTGATGTGGTCGGGTCGGCTGTTCGGGCGCCACGAGTTCGCTCCAGTTTTCGGGTCGATGTCCCAGCCAAATTTGCTGGCGATCACGACCTGGGCCTTAAAGGGAGCCAGGGCCTCGCCCACCACCTCCTCATTCGCGAAAGGCCCGTAAGATTCAGCAGTGTCGAAAAATGTGACGCCGCGCTCGACGGCCACCCTAATGAGCGATATCAACTCCCGTTTGTGTTCTGGCAGGAGACTGCGAGCGTTACCATACCCCATGCATCCGAGACCGAGGGCCGAAACTTCCAGTTTGCTTCTTCCAAGCCTGCGTTTCTGCATATCTGTGTTCCGTCGCACAATCAGCATCAAGCCCGTCGGTATTGTTCGTCGTCAACGTGCTCCATCCAGTCGACGGTCTTGCCGTTCAACGCCTCCTGAATGGCGACGTGCGTCATCGCGGTTGTGGGTGTAGCGCCGTGCCAATGCTTCTCGCCCGGCGGAAACCAGACCACGTCGGTGGGGTGGATTTCCTCAACCAGGCCACCCCAGACCTGGGCCCACCCGCGGCCAGACGTGACGATCAAGGTTTGACCGAGCGGATGGGTGTGCCATGCGGTGCGCGCACCGGGTTCGAACGTGACGCTGGCGCCGCGGCCGCGTGCCGGATCGGGCGCCTGGAACAGCGGGTCAATGCGGACCGCGCCGGTGAAATAGTCCGCCGGCCCTTTACCGGACGGCTGTGAACCGCTTCGTTTGATCTCCATCGTTCCATCCCTTCGTTCTGTCCGAATATTCCCCGTTGGGGTTTCCGCAACCGCAGACCGGGAAGCCGCCAGAGTGGCGAACCCGCCGGTGGCGGCGAGCATGTGTCTGCGCGTGATCATGGCGCCTCCTGCGCGGCTGGAGCACGACGGCGATGCCTGCCTCGACTTTAACACCGCTTGTCATGCTTCCGCTGCTTGTTTAGCGGTTACACCGTTCTCCGATTAGCCACCAAAATGCGCACGGACTTATAACAACACTTCATGAATGCAGGCGCAAACCTCAATGACTTCGTTGCGTCCCCACTACCCGCAGGCCCGACGCCAAGCTGAGGCTGCGCGTTCCCACCCCGCCACACGTGGGTCTCGTCAATGCAGACCGGCGAACGCGTGCTTCAAATGGTACGCCCGTGCTTTCAGGAGATCGAGAAGTCTGGCGGTACGGCTATTACTGAACTACGGCAAGGTCGCGCTCATCTGCGCAACGATCGAAGCAGTGGGTCTGGGACTGATCTGGCTGGCGCCCTTCTCTGCGCTGTCACTAAGCGGAGCCGCGCTGACCGGAATCGGATACTCGCTCGTTTATCCGGGATTTGGTGTGGAAGCGGTTCGGAACGCACCGGCACAGACCCGGGGCTCGCAATGGCCGCTTACACCGCTTTTCTTGACGTCGCGCTCGGGTTCGGCACTCCAGTTCTCGGCTTGCTCGCGGCCGTGGCCACTCTCGGCGCGGCATTCGTTGCCAGCGCCGTGGCTGCACTCTGCGGCTGGCATTGCAGCAGCGCTTCCCCATACGCCCTGCGCGCGGCGCGCGATTGCGTGTTCGTAGAGCGTAAGTGTTCTAAGGAAAACGCCATGATCGTTGCGACCATAGCCGCGCTGGCCCTCGCTACTGGGGCTTAAGCGCAAGAGATTGATACAATGTCAGCATCTAATTCGAACGCAAACGTTGGACCGGTCGCGCCGCGCTCGAAAAGTATGATGTTTTCGAGAAACGTCCCGAATAGTGGCTGCGCCGCGCGCAGCCTTTGCGCGTGCTTGGTCAACCTCGGTAGCGCAGCGCGTCCACAAACAATGTAAAGGCCGCCGACGGTTGTCGGCGGCTCGGGTAGTAGAGGTGGTAGCCTGAATACGGCAGGCACCAGTCCGCCAGCACCCGTTTGAGATGACCCTTGGCGAGGTGCGGCTGCGCCAACCCTTCGGGCACATAGGCCAAGCCCAATCCCGCTAAGGCGGCACCTAGCATCTGGGCGGTGGTATTGCAGGTAAGCTGGCCCTCGACGCGTACTCTCAATTCGCGATCGCCCTTCTCGAACTCCCAGACATACAGTCCGCCATGAGGCAGACGCAAGGTGATGCAATTGTGACTGATCAGCTCTTGAGGTTTCTTTGGTTCTGCCTGACTCTTGAAATACGATGGAGCTCCCACGACCGCCATGCGTGTGTCCGGTCCGATACGAACGGCGATCATGTCCTTTGCCACCTGCTCGCCGCTTCGCACGCCAGCATCAAAGCGTTGGGCCACGATATCGGTCAGCCCATAGTCGATGGTGATCTCGACTTTGATATCTGGATATTCCCGCAAAAGCGCCGCAAGTTTCGGTAGCAAAATCGCGTCAGTGGCATATTCGGTCGCCGTTATTCGAATCGTACCGGCCGGCCTTTTCCCAAGTTCCGTTATGGCCGCGAGTTGAGCGTCGATCTCCGCAAAACATGGGCCCAAGGTCTGAAGCAGGCGCTCGCCGGCAGTAGTCGGCGCAACGCTCCGCGTCGTTCGGGTCAGGAGCCGAACTCCCAGACGCGCCTCGAGTTCGCGAATCGTGTGGCTCAGCGCGGACTGCGACACGCCTAGTTTCGCCGCCGCCTTCGTGAAGCTGCGCTCCCGCCCTACGGCGACAAAGGCCAAGAGATCGTCCAGGTTTCCGCGCTGCATTTATGGGCTCCGCTCATAAGTACATGCGGATAATAGCGGCTAGTCGCGACAGAGGCGTGCTTTTAAATCATGCGGCAGGCGGGCGGCCGAACCGAAGCATTGGCATGGCACGACGGCGATGACGCGTATCGTCATTCAGGAAGCGCTGAATGGGAAGAACGTTGATTGGGTTGGAAAAGGTCCGCGAGGACCAATAGCCCAAACAACGCCGGCGCGAATGACCAGAGCGACCGTCATGGAGAGCAGGAACTAAGACCATGAGCAACAACATCGAAGGGAAGGTCGTCGTCATTACGGGCGCGAGCAGCGGACTTGGCGAGGCGACCGCTCGGTTTCTCTCAGCGCAGGGCGCCAGCCTTGTGCTGGGAGCGCGGCGACTCGATCGCCTCGGCGCATTGGCAGATGAGCTGAGCCGCCGGGGCGGCAAGGCACTCGCCGTACCCATGGACGTCACTCAATGCGACCAGGTCAAGAGATTGGTAGACGCCGCCGTGCAGACTTGCGGGAGGATCGATGTGATGATCAACAACGCCGGGTTGATGCCTCAGGCCCCGCTTGAGCGCCTCAAAATCGATGAATGGAATCGGATGATCGACGTGAATATCAAGGGCGTTCTGTACGGCATCGCCGCGGCGCTGCCCCACATGAAACAGCAGAAGGCTGGTCATTTTATCAACGTCTCCTCGGTGGCTGGCCATCGGGTCGGACCCGGCTTCGCGGTTTATGCGGCGACGAAGCATGCCGTGCGCGCTCTATCCGAAGGGCTGCGCCAAGAGGTGAAGCCCTACAATATCCGCACCACTGTGATCTCCCCTGGCGCAGTAGCCACAGAACTGCCCAACACCGTAACCGATCCGCAGGCCGCCGAGAGAATCCGGAAGTTCTATGCCGACGTTGCGATTCCTGCCGAGTCGTTCGCGCGGGCAGTCTCCTTCGCCATGAGCCAACCGGAAGAGGTTGATGTGAACGAAATCCTGTTCCGGCCAACGCGCCAGGAGCTCTAATGCAGAGCCCGAAGGACCCTATGAGCAGTAGAAGCTGGCAACGAACGGAAGTTTGGCTTGTGTTCAAAACCCGGAGCAAGGCGCTGCCATTGCGCGCGAGTTGCAGCGCTGCTGTCGCTCCTCATCCACATTACAACGTGGGGACGCTGCGCCTACGATCGTTTATCAATATGCGCGATAAAAGCATTGAGCGGCCGGTGACTCAAAGTATTTGTACATCGCGCATCGCTGGATTGGCGCGCTACCATAATGTCACGTCGCGATTGCCACCGTTATGAAAACGGCGTGATTTCCACCGGCAGCCCCTCGCCCCATCCATATTTGTGATCGGCCATTGCGGCCACCAGGTCCCACAGTTTGCGATCGGCTTGACGATTGAGCACACGGGCCGTCGCATCAATTTGCCATTGTCCGATCCGGACCGTGACCTTCGGATTGCGCCTGACGTTCTTGACCCATCCCGCGGCTTCACCCCTTTCGGCGAACAGATAGAAACGCTCGCGGCAGACGACGAACCAAATCTCAATCTGACGCGGCAAACCCGTCGTGCGCCCAATCGTAGTCAGATATAAGATCTGCTTATCCGCAACACTGGGGAGACTCGCCCCTGTCATTGAAGCTCTCGACGCATTCGAACCGCGATCTCGTGTCGACAGGTTCGGAATGATCCGTGTCGATTGCGGCATGTTTCGCAGCAATTCAAACTCTTGGTTGCCACCAGGCTCCCTCAACGATAAATCGTCCGCTCCAGATGTTCTACGCGCAGACCATCCTCGACCATTGTGTTTGACGCTCCGCCTTCGATCTCGTGGAGACCGTCGCAAATGAGTTCGGCGGCAACCGCTGCGATATTCTCGTCCAGACGCTCGAGCCTTCCGGTGCCAGGGATTGCAACAATCCACTGCTTATAGGCGAGCAGCGAGGCTCGACCGCATCGGAATTCTTGGCCGGTCCTTTTGCGCAAAGGCCGTGAGCCGCTTTGATGTCCATCGTCTCTCCCTGCTGACTGATTTGCCGCTCGCGCAAATCTACGAGGCATCACGCCAAGCACTAGGCGGTAAAA
>Ga0126381_100003022_pt1 | contig 18322 bp, 18 predicted proteins | sample PanSoiMetPlot_28_FD_96465 | JGI IMG/M metagenome (GOLD analysis project Ga0126381, IMG submission 96465) | Tropical forest soil microbial communities from Panama - MetaG Plot_28 | ecosystem: Environmental > Terrestrial > Soil > Tropical forest > Bulk soil | place: Panama | collected 2016-02-17
AGCCATCCCGGCGCTCCGACCAGGCGGTCATCTCCGATGTCGTAAGTCCATGTGATCAGAAGTTTGAGGGAGGTGTTCGAGGTGACAAACCGTCCGCCCGGATAACGCCGAATACCGACCGGGTTGCTTGTGTCGCTGGGCTTAATAGCCGCCACCTCAAATGCCGGAGGAGCCTTCGCGCTTTGCGCGAGAAGACATCCAAACACTGCGGCGAGGATGACTTCTCCTGACATTCGGCTATTTAGTCCGCAACCATGAGTTCGCCAGGGACGATGGGGCGCGTGCGCGGCAGGCGTCCCAAGGCGGCGCAGGCTCCGAGGCCAGCGAGCGCGAGGCTGTAGACGATGAGCTTTACGGCGTCTGCGGCCCGCGTGTGAGGCATGATCTTCCAGAGCATCATCAGAAGCGCCTGCGCGAGAGTTACGGCCCAGACCGATCCGTAGAAGTATCGCCGCTCGATACCTTCGCCTTTCGTGGACACCCGGACGCGGGGCAGAATCCCGAGCGCGCCCAGCAAAAGGATCAAGCCGTAAAGGGGGAAGTATCCGTATTGGTAGATCTGCTTGAGGTACCACTGACCCGTGACGACGGCCACAGCGAGACCGATGAAGTTGAGGCTCGCGAATGAGATCACGTCTGCCCAGGCGAATGTGTAGCAGATCTTTCGATAGAGGGGGTTGGGACGGTCTTCGTTGAATCTCAGGATGTAGGGCGCGGGTTCGACCCCAGGCAGTTGGCCGCGGATTCCTGCGATCCCTGTGCCCGCCAGAACGATGGCCAACCAAAGCATATTTCCCGCGCTTGGTCCGTGCTCGAAAAGCGCGAACGTGAGGGGGCCGGGAGCGAGAAAGAAAACCCAGATCCAGATCGGCCAATGGGCCAAACGGTAGATCTTTTTGTTCCTTTCGCGGATCTTAATATGCTGGCCAACGTACTGAACCTTAACGGAAAGAGGCACTCACAAGGAGTTTAACGTGCGCCGAACAAAAACGGCCGCCGGGCGCTTGTTAAGCGCGGAGGACCCGGCGGCCGTGGAGGCGCGAAATCAGGCCAATGCACGTTCGATCAGTCTGCTTTCACGTTGGTCAGGGGAATCGAAGCCAGGCGGTCATCGGAACGGTCTTTGGCGTGACCCGGATAGCTGTAGCCGGTATCGTTCGTCCACACCTGGCGGAGGTCGCAGCCATTTTCCTGGCAGCGGAACACGATGCGGGCGCCACGGTCGGCAGGGTTCGAACCCAGCACACCGGCAGCGGCGACAACGGCCTTCTTCGCGGCGCTGTCGCGCAACACGATAAGAGTCGTTCCGGAAGGCGTGCTGGTCGCGTCGAGGCGGTAGGTTCCCGCCAGCATCGCAACGCCGTTGGCGTGGAACGCGAATGGGATGTTGGCTGTCATGTTGGTCTGCGCGAAAGCAGAAGCGGTCAAAAGCGCTGCGCCCGCGGCGCACTGGAAAATTCGATTGGCGATGGTCTTCATTGTCGGCCTCCTTTCAGGCTCGGGCCTACATATGGCACGCGCCCGCCCAATCGAAATCTGGCGGTTACTTATTGAAAACACAGGGCCGGAGTTTGCCAGAAAGCCCACCTGTGAACCCTCCGGTTAGTTTTGTCAAACCGCCTGGTTAATGGGCTGACCCCTATGTTTCGCCGGCTTCTTCGTCTTCCGGAGGCTCTTCGATTTCTTCTGGTCGCGCCGCGCGCCGCTTCAGCGCCGCCAGCGAGCCGCCTGAACTGAACCCGGCGCGGCGGAGACGGCGATAGGCTTTGCCGAGTTCGCGCTGATCTTCGATCACAGTCTCGCCGCGCAGCGAAGGCATCCGCCGTTCAATGAACGAGTCGATCAGGCCGGCTTCGTCCTTGTCGGCGAAAACCTCTGAAACCGTTTTCTCGGCCATCTCGGGCGCGATGCGCCGTCCGCGCAGGTCGCTCAGGACACGCATCCGACCGAAGCCGTCGTTTTCGGCGCGGTTCGTTGCGAAGCTTTCGGCGAAACGCGCGTCGTTGAGATAGCCGATCTCCTTCAGACGCGCAACAACAGCGTCAACGTCCGACGCTTTTGCGGCGCGCGGCCGCAATCTGGCCCTGAGTTCTTCCGTCGAGCAGGCTCTTCCGCCCAGATAACGAACCGAATACTCAAACAGTTCCGATTCAGCCAGTTTCAGGGTTTTTCTGCGCACTTCGCGAGTGTCTCTTGCGTCGTATTGAAGTGTACCTGAACCGCATGGCAACCAATGTGCTAACAACCTGGCGAAGTATACTGTGAGTGACTTGGGGCTCGCCGTTTTCCGTAGCTAAATGAGCCCGTCACGAGGAGAGAGATATGGACAGAGACGGAATCGCAAACTTTTTCCTGGGACTGGGAATCGGCATTGGCATCGGCATGTTGTTCGCGCCCAAATCGGGTCAGGAGACTCGCGACATGCTGATGAGCAAGGCTGGCGAGGGCGGTGATTATCTGAAGAAGCAGACCGCCGGGTTGCGTGACAGCGCTAACGATCTCATCGATAAGGGGCGCGACCTGATCGGCCGTCAGAAGGATACTCTGAACGACGCTATTGAAGCCGGCAAGCAGGCGTACCGGGACAAAGTAGAACCCGCGACGGGGTCCGCCGCTTAATCTGCCAAACGGGGTGCGCGCATGTCGGAAGAGACGTTTCGGTGGGTGATAACGGTAGGAGTCGCGATCGCCGCGCTTTGCATTTTGATAGTAGCCGCGACCCTTATCGCCCTGTACTCAGTCGTGTCGAAGATGCGCGCGAAGGCCGAGGAAGTCATCGGCAAAGCGTCGCCGATCATCGACACCACGAAGCGGCTCGTGCAGGAGAACGCACCGAAGTTTTCCGACATCGCGTCGCGCGCCAAGGAGATTGCGGCCAACGCGAAAGATATGTCCGACGTGGCGCGCGATCAGGCGCATCGTTTCGCGGAGGTTGGGCGGGACATTGCGGACCGAACCAAGGCTCAGGTCGCCCGTCTGGATTCGGCGATGGATGAGACAGTGGACCAGGTGCAGCATGTCGGTAATAACATCAAATCGGCCGCGTTGAAGCCCGTTCGTGAGGCCAGTGGGGTGATTGCGGGCGTGAAGGCGGCGGTATCCACCTACGCGCAGGGGCGGCGCGCAAGCGTCGATCATGTGACGCAGGACGAAGAGATGTTTATCTAATGGCGCGACTGGCGATCGTCTATGGTATACGCCTTGTGCCGTATGACGACCTGGAGAGCTTCGAAGACGCCACGATTCACCTGAAGAACGGAAAGACCGCCTCGGTGACGATGCACGTGATCGAGGGCGAAAGCGAAGAAGGCATCAAGCGGCAGCTTTCTGCGTCGCTTGATGCCTTCTTTGAGTTCTATCCCGAGATTTAGGCGACTTTCTGAATCTTGTTGTTCCGGATGCAGGCCGTGCAGGCGCGAACGCGCTTGTTCGCCCCATTAATGACTGCGCGAACGGACTGAAGATTCACGTTCCAGCGCCGGTTGGTCACGTTGTGCGCGTGGCTTACTTTGTGACCGAATTGCGGACCCTTGCCGCACACTTCGCAAACTCTTGCCATTGTGGATACTCCTGAGAACGTAAGCGCGCGGGGCCGACGGCCAAGGCGCAAAGATACATATTAGCACAAGCGTGTTGTATTGTTCGGAAGTGCCCTTCCACTGGACGAAACGCGTGACGGCGTGCGCGCTGGCTGCGCTTGCCGGCTCACTCATTCTTCTCGCCACCGGCGACCAAAATGCCGATTGGCCCGCTTATGGTGGTGGACCAGCAGATAGTCGCTATTCGTCGCTGAATCAGATAAATACGACAAATGTCGCGAAACTCCGAGTGGCGTGGGAATACGACACGCGGGATGGCGCGGGCGACCCGCAGACTCAGCCGATCGAGACCGGCGGCGTGGTGTTCGGGGTGACGCCGGGGCATAAGATCATCGCGATCAACGCCGTTACCGGAAAGCTGCTCTGGGAGTTCGATTCAGGAATTGAAGGCCGCGGCCCGAACCGGTCTGTTGTTTATTGGGCGGGGGGCGACCAGCACCGGATATTTGCGGCGGTCAAGAGCTTCATTTACGCGCTGGATGCTCGAACCGGCAAGGTGATTCCCTCGTTTGGGAAGGATGGCCGGATCGATCTGCGCGAGGGTTTGGGGCGTGAAGCCTCGAAACAGTCGGTCGTTGTGACGAGCCCCGGCATCATCTACAAAGATCTGCTGATTGTCGGAGGGCGGTACCCGGAGGCCTTGCCCGCCGCGCCCGGAGATATTCGCGCATACGATGTGCGAACCGGGGAGCTTCGGTGGAGCTTTCATACGATACCGCATCCCGGCGAACCGGGGTATGAGACGTGGCCGAAGGACGCCTGGACTTATAGCGGCGCCGCGAATAACTGGGCGGGTATGGCGCTGGATGAGGCGCGTGGGATCGTCTTCGTTCCGACGGGATCGGCCGCGAGCGATTTCTGGGGCGGTGACCGCGTAGGAGATGACCTCTACGCCAACACGCTGCTCGCTCTTCGCGCGGATTCGGGCAAACTCCTGTGGCACTTCCAGGCGGTCCGGCACGATATCTGGGATCGCGATTTTCCGTCTCCGCCAACGCTGGTCACGGTTAAAAGGAACGGGCAATCGATCGATGCCGTTGCGCAGGCGACAAAACAGGGCTGGCTCTATGTGTTCAATCGCGAAACCGGCGAGCCACTGTTTCCGATCGAGTCGCGTCGTTATCCCGCGAGTGTGGTTCCCGGCGAGGTCGCGGCGGAAACTCAGGTTCTGCCGACCAAGCCGGCGCCATACAGCCGTCAGCTCCTGACAGAAAGCATGCTGACGAACCGAACGCCCCAAGCTCATGAATGGGCGGTCGAGAAGTTCCGGACCCTTCGCAGTGAGGGGCAGTTCATCCCGTTTGGACTAGAGAAGGAAACGGTCATCTTTCCGGGATTCGATGGGGGCGCGGAGTGGGGAGGCCAGGCGTTCGACCCCGAGACCGGTCTCCTTTATCTGAATGCGAACGATATCCCATGGACATCCAGGCTCGCCGAGAATAAAGCCGGGCATTCGGCCCGTCAGCTTTACCTGACCAACTGCGCGACCTGTCATGGAGACAGCCTAGCGGGCGCGCCGCCCCAGATTCCGGCGCTGACGAATCTGGCTCCGAGGCTTGACGCGGATAAAATTTCGGCGATCATTCGGCAGGGCGCAGGCCGCATGCCTTCATTCCCGGATCTCAAGAGTGAGGATGTTTCGGCCATCGCGCAATACCTGCTCAGCGGGGAGAGCAAAGAACTGACCTCGGCCGACGAAAATCGGAATACCCAGCCGTACCGTTTCACCGGTTATCACAAGTTCCTGGATCCCGACGGCTATCCGGCGGTTGCGCCACCATGGGGAACGCTCAACGCTATTGATGTGAGTACCGGCGAGTACGCATGGAAGATTCCGCTGGGCGAGTATCCCGCGCTTGCATCCCAGGGAATCAAAAATACCGGAACCGAAAACTACGGCGGCCCTCTGGTAACAAGGGGCGGACTTGTGTTCATCGCCGCCACGAACTTCGACCGCAAGTTCCGCGCTTTCGATAAACGTACAGGGAAATTGCTTTGGGAAACCTTGTTGCCGTTTTCGGGCAATGCCACTCCCATCACTTATGAAATCGGCGGAAAGCAGTATGTCGTGATCTTCGCCAACGGTGGCAAAGCCGGGCGCGGACCGGGCAAAGCGGGTGGCGTTTACGTCGCGTTCGCGCTGCCGAAGCATTAGTCGACGCCGTATCTAACCTCTCATCGCCTCTGAGGTATATACTGAGTGCCACTCTTTGGTGCAAGAGGGTGCACTCCGCAGAAGCCAGAGCTACGACGAGATCGCGTTTCGGCGCATTACGCTTCTACGTTGCGCTGGCGATTGCCATCCTTGTGCTTCACACGATCGATTCGGTGATCGTCAATATGCCTGTTGTGCTGCCCGAGCCGGACCGGGAACTCTCGCTCGCGCTGCGGCAGAAGCAACTGGACCTCTGGTCGGAGATGAACAAGCTCTTGATCGCGGTCGCCACCGTTACTATCGGAGCTATCGGCGGCATGATGGTGAACCGCGATAAGGCGCGCCCGCTGTCTCCGCCTCAGCTTCGCCGCGCCGTAGCGAGCTGGCTCTTCTGCGCGTTGTCGTTGTATTTCGGTTATTTGTCGTACCAGCAGGGGACCCGGATGCTGAGCCACGGCGTCTTCGATCCTTTTACTCCGCGGCTCTGGTGGCCCGCTCGCGGACAGTTCTGGACTTTTCTGATTTCGATCATCATTTTCGGCGACTTCGTCTACAGCTCGATACGCGGTAAAGCTGCCGCGCACTCATAAGGAAGGGACACGCGAGCATGCGCGTCAGACGCTACTTCCGGGCCGCGATGCTGTTGGTCATCGCATTTCCGCGGACCGGGACTAGGGCCCAGGTTGAGATTACCGGCGAAGTTGTGAGCGAGAGCGGTTTGCACCGGGCGAGCTTTCGCGTGCCGCAGGGCGTGATCCATGTGAACTATCCCGACGATATCGCCGTTGGCGACACGATCTCCGGAAGCGTCTACACCGAGCCGGCCGGGAAGGATCAGAAGGAAATGGACCGCAATTCCGCGGAAATCAGCGGCTACGTGGTCGAAATGCCCGGACAGAAGGCAAACACGTCGGATCGGCGTTTTCGATGGAGCGTGCCGGTCCTGAGCGGTAGCGCGATTATTCCGGTAATCCTGCGAGACCGGAGGAACAGGATCGTCACAAGGTGCGATCTGCCTGTGAATCCGACCCCCGTTCCTCCCGCCCAGGGAGGAATCAATCTCCCGACCGGCGGCCAGTCCGGGGCTTTCGCATCGGTCTGGGGGCCTTTCGCAAATCCAGCGGGCGCTACCACTGTAAGCGTCGGCGGACAAGACGCCCAGGTGCTCGCGGAATCGCCGCGAAAGATGGTCTTTCAAACCCCACCCAACGTTGCAGGCGCATCGACCATCGAAGTGCATACCGGATCGCTGTCCGCTTCCGGGCCTTTCTCGCTTCTGGGCATCAAACCGAGCGTCACCGCGAGACTGCTGACTCCCGGTCAAACCGCGGTCATGACTCTTGTGATTTCGGGGCTGGCAGACCTGCGGGAACCCGCGTCGCTGGTGATCGTCAACCATGAGCCGTCCACCGTCGCTCTCGCGGGCGGTCCGGTTCAGCACGTCACGATTGAGCCCGGCATGGTGGGCGCGGGCGGCACGTTCACGCTGACCCGAACCCTCACGGGCGAAAAGGGCGGCGGCTTCAATATCACCGCGGCAATCAGCAGATCGCCGTCGGGTCAGATCCCCGCGGAACGGATCACTACGCAGAGCGTCGATGGTTGGTCACAGGCCCAAGGTGTTCCGGTGACCCCCGCGGCGCGTGCCGCTATCGCTTCAGAGGTCATCGCGGCGCGGCCGCAGTTGGATCGCCTGCTGATGCCGCAACTGGGCCAGCGCGCGGACCCGGGTACACAACTGGATTGGCTGGTTCGAGCCTATTGTTTCGATCTGCGCGATCGCAAGCTCGCGGGCGCGAGGGTGGGAAAGTTGTTTGACCCGCGACGCGGCATCGTGAGGAGTTGGGCTCCGCAGCAGTCTGCGCGGTCCGGCCAATCCGTGTCCATCGATGCGCCCGACGTGCAGCGCTTTTCGTTCTCGCAGTTTTTGGCTCAGGTCCTCGTCCGGCTCACGCCTTCGGACCCGCTCGGCAATCTGGTGGTCACCTCGCGCCCCGATCGCGCTGCCATCGTCGTCGATCAAGCCGCGGGCGCCGATTATTTCACCACTCGCAGTTTTGTACTTTCGGTCGGCCAGCATGTCGTCAAGGTTGCGTCGTGTAATCAGTCGGTGCTGGTGAAGGCGAATCAGCAGACGCGGATGAGTTGTCCGCCCTAGGTCGTCCGGGCGCTGGCGCCTCGCTTAACATGCTCCTATGCGCCGCTCCCTGCTGCCGTTCGCATTGTTCGTTCCCCTCTTGCGCATCGTCGCGCGCGCGATCGCCTAATCAACGACGTCAAAGCCGCCTGTCGCGGGCATCGCGCCGGTGATTGCCTGCGCGGATCTTAATGCCGCCGATCTTGCCTCCGCCATCGGAGCGCCCGTTATGAAAATCGATGCCCTCCATTTACGGCCGGGTGCACAGCGGGACCAACTGGGCCCGCGAGAAATCCAACGACATACTGTCCGGACACATGCGCCTGATAAGAAGTCGAGAGCGATGAGTAGGTGCATAGCGCACCAGTGTGGTGCATCTGGATCATAATGAAATTATGCAGACTCGACGCAAAGCAACCGTCAGGGCGAGAACCCGCTCCGTCCGGCAGAGCGTGACGATGCCGGCGCCGCTTGCGCGTGAAGTCAGGCGCGTGGCGAAAGAGCGCAACGTGACGATGAGCCGGGCGTTGGTGACGCTTGCGGAACGCGGAATCGAGGCCGAAGCGGCGTCGCGGGCCAGACTCACAACTGCTTACGAGAAGTTCATGTCGGAAAGCGATCCCGCGAGGAAAAGCGAAGCCGGCGAAGATCTGATCCGAGCGATCTTCGGGAGAGGCGCGACTCCCGAAGATCCGCTTCGCTAATCTGCCTCGCGCAGTATGGGAGCACATTCTGGAACGCGTGGCCGAACGGGCGATCACTCTCGATGACCTGCAGCGGCTCCAGAACTGGGTCGTTACCGAACCGTGGGCGCCCGATGGCGACTGGTACAAGGATTTCGGTTCCTTCATCATCTGCGGAACCGGTGAGTATCCGAAGACGGTCCTGAAGAAGGGCATGAAACCATTTGGAACGGCTCTGTGAAAGGAAAAGGGCTTTTATGGGAGCCTGAAATTCCTGCATCGCAGTTCGAGTGGATGGGTTCTTCTTTTTACGCCTCCGCTCGCTGAGATCTTTCCTGGTGCCCGTCCCGGTCATTTCGTAACCGCTCCCTCGCTATCGCGGCTCGGAACTTCGAGCCGCGCGCCCAAAGCGCGGTCTAGTGATCGGTTGTTTCGTACTCGCTCTCGGCTTTAGGCATGACGTCGCTGTCGCCCGCTACCCAGACGTAGAGCGTCGGTAAAAGGAACACGCCGAGCAAGAGCGCCGCAACAAGGCCGCCGACGATCACGATCGCAAACGGCCGCTGCGAATCGGAACCGATGCCTCGGGATAACGCTGCGGGCAGAAGGCCGAGACTCGCGACCAGCATGGTCATCATGATGGGGCGCAAGCGGCGAACGGAACCATCGATGGCGGCGTCGAGGATCGTTTCGCCGCGCGCGCGCAACTGATTGATGTACTCCAGCATGATGACGCCGGTCTGGACCGATACGCCGAACAGGGCAAGGAAGCCGACGCCGGAGGACACGCTGAAGTGCGTTCCGGTGAACAGCAGCGCGAGCAGGCCGCCGATGGGCGCCATCGCCACGTTCGCCAGAATCAGCAGAACCCACTTGATGGAATTGAACATCGTGTAGAGGATCATGCAGATGGCGAACAGCGTGATGGGTACGACGATCGCAAGACGGCGCTGTGAGCGTTTGGCGCTTTCGTATTCACCGGCCCAATCGATCTTGTAGCCGGCCGGAAGTTTGACCTGCTTCGTGACCTTCGCGATCGCCTCTTCCACGGCGCTGCCGAGGTCGCGTCCTACGACGCTGTATTTGAGCGCGACGTAGCGGGAGTTACCTTCACGATAGATTTCCGAGGCGCCGTCGAGCACATTCACGTTGCACAACTGCGCGAGCGATACGCGTTCCCCTGATGGCGCGACCATCCGGATGTTCTCAATCGCTTCCTTCGTGCTGCGCCAGGGAGCGTCATAGCGAACGACGAGATCGTATCTCTGCTCGCCGTCAAGGACCTGGCTGACGGCCTTGCCGCCAACGGCCGTTTCGATGGCGTCCTGCACGTCCGCCACGTTCATGCCGTAGCGCGCTGCCTTCGTGCGATCCACTTCAAACTGAAGATTGGGTTGACCAATCACGCGGAACAGACCAAGATCGGCGATGCCCTTGATCGATCGCATCACGTCCACGATTTCGCTTCCTTTGGCCTCAAGGGTCTTGAGATCCGTCCCGTAGATCTTGATGGCGAGTTGGCCTTTGACGCCGCTGACCGCTTCCTCCATGTTGTCCGCGATGGGCTGGGAGAAGTTCCAGAGAGCGCCGGGGATCTTTTCCAGTTCGCGGTCCATCGCGGAGATCAGTTCCTCTTTGTCCTGGTGAAAGACGAGGCGCCATTTGTCTTTCGGCTTCAGATCGATGAAGTATTCGGTATTGAAGAAGCCGGTCGTGTCCGTGCCGTCATCCGGGCGGCCCACCTGCGATACCACCTGCGTTACTTCGGGGAAAGACGCCATCACGATTCGCGCGCGGTCCATTACGGCGATGCCGGTCGAGGGGCCTGTACTCGGCGCGAGCGTGGCGCGAGCCCAAACGGCTCCTTCATCCAGATGCGGGAGGAATTCGGATCCGATAACTCCGCTCATCATCAGCCAGGCAGAAACAGCGAATGCGCCCGCGGCGATCCCGACGGTGATCCAGCGGAACCGGATCGCGCGCCGGACAAGCCATTCGTACCCAGTTGTCATGGCGGTCATCACCGGATTCCGCCATTCGCGCACGTTCTTGCCCAGTAAGAAGCTGCAGAGAACCGGCGCGATCAGCATGGCGAACAGCAGAGCGCCTAACAGCGCAAAAGAGACGGTCCACGCCATCGGTTTGAATAACCGCCCCTCGACGCGCTGCAAGGTGAAGATCGGGATGTACGCGGTGATGATGATGCCGATCGAATAGAACACCGGGCGCTGCACTTCGTGCGCGGCTTCCCGCACGGATCGCAGCGCGGAACCGGATTCGCCGCGCTTATGGCCCATCTGCCGGATGATGTTTTCCACCATCACGACCGCGCCTTCCACAACCATGCCGAAATCGAGCGCGCCCAGCGACAGGAGATTGGCCGGGATTTTGTTCAGATCCAGGCAAATAGAGGCAAACAGCAGCGAGAACGGAATCGTCAGCGCCACGATGAAGGCTCCGCGCACATTACCCAGGAACAGGAACAGGATTACGGCAACGAGGATGATGCCTTCCGTGAGGTTGTGAAGGACCGTGTGGGTCGTGTAGTGCAGCAGGTCACTGCGGTCGAGGTGCGGAACCACCTTCACGCCCGGCGGCAGGATGTGCTCATTCAGTTCCTTCACCTTGTCGTGGATGGCTTCGAGCGTGGAATCGGAATCGGCCCCCTTCCGAAGCAGAACAATGCCTTCGACGACGTCTTCGTTGTCGACGATCTTGCCGTCTTCCCGGTGGATTGCCTTACCCATCTTGCCGAGGCGTATGCGCGCGCCCTGGGTGACGGTCGCGATGTCCTTCATGCGGATCGGCGCGCCGTTCTGGGCTTTGATGACTGTGTTCTGAATATCGGCGACGTTGCGGACCAGACCGAGCGCCCGGACGTTCACCTGCTGCATGCCTTCTTCGACGAAGCTTCCGCCCGCGTTCACGTTGTTGTTCGCGAGCTGCTGTTCGATTTGCCCGATATTCAGTCCGTAGGCGACGAGCCTATCGGGATTCACGCGCACCTGATACTCGCGCGTGGTGCCGCCGAAGCTGCTGACATCCACTACGTTCGGAACGGATTTGAACTGCTTTTCGAGAACCCAGTCTTCGAGCGACTTCAGATCCATCAGATCGATAGCCGGGTTGGTGCTCCGCAACGTGTAGAAGTAGATCTGGCCGACGGGACTCCAGTCCGATCCCATCTGGGGCTGCAGGCCGGCGGGCAGATTGACCTGCGAGAGCCGTTCAAGAACCTTCTGGCGGTTCATGTCGTTTTGCGACTGGTCATCGAAGATCAGGCTCAGGCTGGACAGCCCGAAGATCGAAATGGACCGCAGGTGGTCGAGGTGGGGGATCCCGTTCATCACCGTTTCGAGCGGAATGGTAACTTGCTGCTCGACCTCTTCCGCCGCGCGGCCCGGCCACTGAGTAATGACCTGAACGTAGTTGTTCGCCACGTCCGGGTAAGCCTCAACTGGCAGGCTGTGGAACGAAATCGCCCCCCAAATCAGGAGAAACAGCGTCAGAAGGACGATCAGAAACCGATTATTAAGGGCAAAATCGATGAGGCCGCGAATCATTTACGCGAGATCGGTTCCGGGGATCAGATACGAAAGACGACGACGGATATACCGCCGTTTCAACATGATAACCGGAATGGTGGGCTTGTTTCCGCCATCTTTCGATTCCTTGAAAAAGTATCGAAAGATATACTTGGCCGGCGTAACGGGCCACCGCAACGCGTCCGGCCACCGGCTCGTCGGCTTTAGATCATCATGATGTCGGGAACTTTCGCGGAGGGCGAGACAATATCAAGTGAGCGCTTTGATACAGCAGACCGATGAGCAGCTATTCCGGCTCATGAAAAAGGGCGATAAGCGGGCGTTCGGCGAGCTTTATGAGCGGCGCGAACCGGGCCTCTATCGTTACGCCTTGCACATGACGGGCAGTTCGCAGTCGGCTGAGGAGATCGCGCACGAAGTTTTTGTCCAGCTCATGTCGTCTCACACCCGGTTCGACGAGGAGCGCGGATCGCTTGAGGCATGGATGTACGGGGTGGCGCGGAATCTGGTTCGGGCGCTGCGGCGCAAGAACGCGAATTCGGTCGTGGGAGAACCGGCCGAACCGGTCTTTGAACACAACATTCTGGGCTCTTTGATTGACGGCGAAACCGTCGCAGAGCTGCATGCAGCGATTTCGGAACTACCGGACGGTTATCGCGAAGCGGTGGTGCTTTGCGATCTCGAGGAAAGGAACTACGACGAAGCGGCGCAGCTTGCGGGATGTCCCGTTGGGACCATTCGCTCCCGGCTGCATCGCGCACGCGGTCTTTTGGCCGCCAAGCTGAGAAAGACGAGGAAAGTGAATGCGCATGCCTTCGCAAAGTAATCACCCCGAGGCTTACGAGCTGAACTGCGGCGGCTACACGGAGCGCGCGGTGGAGTGCGCCCGCAGGCGGGGCGACGCGGACCCCGCTCTCGGAGCGCATCTGCGGGTTTGCGAAACGTGCCGCGACCGGTGGGAAGCGGAGTCCGAACTTTCCGCGCATCTCGGCTTTGTGAGATCGGAATCCCGGTCGCGACGGTCGTCAGATTCGGTCCGGGAATCGCTGATGAACGTGTTTGAAGCGCGCTATGCGCGCAAGTCCGCGCCACGCTGGTATTGGGCGGCGGCGGTCGCTGTGACTGTACTTCTCGGTATTGTGATTGCGCCCGAGGCCGTTAACAGCCTGCGTCATCAGGATGCGCCTGCGGTCGAGGCGACCGATGTTTCGGCGATCGAATCGTACACCGATTCCGAAGGGTTTATCGCGGTGCCCTATGCCCCGCCACTGGCGACGGGCGAGATGGTGCGGATCGTCCATACGGAGCTGAATCCGGCCGCCCTTGCGAGCCTGGGGGTGAGCGTCGATCCCGCATGGACGACGCAACTGCCCGCCGACGTGCTCGAGGGCGAAGACGGGATGCCCCGCGCCGTGCGGGTTTCGGATTCGGAATACAACGAGAGCGGTTCTTAGTTTTCTGTTGGTTTTTGGTGATAGGGTTTGCCAGGCCGGCTTTTCCAGGCGGTGTGGAGAAAGGAATACGAGTAATGAAGAAGCTGATGGCAGTTTCGTGTCTATTGATCGTGCCGGCCTTCGGGCTTTTGGCGCAGGGGCCGCCGCCGCGCGGCGCTGGATTTGGGCCCATGGGCGGACGCTTCATGGGGATGATGGGCGGACCACAACCGCTGGTTACCGGAGCGCCCTATTCGGCAGTTGAAATCGTGCAGCAGCAGGAAACTCTGGCCGATGGCAACAGCATCGTTCACAAGCGACAGTCGAACGTCTACCGTGATAGTCAGGGTCGCGTTCGGACTGAGGAGACGATCACGCCTTCGGCTTCCAGCGGCAAGCAGCCTTACACGATGGCCACGATTCTCGACTTCGTCGGAGGCCATCGGTACGTGCTTGACTCCTCGACCATGACAGCCTATGAAAGCGCGCTGCACGCGCCTCCCACGCCCGGTCAGGGAGCGAATGGAATGGCGCGGCGTGGCGGCATCCAATCCGATGCGGCTCGCCCGGACAGGCCGAATGTCGTTCGGACCACTCTCTCTCCCCAGAGCGTAAATGGCGTGCTCGCGTCGGGCACTCAGCACGTTGAAACCATCCCGGCTGGCGCCATCGGCAACGCGCGCCCGATTCAGACTACGCGCGTGACCTGGATCTCAAACGATTTGAAAGTTCCCGTTCAGATCAAGAGCACCGATCCGCGGTTCGGCGCGACCGATATGGAACTCACCAATATTGTGCAGGGTGAGCCCAATGCTTCGTTGTTCACGGTACCTGCGGGTTACACGATCAAGACTGGTGGTCCGGGAGGGATGCGCGGCCTTCACGGTCTTCGCGGCGGCGCGCAGACTCAGTAGCGGGTGATGAGGGAGGCGCAATAAAAAACCGGCGGCTGACCTTTTCTGAGGTCGTGACCGCCGGTTCGCGCCACTTCAACTGATCTAGCAGGGAGCAAAACGGGCGCCAAACCCGTAAGTCCCTGAAAACGCGTCGAGCTCTAGTGTTTCCCGCCTGATTGACGTTCCCTTTTTTCCCAGCCTGGCTTGAACAGCGGTAAATAATTCTCCGCCTGATAGGGATGTTTTTCTATCTCCTCGATCACAAGATCTATCCCCAGCCCCGGCCGCTCCGAAATTACGACATAGCCATCCTTAACCTCGACAGGATTGGTGACGATCTTTTTTTCCCAGGACTCGTTAAAGTCGTCGAAGATTTCGTGGATCAGGAAATTCGGGAGCGAGGTGTTGAGTTGCGCACACGCCGCCGAGCAGACCGGACCCTGTGCGCTGTGCGGCGCGATGGAGCCGAAATGGGCGTCAACCATGTCCGCGATCTTCCGCGTTGCGAACAGGCCGCCCAAGTTGAGCGGTTCCGGCTGAAGGATGCTGACAACGTCGTGCTTGAGCAGTTCGGCGAACTGTTGTTTTGAGGATAGACTTTCGCCGGTCGCTACCGGTACTGCGCTCCGCCTGGCGACCTCCACCATCGCGGCGATATTGGTGTGACTCACCGGCTCTTCGAACCACATAGGCCGGAATTCCGCCATCAGCTCGGAGACGCGGATCGCAGTCGCCACGTCGAAGCGGCAGTGCCCTTCGATGAGGAGATCGACCGATGGGCCCACGGTGGAACGGACGGCGCGGATGATGTCGATCGCCAAATCCGTGTCATACCGGGACATCTGACGCCAGGCGTTGCCGAACGGATCGAATTTCATGGCCGTGTAGCCCTTCGCCACGACCTTCTTCGCGTTCTCGGCGAAGTTCTCAGGCGTGCGTGCGCCGCGGTACCAGCCGTTGGCGTAAGCGCGGAGCTTCTCGTGGCAGCGTCCGCCCATCAGGTTGTAAATCGGTTGATTGCACGCCTTTCCGATGATGTCCCAGAGCGCGATTTCGATGGCCGAAACCGCGCACATGTGCAGTTGCGCTCCTTCCGTATAGACGTCGCGCACGAGGCGCTGCGAAATAGTTTCGACCTGAAACGGATCCATGCCGATCACGAACGGTTTGAGCTCGTGAATGGCGGCTTCCACGGTTTTGGCGAAGTAATTAATAGTTCCTTCGCCGATCCCGTGAATGCCTTCGTCTGTCGAGACTTTGGCGAAGAGCCAGTTTTTCCAGGGGTTACCGGCGATGTAGGTGTCTATGGCGGTAATACGCATGAATGGGAAAGCATTATTTTATCGGGGCGTCTGATTTGGCCCGCGGCCGTTCCGGAGTAGGGTTAATCTCTCCCAGGTTAATCTCCCCCCAGGCTAATCTTGGACCGATGACCGATCCGCTCATCGCCGCCGCCATTCACGTCCGGGGAAACGCCCACGCTCCGTATTCGAAGTTCCGGGTCGGCGCGGCGCTCGAAGACGAGAAAGGCCATATTCACACCGGATGTAATATTGAGAACGCTACCTACGGACTTACCCTCTGCGCAGAGCGGGTAGCGGTATTCAAGGCGATCTCCGAGGGGGCGCGGCGCTTTCGGCGGATGGCGGTCGTCGCGGATACCGATAAACTGACGCCTCCCTGCGGCGCCTGCCGTCAGATCCTCTGGGAATTCTGTGGGGACATTGAACTCACCCTGGCAAACCTGAGCGGCGAGAAGGAAACAGTGCGCCTCGGTACCCTATTCCCGAGGGCCTTTGATGCTTCGTTCCTTTAGCCTGCTGCTTCTGATTTGTTTGATTTGTTCGCTGGCGCCGGCCGCGCCCTGCGACATCGTGATCAGTGGCAGGTACGTCGTTACGATGTCGGCGGACCGCCGTCTGATGCAGGACGGCGCTGTCGCCATTCGCGGCGACCGCATTGTGGCAGTGGGCCCTCGCGCGGACATCGACCGGGCCTGGCAACCCGCCCGCCGCATCGACCGCCCTGATGCTCTCATTGCACCGGGGCTGATCAACACCCACACCCATGCCGCTATGTCTTTGTTCCGCGGAATCGCGGACGATATGAAGCTTCAGGACTGGCTCAACAACTTCATCTTTCCTGCGGAAGCCAAGAACGTGACTCCCGATTTCGTCCGTTGGGGAACACGCCTCGCCTGTCTCGAGATGCTGCTCTCGGGGACAACGACGTTTACCGACATGTACTACTTCGAAGACGTGGTCGCCAGTGCGGCGAAAGAGGCCGGCATGCGCGGAGTGCTGGGCGAGAGTGTCATTGGTTTTCCGGTCGCCGACGCGAAGACTCCCGCCGATGCGCTCAAGCTCAGCGATAAGTTTCTCGCGCAATTCCGCTCCGATCCTCTGGTAGTTCCCGCCGTCGCGCCGCACGCGGCTTACACGAATTCGGACGACACGCTGCGCGCGGCGCGCGCACTCGCCAATCGATACAACGCCCCAATTCTGATTCACCTGTCAGAAACAAAAAAGGAAAACGACGACAGTACCACCAGTCTGCACAAAAGTCCGACCGAGCGCCTCAATGCGATCGGGTTCTTCGCTGGCCGTACCGTGGCCGCGCATTGCGTTTGGGTGAGTCCGAGCGATATGACGATCCTGAAATCGGGCAATGTCGGCGTAGCGCATTGCCCATCGAGCAATATGAAACTGGCCAGCGGCGCGGCGCCCGTTGTCGACATGCTGAACCGCGGCATCCCGGTCGGCCTCGGAACGGACGGCCCGGCGGGCTCTAACAACGATTTCGACCTTTTCGAGGAGGCGGATCTCGCGGCCAAGCTGCAAAAGTTGGTTCGAAACGATCCTCGTGCCCTCCCCGCCGCCAAAGCCTTCGAGATGGCGACGATCGGCGGCGCGCGCGTGCTCGGGCTCGAGAAAGTAATCGGTTCTCTGGAGACCGGTAAGCGCGCCGATCTCATTACCGTGGATCTCAACGCCCCAAATGCGGTTCCGCTCTTCAACGTTTACTCTCAGCTGGTCTACGCGCTGAAGGGCTCGAACGTTCGCGACGTAGTGGTCAATGGGCGCGAGGTCGTGCGCGACCGGCGATGCGTGACACTCGATTCGGCGGCTGTGCTCGCGAAAGCTCGTGAATACGGAATGTCAGTCGCTGCATCAATGAAAAAGCCCTGAAATTTTTGTCCGGTATATTAGCGGGTAAAGAGGATTTCCATGTCGAATTACGCGCATCCTGAAGTGCTTGTCTCGACGGATTGGGTCGAAGGCCATGCGAAAGACCCGGGCGTGCGAGTCGTTGAAGTCGACGTAGACACCAAGGCCTATGACGAGGGCCACATCCCCGGCGCGATCGGGTGGAACTGGCAGGCCCAGCTTTGCGACACGGTTCAGCGCGACATCATCCCTAAAAGCAAATTTGAAGAACTGATGAGTCGGTCGGGCATCGAGCCCTCGACCACAGTTGTCATCTACGGCGACAACAACAACTGGTTCGCCGCGTGGGCGCTCTGGCAAATGAAGATCTACGGTCACAAGGACGTTCGACTGATGAACGGTGGCCGCAAGAAATGGCTCAGCGATGGTCGGGAACTCACCACCGATGTTCCGACCGTCCCGCTGACGACCTACAAGGCAGCCGATCCGGATTTCTCGATTCGCGCCTACCTGCCCGACGTGCAGGCGGCTTTCAAATCCGCATCGGATTCGCTGGTGGATGTCCGGAGTCCGGCTGAGTTCACAGGCGAAATCCTGGCGCCTCCCGGACTGCCAGAGACCTGCCAACGCGGTGGACATATTCCCGGGGCGCGCAATATCCCATGGGGCAAGGCCGCCAATGACGACGGCACGTTCAAGTCGTACGA
>Ga0126381_100003023_pt1 | contig 18320 bp, 10 predicted proteins | sample PanSoiMetPlot_28_FD_96465 | JGI IMG/M metagenome (GOLD analysis project Ga0126381, IMG submission 96465) | Tropical forest soil microbial communities from Panama - MetaG Plot_28 | ecosystem: Environmental > Terrestrial > Soil > Tropical forest > Bulk soil | place: Panama | collected 2016-02-17
GCAAAACCAGAGTTGCTGTATCTCGAAGCCACGGGGCACAGCGACGCGACCGCCAGGGAGCGGCGACCTTTGAAAGGAATTCAACAGGACAGCGTACTCTGGTTTTGCCACAGGACAAGGCGCAGGGGAGAGCACATCCACGTTTGCTGCGACAGGAATATGGTCGATTAGTGCGACTAAAATCGAATCACACGCATGCGGCTTGCAGACTGGAGACGGACCACCGATGAAGTCGTTGTTGCTGGAAGAGTACAGACAGCTCAGAATCGCGGAGACTGCGCAGCCCGAACCCGGGGAGCACGAGGTGCTGGTGAAGGTGGCAGCGTGCGGCATCTGCGGCAGCGATGTGCATGGCTACGATGGGACGTCGGGACGCCGCATTCCCCCGCTGGTCATGGGACATGAGGCTGCCGGTGTTATCGCCGCCGTCGGCCGCGGTGTCACCGGGTATCGTGTGGGCGATCGCGTCACATTTGACTCTACGGTCTATTGCGGCCAGTGCGCCTACTGCCGGCGGGGCGAGGTAAATCTCTGCGGGGAACGCCAGGTGATCGGAGTGTCATGCGGCGACTATCGCAGAAACGGAGCTTTTGCTGAGTTTATCGTCGTTCCCGAGCGCATCCTCTATCGGTTGCCGAGCAAGCTGTCTTTCCCCGAGGCGGCGATGCTTGAGGGTACGTCGGTCGCCTTGCATGCGGTGAAGGTGAGCGGGGTGAAGAAAGGCGACACTGTCCTGGTTGTCGGTGCGGGCATGATCGGTTTGCTCACCATGCAGGCGCTGCGGGCGGCATTTGTGGGCCGGGTTTTGATTGCCGACATTGATGAGACTCGGCTGACACTTGGCGAATTGCTCGGCGCCGACGAGGCACTACGAGGCACTGGCGGACAAATTGCCGAGGCCATTATGCAGCGCACAGGTGGGGTCGGTGCCGACGTGGTCTTTGATGCCGTAGGCCGCGCAAAGACAGTTGCAGAGTCCATCGACAGCGTGCGCAAGGGCGGTACGGTCACGTTGATTGGAAACATCGAGCCCGAAGTGACGCTGCCGCTCCAGAAGGTAGTTTCGCGAGAGATCCGGCTCCAGGGAACGGCCGCATCCGCTGGAGAATTTCCAACTGCAATCGAGCTCATTTCAAATGGACGCATCCAGGTTCGGCCGCTGATTTCGGCAGTGGCTCCACTGGAAGAAGGGCCGCAATGGTTCCAGCGGCTGCACGCCCAGGAACCGAACCTGATGAAGGTCGTTCTCTCTCCGTTGCAAGACGGACGCTGACCAAGCGAGGCTAGACACGTTGACAGATTCTCTGTTCGATCTCACCGGGCAGGTGGCAATTGTTACCGGAACAAGCCGTGGGCTGGGGCAATACTTTGCGCGTGCGCTGGCGAAGGCGGGAGCAGACCTCGTGCTCACGAGCAGACGGCGCGAGTCCCTGCGCGAAGTCGAAACGGAGATTCAGAACCTCGGGCGGCGCTGCGTCGGGCTTGAGCTCGATGTGCGCGATCATGCCAGCATTGAGCACATGGTCAGCGAGGCCCAGACCGTCTTCAGACAGATCCACATTCTGGTGAACAATGCCGGATGCAATGTGCGCAAACCGGCGTTGGATGTCACCTGGGACGACTGGAATACTGTGCTAGACACGAATCTGCGGGGGAGCTTCTTTGTAGCGCAGGCAGTCGCGCGGGGGATGATTACGCACGGCTACGGCCGCATCATCAATATCGGGTCCGTGACCAGTGTGTTTGGATTTGCAGGACTGGCGCCCTACTGCGCCAGCCGCGGAGGGATTCGGCAACTGACGATGAGTCTGGCCGATGATTGGGGAAGGCACGGCGTCACGGTGAACTGCCTGGCGCCGGGCTGGTTTCGGACCGAACAGAACAAGGTGCTCTACGAGGATCCGGAGTGGGTCGCGTATCTGACGGATCGCATTCCGGTGAAGCGGCCAGGGCTGCCGAACGATCTCGACGGCGCAGTGGTGTTTTTAGCATCGGAAGCAAGCCGCTACGTGACGGGACAGACTCTGTTGGTGGATGGGGGTATCTCTACGGGCGCAACGCGAGCGACGGTGAGAAAGAACAAGGCGGATTGATGGCTCCCGAAGCGACGCGCTCAGGTTTCCAGGCAGCAATCAGCTTGTCGCTTCGTTGCTTTGGATGGTGATAGACCGCATGTCGGAGACTTGGGCAGAGCTCTCCGTATGATGTGCGACGTGGCCTGTTGATTTACGGACGACAAGTTTGGGATATACCGTGATGGCGGCCGGCCGGGGATGCGGCGCGTCGTCCCGAATGAGTGAGAGGACCGTGCCGGCGGCGGCCTGTCCCATACTCCGCAGGGGCTGATGAATCGTGGTGAGCGGAGGATGGTGTGTGGATGCCGCCATGATGTCGTCGAACCCGAGCACCGATATATCTTTTGGGACGCGGAGGCTGGCCTCGCGCAGGGCCGATATGGCGCCGATTGCGGTGACGTCGTTGAACGCGAAGATCGCCGTGAAAGGATGTTTGGCTTGCAGCAACTGACGAGTCACGTCCTCGCCAGGACCAGTGCCGGGATCGGGGCTTCGCAGCTGGACTACGAGTTGGTCGTCAATCGCGAGCTGCAGTTCCCGGGCAGCCTGCACGATTGCCTTCCAGCGAAGATCCGTGTCGGAACTGAAGGGCTGACCCTTGATGAAGGCGATTTGTCTATGGCCAAGCGATTTGAGATGGGCAAGCGCGAGACGCGCGGCAAGATCGTGATCGAGCTCAATATTGATGACGCCGTCGCGGTGCGTGTGGCCTGATACGGACACGACGGGTACAGGCAGGTCTTCATTGATGGATGAATCGACGGCGATGATGCCTTCGACAGAGCGCGCCAGCATCATGCGCGGGTAGCCGTCGAGGAGGTCCGCCCGATGGCGGTGACTCACGACGAAGTAGAAGAAGCCGTCTTTCAGCAGCTCATCCTCGATTCCGCTGATGACGGTGGTTGAATAGCCCTCGCTGATTTCCGGCACTATGACGCCGATGGTGTAAGTGCGCTTCTGGCGAAGGCCGCGCGCCATGGTATTGGCGACATAGCCGTTGAGTGCTGCGGCGTGAAGCACGCGCTGCTGCGTCTCTTCGGCAATGCGATGCGCTGTCGCCTCGCCGTTAATGATGCGAGAGACCGTCGACTGCGAGAGCTCGAGCATTGCTGCAAGCTCTTTCAGAGTGATGGGCTTGATGGGTGCTTTCGCCACGTGCTTTTGCTCCAAGGATATATGCCGATGCCATCACGTGGAAGCGTGAAAGCCGGCGCGCTCCATTCCGGCACGAGCCTCGGGATTGCGCATGAACGTGTTCCAGATGAGGCCCGAACGAAGATTCTCGGCCATCAGCACCGAAATGCCCTGGTCGATGCCGAGGACATCGGCGTCGTACCAGTTTGCCGCCGGGTGAAAAGCGTCAACAAATCCATAGCGTCCCCAGGATTTCTTGCCCCACTGGTCGCGCATGGCACGCAATACTGAGATGCAATCGGCGGGAAGGAAGGCCAGCGAACCGGCAGAAGCGCATGGCACAACAGTTCCGTCGAGGGGACCTTGCGGTGGCGGCCCTCCCCAGGCAGTGTAGCCCCCCTGGTAGTCGGAAGCTGAAACACCCCAGTAGTTTTCGTTGTACCACTTGGGATAGGAGAGGCAGAAGGCCTTGTGCGCCTTGGTGGCGATGATGGAGTTTTCGAAGTAATCAGCGTCACTATCGCGCTTGCGCCGGAAGTCGAACCACGCATGCGAGTACTGATGCGTGAAGATGGGGTCATTGCCGCTGATATAGCTGAACCCCTTGTAGCGGATGACCGGACGCATCCAGTTGTTCCAGTACTCCGCGCTGACGGGGTGTGTGGGTGAGCCGATCGCGAGCAGGTAGATCATCATGAGCTCGCAAAAATGCTCCCAGCGGGCATCGAGGAAACCGGACTCTGGGTGCCAGCCCATAGAGAAGGTTTTGCCGCCGTTCAGCATCCATGGCCAGTCGACGCGATGATAGATCTGCTCGGCGAGCGACTTGATCTTCGGATCGGGGAAGTGCTGCCGCGCCGTGAGCACTCCGCATAACAGCAGCGATGTGTCGATCGAGGAGAGTTCGACGCCCTTGACGCGCTCGCCGGTCTCAATGTCGGTGAAGTGGTAGAAGAATCCGTGCACCTCAGGGAACTTGTTGAGGTGCCAGTCGAGCGTAGTGCGAACACGTTCTACGATCTGAGCGTGAGGAAAGTAGCCGCGCTTGTCGGCGATGCAAAGTGCGCTCAGGCCGAAGCCGGTTGCGGCAATGCTGGCCATGCGGCGCGGGTCGCGCTTTCCGCCAAGGTCGTTGCGCGCGCGATCGAGGACCTGCCCTGTATTGGTGCCGGCCTGCTCCCAGAAAAAGAGGCAAGCCTGCCGCTCGAGATCATCGAGAAATGCTTCGTCGCCGGGCTTTGGCTGCCAGGAACCTGCGGCGAAGAGCGAGGAAGGCCAGAGAGCGCATCCGCCAGCCGCTGCGAGAGACTTGATGGCCCGACGGCGCGTCAGCGGTGGTCGAAGCAAATCGTCGTGCAATGGAAATTCTCCTGTCGAACCAGCTGCGATATTCCAATGTGCGCAATCGATTGCGCACGGAAAGATTACTACCACGGCCTATGAAAACGTCAACAGAATTCGGGGGCGCATGCAGGTTGTGTCCTGAAGAGGCAGAAGATTTCCCGCTGTCGGGAGGCCCACTGCGAGGTGCTCGGTCTTTCCGAGCGGCCCTGTCGTCGCGAGCGATCAAGCACTCAGGTTGACATTGACGGCGTTGGGCTGTGCCGGCGCCTGGGAGTGCAGGCCTGCAGACAGAACAAAACCAATTACGAAAACGCGGAGGAGGTTTCGTTTCGTCATTTCGACCTTGGGGGGAAACGGAAGCGCGTGGCAACACTATAGCGATGTTGAGGCAGGATTGAAATTCAAGATTGAGATGGGTCCGGCACCGCAATGGGCGGAAACCTGTATACCGTCCGGACTGAGAGTCTCTATCTCCGCCGGCTGCTGAGCGCGTCGAGTTTGCTCTTGAGCTGCTCCAGTTTCTGGCCGGCTTCGCCGAGCCTCCCTTGCGCGGTGAGGCGCTGGTAGTCTTCAAGGTCCTTGGCAGCGCCCTCGATGAGGGCGTCGGTCTCTGTGGACGAGCGCGGCGTGGTCGCAGAAGGAGCCGCGGTGGTCTCTGCGGAAGCCGAAGCGGGCGGTGTCTCAGTCATTGACGATGGTTCTCCGGCAAAGAGTGAGCGCAGCGCGGCTTCAAAGGTCGAGCCGTAGGCGAGCTTGTCCTGAAGAGCCAGCACGACGAGGCGCAACTCCGGCATGGGGCTGCGCTGGGCCTGCAGGTAGATCGGTTCGGCATAGATCAGCGCCTTGCCGCAGGGGATGACGAGCAGCGTTCCGCGCTTGACCTGGGATCCCTGTTGATTCCAGAGCGTGAGCTGGGCGGAGAGCTGCGCGTTCTGATCGATGCGCGCTTCGACCTGCAGGGGTCCGACGACGAGCCGTGTCTTGGGGAAGTTATAGACGATCGATTTGCCGTAATTGGCTCCGTCGCTGCGTCCGGCGATCCAGCCGATCATGTTGTTGCGATTGGCCGGCGTGAACGGGAGGATCGCGACAAACTCGACAGAAGACTCGCCGGGAAGCTTCATGAGCACGTAGTTCGGTTCCATCGCTGCGGCCTGTTCGCCCGTCTCACTCGTACGGACTTCGCTGGCGACAGTCCACAGGTCTTCGCGGTTATAGAAGACGACCGGATCGGTCATGTGGTAGAGGCCGTAGGCTTCAGCCTGAAGCTTCATGAGCAGCTCGGGATACCGCACATGAGCGCGCAGATCCGGCGGCATCGCCGAAGAATCCTTGAACAACTGCGGGAACATTCTGCGATAGGCGCTGATAATCGGATCCTGCGGCTCGAAGAGATAGAACGTCGTTGTGCCTTCGTAGGCGTCGATCACGACCTTGACGCTATTGCGCACGTAGTTGATCTCGCCGTTGCCGAGCACGTAGCCCGTCGAGTAGGGATAACTGTCGGAGGTGGTGAATGCGTCGAGGATCCAGAAGAGCTTTCCGTTATCGCCCACCACGATGTAGGGATCCGAATCGTAGGTGAGAAACGGGGCGAGTGCGTGGACGCGATCGAAGATGTTACGACGCATGAGGAGCCGGCTCTGCGCGTGGATGTCATCGCTGAAAGGGACCTTTGTGATATCGCCGCGATCGAAGGCGATAACGACGCGCCGCAGGAATGAGCCGAGTTCGACGCCGCCTGCGCCCTGATAGCTGGTCGAGCTGTTGGTTTCTCCCTGGGGATAGTCGAATTCCGGCTGGCCCGTCTTCACGTAGACATCGGTATTGGTAAGTTGGCCGAAGTAGACTTCGGGGCGGGTGACCTGGATTGACGGTACAGTACTCTGAATCGGCATATTGCTGAGCAGCAGCGTGGGCAGACCTTCGGGCGTGAATCCGTTTACCTGATTCATGGTGATGCCGTAGCCGTGCGTGTAGACGAGCTTCTCGTTGATCCAGTTGCGGCTGCTTTCAGGGAGCTTTTCGACATTCAACTCGCGGGCGGCCAGCATGACCTGACGCTCCTCGCCGTTGATCTGGTAGCGGTCGATATCGATGTCGGGGAAGTCGTAGTAAGTGCGGATCTCCTGGATCTGACGCAGCGTGTCCTGCAAGGCGCGCCAGTCCCAGAGGCGGATGTTCTGGAGGGTGGCCTGGTTGTTGGCGGGGTCGGCGGATTCAACCGAGACCTCGGCAGGGAATTGCTGTTGCGCAACGCGATCGAGTCCGAAGGCCTGCCGCGTGGACGCAATGTTGTGCAGGATATAGGGCTGCTCGCGCACCAGTTCATTGGGCTTGACGACGAAGCTGTTGACGTACCATGCGACCAACTGCACAACGATAAAGCAGATGACTGCGGGAACCGGAGCCGCGATGAGCCGGGTAACGCGGGGCCGAAGGAAGATGTTGGTCGCCGCGATTGCTGCGCCAAGAATGAGCGCGAGGCAGATCACGGCAATTCCGCCGAGAACGACGTGAGCATCGGTGTAGGTTACGCCGGAGAAGACGGTGTGGCCGGCGAAGATGCGGTCGAAGCGGCCAAGCCAGGTGCGCAGTGCCACAACGAGGAGAAAAAAGGCGACACACGCAGAGAATGCCCGCATCGGCACGGGGGACACGCCGTAGGTGTGTTCCTGCAAGAGCCGCGAACCTCCGGTTAAAAGAACGAAGATCCCGGCGATTGCGCAGCAGAGAATGGCGAGCACCAGGAGCCATCCCGCGATGAATTGGAGAACTGGTAACGTGAAGAAGTAAAAGCCGAGTGACTTGCCGAAGATGGGGTCCGGCGCGGCTAGGGCGCTGCCGGGTGCGAACCGGTAGAGAGCAAAACGCGTCCATTCGGCCAGAAAGCCCGTGCCGGTGATGAGAGCGATGAGGAGCGAACCGATAAGGCCGGCCGTGCGCAGGACTGGGGCTACGGGAAGCTGAAAGGTCCGCGGGCCGAGAACGATGGTGCCGGCGCTATGCAGCTCTGCGCGGCAGGCACGCCTGAGGAATGTAAACCATCCATAGACGACGAGGAATGTCGCAAGGGAGGAGAGAGCGAAGGCGACCCATTTTAACTCGAGGGTTCGCCAGAATACGTCTGAGTAGCCGAGCGACGAGAACCAGAGCGAATCTACATAGTAGGAGATGGATCTGCGTGCGCTGAAGACGAGCACAAGAAGAACGATGATAGCCAACAGCAAGCCGCGACGGCTCTTCTCAGGTGCTTGTCGCCGGCTCGGGTACACATAGGATTCGTGAGCCACAATTACCAGCTTTCCCCGGCGCACGTGGGCCGGAATATGCGGCATGGCAATTGTACGGCGATCTGACGGGAGTGGTTCCCACTTAAGCTCAGTAGGCTCGCGCGGATTCCTGATAGATATGGATGTCAGGGGAACTGAGTTGGCGACAACGGGGGAAGCCGCTGCGCGGCAAACGACCGGGGAGGATCTGTGGACGAGACCGGCCAGAGCCGGAATTGCCGCGGCTTCGCTTCTCACGGTTGTCGCTGTGCTCATTCACGGCTTCCATCCCTATGCAGAAGATGCCGGAGTGTATCTGCCCGGCGTGTTGAAGATCCTCGATCCGGAGCTCTATCCAGCGGGGACCGGATTTGTAACGGCGCCAGAGAGATTCTCGTTCTTCGCCGCGGCAATGGCTGGCCTCATTCGTCTAACCGGCGCGAACCTGACGGCATGCATCTTCGCCGTCTACCTCGCAAGCATCTGGGCAACTTTCTACGCAGCGTGGAGGATCCTCGGGCGGTGCTATGGAAAGATCGAAGGGTGTGTTGGCGGGGTGTCGCTCCTGGCGCTTTGTCTCAGCATGCCCATTGCGGGAACCTCACTGATGCTGTTCGATCCGTATGTAACTGCGAGAAGCATCTCGACCCCGTGCAGTCTGATTGCGATCGGAGCAGCTCTCGATTTCGTTTTTGATTGGCGGCGGGGCGGCCGGGCGCAGTCGGAGATCGCGATTGGCCTTCTGAGCCTTATGGTAGCCGCGTTCATGCATCCACTGATGGGGGCGTATGCAGCGGGTTGTGTTGTGTTGTTTCTGTGTTCTTCGGTCCGCGGCGCGCGGGTAAGGATCGCGGCGCGCGCATTCGTTGCCGTTGTTGCGGTGGCTGTTGCGGCTCTGCTTTACATCCTGGCTCCGGCGCGGCCGGTCGGATATGCACACGTGGCACAGACTCGCTACTACTGGTTTCCAGAGAACTGGCATTGGTATGAGATTTTCGGGTTGATTGCTCCGCTGCTGCTGATTGGGTTGATTCGCTATCGCGCAGACTTGAGTAATCCGGCACGATGCCTGGCGCGGATGGCGCTTGCCGCCGGTGCTATCGGCATGGGGGTCTGGCTGCTCTTTGCGCGGGAGGCATTACTGAATTATGCCGTCGCGAGGTTGCAGCCCTTGCGGGTGTTCCTGGTGGTCTACATTGTGCTGATCTTGCTTTCAGGCGCGGAACTGGGCACGCGTGTCCTCAAGCGAGCCGGCTGGCGCTGGCTAACACTCTTTCTCGCGCTGGGCGGACTTATGCTCTTTGTTCAATTCAAGTCGTATCCACGCTCGGCGCATCTTGAGCTTCGACCGAACAAACCTTCAAATGACTGGGAGAGAGGATTCGAGTGGGTGAAGCACAACACGCCGAGGGACGCGATATTCGCTCTCGATGCGCATTACATTACTATTCCCGGAGAAGATGCACAGAATTTTCGCGTGATCGCCGAACGCTGTGCGCTGCCGGACTACATGAAGGATGGAGGACTGGCGGCGATCGAGCCAGACCTGACACCCGACTGGCTGTATGGCGAGAGAGTGCAGGAAGGGCTCGATCAAGAAGACGATGTCCAGCGACGTGCAAAGCTGCGTGGGGCGCACGTAGACTGGGTGGTGCTGGCGAGCGATGCGGCAACGAGCCTTCCGTGTCCTTACCGGAATGAGTCGATGAAGGTCTGCAGGGTGCAGTAGGTTTGCGACTGTATGGGTTCGTGGTTTCCCGGGTCTCCGAAAAGCGCAGATCTTGCCTGCGAGCTACCGGCAGCCTATTGCGCCGCGAGATAGTGCTCGACCGGCTCGTGTTGCTTCTGCCCCAATCGACCGGAACGCAACTCCCGTCGCTTCATCCGCAGGAAGAAGACGGGGACAAGAATCAGGACGTGAATCGTTGAGGTGATCATGCCGCCGAGGATGGGCGCGGCGATCGGCTTCATCACGTCGGAGCCGATCCCGGTTTCCCAGAGAATGGGTGCGAGGCTGAGGATCACGGCGGTAACCGTCATCAGCTTGGGACGAAGGCGCTGCACGGCACCGTCGATGGTGGCTAGTTCGAGATCAGCCGCCGTTAGTGGGTGATCCGATTTCAAGCGGTTTTCGAGGGCTTCGTGCAGGTAGACCACCATGACCACGCCGGTCTCGACCGCAATGCCGAAGAGCGCAATATAGCCCACCCACACGGCGACGCTGAAGTTGTAGCCGAGCGCCCATTGCAGAAGCAGCCCTCCGGACATTGCGTAGAACGTGGGAAAGATAAGCACGGCTGCCTCTGTTACCGACTTGAAAACAAGGTACAGCAGCAGGAAGATCACAAAGAACACGACGGGAAGAATGACGGTGAGCCGCTGCTTGGCGCGCACTTCGAATTCGTATTCGCCGGCCCAGTGCCACGTGTAGCCGGGCGGCAGCGCTACGGACTTTTGCAGCATCTTCGTGGCCCGATCGACGTAGCCGCCGTAGTCGCTCGTTTTTAAGTTCAGATAGAGGTAGCCGGTAAGGGCGCCGTCTTCGTCGCGAATCATCGCTGGGCCGCGTGAGAAGAAGACGCGTGCAACCTGGCTGATGGGGATCTGTTCGCCGGACGGAGTTGGAATGAGAGCCTTGCCGAGTTCTTCGGGAGTGTCACGAAAATCGCGCTGATAACGCACAGAAATGGGAAAGCGTTGGCGGCCCTCAATATTTTCTGCAATGTTGGCGCCGCCGATTTCTGAGCTGATGACGCGCTGCACATCGCCGACCGTGAGACCATAACGCGCGGCTTCGGGGCGATTGACTTCAATGTTCAGGTAGAAGCCCTGCGAGACGCGCTCGGCGAACACAGCACTGGTGTCTGGCAGTCCCGCAAGGACCTGTTGCATTTGAGCGCCGATTTCCTGGATGCGCGCGAGGTCCGGTCCCTGGATCTTGATTCCGACCGCCGTTTTGATGCCGGTGAGCTCCATGTCGAGGCGGTTTTCGACGGGCATCGTCCACGTATTGGTCAGGCCGGGGAACTGCAGCTTCTCGTCCATCTGTTGGATCAGCTTTTCGTATGTCATGCCGGGACGCCATTGCTCGCGCGGTTTCAACATGATGGTGGTGTCGTACATGTCGAGGGGGGCGTTGTCGGTAGCGCTGTCGGAGCGTCCGACGGTGCCGAAGACGGTTGAGACTTCAGGAAAACTGCGGATGATGCGGTCCTGCTGCTGCATCAGCGAGACTGCCTGCGTGACGGAAATGCCCGGCAGCGCGCTGGGCATGTAGAGCGAAGAACCTTCGTAGAGTGCCGGCATGAACTGGCTGCCGAGCCGGAAGTACAACGGGATGGTTGCGGCGAGAAAGAGCAGGTTCAGCGAGACGACGACCTTCCAATGACGAAGGCACCAGCGAAGAATCGGGAGGTAGATGGCTTGGGTGATGCGGGTTACGGGGTTCTCCGATTCGGACCTGAGACGGCCACGCAGACAAAGCGGCATCAACGCCGGAACCAGCGTGATGGAAAGAAGCGAAGAGAAGACGAGGGCCAGGGTTTTGGTCCAGGCGAGCGGACGAAACATGCGGCCTTCCTGCGCCTCGAGCAGGAAGACGGGCAGAAATGAGACGACGATGATGACGAGCGAGTAAAAGAGCGCCGGTCCAACCTGCTGCGCCGCGCCTACGAGAATCCGATGCCGTTGCTCTCCTGTCGGGAAATCGCTGCGCTCGGCGAGGTGGCGATATCCGTTTTCGACCATCACGATTGCAGCATCGATCAGGACTCCGATGGCCAGAGCGAGCCCGCCGAGCGACATGATGTTCGAGCTCACGTGCAAGTAGTACATGGGGATGAAGGCCGCGATGACTGCTATCGGCAGCGTGAGGATGGGAACGAGCGCAGAACGGAAGTGGAATAGAAACACGATGCTGACGACGCTGACGATGATGGCCTCGATGATGAGGTCGCGCTTGAGGGTGTGAATAGACTCGTTGATCAGCCACGACCGATCGTATCCGGTCACGATTTCGACACCGGCAGGCAGCGAAGGCGCAAGTTCGCGAAAGCGCTGTTTCACGCCTTCAATCACGTTAAGCGCGTTCATGCCGTCGCGCATGACTACAATGCCGCCGACGGTTTCGCCCTTGCCCTGCCAGTCGGCCGCCCCGCGGCGAACATCGGGCCCGAAGGAGACGGTGCCGAGATCGCGCACCAGCACGGGTGTGCCGTTCTTCGTGGCGATCGGAACGTTCTCGAGATCGGCAAGGGTTTTGAAGTACCCAAGCCCGCGAATCATGTACTCGGCTCCACTCATGTCGAGCACGTCGCCGCCGGTTTCGTTGGTGCTTTGCTTCACCCGGTCGATCACCGTCGAGGCGGGAATACCGTAGGAGAAGAGCTTGGCGGGATCAAGACTCACCTGGTACTGGCGCACGAATCCGCCGATGCTCGCAACTTCCGCAACGCCGGGGACGGTCTGAAGCTGGTAGCGAAGGTACCAGTCCTGGAGCGCGCGGAGATCGGCAAGGCTGCGGGTATGGGTGCGATCGACGATTGCGTACTCGTAGACCCAGCCGGCGCCTGTGGCATCAGGGCCGATGGCCGGATGAACGTCTACAGGGAGCTTACCGGCGATCTGTTGCAAATACTCGGTTACGCGGGAGCGGGCCCAGTAGAGATCGGTACCGTCCTGAAATACAACGAAGACGTAGGAGTCGCCGAACATCGTCTGCGCGCGCACGTTGCGAACGCGCGGCGCCGAGAGCAGGGCCGAGACGATGGGGTACGTGACCTGGTCTTCGATGACGTTTGGCGGTTCGCCTGCCCAAGTGGTGTGAATGATGACCTGCACGTCGCTGATGTCGGGCAGCGCATCGAGTGGCACACGCTTCATTGACCAGATCCCTGCGACAACGAGCAGAATCGAGACGGTCAAGACGAGGAACGGATTGCGCGCGCACCATGCGATGGTTCGGGAGATCATTGCATGCCTCCTGTCGCGCTCATACTGAGCTGTTTTGTCGCGAGTGTCCTTCCGCCACGCTGCACCGTCACGGTGACCTGCCACGTGCCTCCGGAGCCGAGTTCTACTGGAGCCTCATAGGTCCCGCCTGTGCCTTCAACCATGCGGGCGGAGGTGTGCATCACAGGCATGCCCATGGCGGGCATCGCCGGCATAAAGAAAGCCACCGAGGCTTGCGCGCCCGTCACCGGATTTCCGCCGGCGCCGGTTAGCTTCACACGAACGGTGTTGTTGCCTTTGCGCGGCGGGTCAGGCGCAGTGGTGACATCAATATGCAACTGTTCGGTTGCTGGTTGCTCGGCGTGAGTGCTCTGGTTTTGAGGCGATGCTGGGCTGCCCATGGCGCTCTGCAACTGTGCTTCAGAGTCAACCAGGAAGTTCGCTGAACTGACGATGCGGTCGCCGGCCTTGAGGCCCTTCAGCGCCACGATCGAATCATCGATCCGGGGGCCTGTTTCGATTTCGCGGGGCTCGAGGGATCCCTGTCCGTGATCGATGAATGCGATCTGGCGCGTGCCTGCCTGGAGAACGCCGGATGCCGGGATGACGAGTTGCCGGCCAAGCGGCGCGGCGATGTCGACATTCACATACATGCCGGGCTTGAGCACCACGCCCGGGTTGCTCATGACAAGGCGTACGCGAACGGTGCGAGTGGCTGCGTCGACGTCAGGAAGAATCTGGTCAATTCGGCCGCTGAACTTACGTCCGGGATACGCATCGACTGAAACCTGCGCGGGATCGGCGGGCTTCAGCCGCCCGACCTCGACTTGAGGCACATTCGCGTACACCCAGACTGTGGAGAGATCGGCGATGGTGTAGAGCTTCGTCTCGGGCTGTACGTAGGCATTCGGCAGCGCGTTGCGCTCGATGATGTATCCGGATGCGGGAGAATCAATCGCGATTTCGTGGTTTGCCGTGCCGTTCTTCTCCAACTGTGCAAGTTCCGCATCGGGAATGTCGAAGCGGCGGAGGCGCTCCGCAGCCGCCTGCAACAGCCAGTTACCCTCGTCGGCAGCAGCACCGTGCATGTGTTCGGAGACTGTCTTCTGGTTCTGTTTTGCGAGCAGGTACTCCTGTTCGGTGCTGACGAGGTCGGGGCTGTAGATCGTGAAGAGTTTCTGGCCCTTCCGCACGTACTGATAGGTTGCGTTGGCGAAGACATTACGGATCCAGCCCGGAAAACGCGTCTGCACGTACGAGAGCCGCTGTTCATCGATGGCAACACTGCCAGGCGCGCGCAGTTCGTCGCTCACTTCTCTTGTCTCAACCAAAGCCGTTGCAACGCCGATCTGCTGCATGCGTTGGGGCGAAAGCTGGATGGGCGCGAGCGGAGGCTCATCCGGGTTTGGCTGCGCTTGGTTTGGGTTGCTGGAATTTTGTGGATCCGATGCGGGGCCACGCGCGACAACGGGGTCTGGGTTGGCCTGCACGTCGCGGGCCGGTGTCGCACGGTGCACGAGGACATAGGCGAGCGCGGAAGCCAGCGCGATGCACGTCAGCAGGCTCACACCAAAAGCGTTCTTTAAGGTTCGCTCAGTCATTTCGACTCCTCCTGCGCTGCGATCGGCGCACCTACAGCCAACTCCAGGTCAGCCATTTTGTTGTTGAAGTCTGCAACGGCATCAATCGAAGCCAGGTCGATATCGACAACAGTCATCTGGCTGTCGAGAAGATCGAGGAACGATGCCTGATCGTTTTCGTAGGCGACCACCGCGGCATGCAGTGTTGCTTCCGCCTGCGGGCGAAGCGAATCCTGGTAGACCCGCGCCAGGCGCTGCGCCGCCCGCGCCTCCGCGAGCGATTCCTCGATCTGTCCCATCGCGCGGTTCTTCATTGCCAAGAACGCAGCGCTGTTTGCACTGAGCGCAGCGCCAGCCTCGTTCACTTCGGCCTCATGCTTGCGGCGGTTGAGCCAGGGCAGGCTCATTGAGCCCTCCACCATGTAGTCGTTGCGCGGGCTCTGGCTGGCGGGCATGAGCATGTAGCCCGCTGCAATGCTGAAGTCCGGCACCATGGCTTTCTTCGCCAGGTCCTGTTCCCTCCGGCTCTTCTCCTCGGCGGCGGCGGCTTCGGCCAGGTCAGGCCGCGAGCGAATTGCGGTGGTGCTGAGCGATTCGAAGGAAGGCAAAGGCTCGCTGACTGCATACTGACCACGAACCTCGAGAGGAGCGTCCGCCGGCCGGCCCATCAGCGTGTCGAGCCGCGCACGGGCCACCTCGGCGTCCTTTTCAAAACGGATCATGTGCTCTGCGAGACGAGCGAGTGCCACTTGGGCCTTGAGAATCTCCATCTGTGGAATTTTGCCTACGCTGTACTTGATTCGCGCTGCCTGGATCGCCTGCCGGGCAATACCGATGTGCTGATCGTGGATGCGGGTCTCCGCCTGCGCATGGAGCATGTCGATGAATGCTTTCCGCACCTCGATGCGGATGCGCAGCTGTGTGGCTTCGAGTTCATCCCGAGCCTGATCTACGTCGGATCTTGCGATGCTGGTTCGCAGGCCGCGCTTGCCGCGGCCCGGGAACGATTGGCCAAGCATGAACATGTTCTGGGCCTGGTTGTAGTTCCAGGGCTGGTTGAGCGGCACCGACCATCCGCGGTACATCGCCTGCGGATCGTCGAGCGCGCCTGACAGCGGAACATGGGCCTCGGCGGCGGCAACTTTGCGCCCTGCAAGATGAACTTCAGGATTCTGGTCCAGCGCAATGCGCTCGACTTCGTCCAGCGTAAGCTCGGGCGTCGGCGGGCTAGCGCGCTGCGAGGTACTGATCAGCGCAGCCATCCGGTCAAATTCCGTCGCGTCGGGCCCTGTCTGCGCGCGACAGGCGGGCGGCGCAAGCAGCGGGATGGCTGCCGCCCATATCAATATGCGTAAGATCTTCATTGCTCCCTCAATTGGCTGCTAAGCGCGCCAATGTGCTTCGCGCCGGCGCAAAGCGCCGGGCACACGAACGCCGACTACACGGAGCGAGGGAGAATCAGATTCTGAGGACGGTGCTATGAAGGGAGGCGACCGATCCGGGTGGCGTCTCTGCGGCCCGGATTGGGGCAAATCCATCTGCCGCAGGGGCAGCGATCCTCGAAACGACGGATAGGTGGGCCACGACGACGTCCCTCTGTGCTTGGGAAGCTTGTGCGGGGGGTACCGCCGCCCCGGATGGGCGCGCATTGCAGCACGAAGGCGTGGCCATCGACGGTCCGCAATCCTGCATCATGTGGTGGCAGCAGGCATGTTGCGGCGCTGGCGATGCGCATGCAAGCGCCGGAAGCGCAGCCCAGAGCAGCGCGAGCGCCAGCATCGTCCATGCGGTTTTGTTACCCACAGACACAGTGTAAACCCGTTCCCGAATCAAATATCCGGGGACAGCCTCGTTTTGACGGTGATTTAGGTCACAGGCACAGCAGCACGTTGAGCAATTCATTCCCCAGCTATGTATGCCAGGTCCGCCTTGCCGCCGCGAGTCCACCGGCAATTTGGTTCCAGCGAGATCGCCCGCCGATCGCCGATGAACCGCCGGCCGACGACGTGGGGCTCTTCTCCGTGGCAACAGCTTGAGAGTCCCTTCTGGTGCCGAGGCGTTGAAGCTGTCTGCCCCACCTGGTTCATATGCGTGAGAAATGGAAGGACCGGCTGTCCGTTGCCACCCTGATCAACCAGAGATCTTCTGCTCCCAAGCGATGCCCCTGCCTTCTTCAAAAACTCCAGAATCAAATCCGCCGCGATCGGCGCCATTGAATCTGGCGAACAGGATCGCCAGGCAGGGTCAGCATCGTAGGGATTGCGGTGATCGCAGATGTGGACATAAAAAGCGCACCTCAATCAGCGCAACATTGTCCCGAAAACCACGCACCACGGCGTGTGATTCGCATCACCGATAGAGATGGGCCAACCTTCTGGATGGTGAAGCGCCAGCTAGGTTTCCGTCTGTCCTGCTGGCCGTTACTCTTGGGGCGGCGCTGCGAGAAAGTGCATGAAATAAAGGAGTTGGCTGCCGCTATAATTGAGTTGGCCAGTGCGCGGGCTTGCTCATGCGAAAATAGCCAACCTTCGTCGCTCTGGAACGGACGATAGCCCCAAATGAATCTTCGCCACTCGATCATCTCGATTGCGCTGTTGCTGGCCTTCCTCTGTACACCTGTATTGAAGGCGCAGGATGGACTACGCGGAGCACTATCGCGCGTCCCACAGACAGCTCATGCAGTGGCAGAGCTTTCGACCCAGATTGCGGCTGCTGACTTCGATAATGATCAGAAGCCGGACGGAGCGATTCTTGTAGAAACCGGACTGTTGAACGGAGAGCGGGCATTTCGCATTGAGCTTCACGTAACAGGCAGCAACAATAACGCGATCACATTCTCTTCTTCGGAAAGCGGCTTGGTCCTTTCGGCCCTCGACGTGAACCAGGACGGAATACCGGATCTGATTGTCGAGCAGGTTTTCACCGGCAAGCGGCTCCAGGTCTGGCTGAACGACGGACATGGAAGGTTCCGGCAAGCGCGTCCAGAAGACTTCCCAGCCCCAAGCGATGCTCCCTTCCGCTGGCACGCTCTGTTCGCCGGACAGGCCTCATTGGCGATCGGTCTTCCCTCAAGGTTCGAGAATCACCAGACGGTTCGACTGGTTGAGGTTCTTCGATTTGACTCTTCTTCTTCGCGCTGGAGAGTCCTACCTGAGCTTTTGGATGCCGCCGAATCCAAAGTTACGCACCTGTCTCCTCGCGCACCTCCTGCCATCCTTCCCCTCTGACCTCGCGCAACTGAGAACGAAATCCGGAAACTGACAGCGGTCCGAGAAGGCATGCAGTCCCTTCAAAGCCAATAAAACCTGGGGTGCCCATTGAGGCACTGAGGACGATATGAAGCTACGTTCGCCCATGCTGATTCCCGCGGGGATCATGGCGCTGTTCCTCCCTTCGGTAGGGATTTGCCAGGGACAGCACACGCTGAACTGGGAGCAGGTTAAATCCAAATTCGAGGCCAGCAATCCAGCGTTGAAGGCGGACGCCGACAACGTAGACGAAATGCGGGCCGAAGAAATCACAGCGTTCCTGCGCCCCAACCCCCAGTTCACACTGGCGACCGACGGTACGCAGATCGCTCCGCACAACGGCACCTGGGTCCCGTTGAAGGGCACATCTGTGGTGCCCACCTTCAGTTATCTGCATGAACGTGAGCACAAGCGTGAGCTGCGGCGAGAGAGCGCACAGGAAGGGACGCGGATTACGCAATCCGAGCACGAGGATCTCCAGCGGACCATGCTCTTCACCCTGCGTTCAGCGTTTGTGGCCACGCTCGAAGCCAAGGATGTTCTCCACTTGGCCCAAGCCGATCTGGAGTATTACGACCACATTATTCAGATCAGCCGCGCCCGCTTCAAGGCAGGCGACATTGCGCAGGTGGATCTCGACCGTATCGAGTTGCAGCGCGTGCAGTATGAGTCGGAGATACAGACGGCCATCGTCACTCTGCGGACCGCAAAGATTCA
>Ga0126381_100003025_pt1 | contig 18310 bp, 17 predicted proteins | sample PanSoiMetPlot_28_FD_96465 | JGI IMG/M metagenome (GOLD analysis project Ga0126381, IMG submission 96465) | Tropical forest soil microbial communities from Panama - MetaG Plot_28 | ecosystem: Environmental > Terrestrial > Soil > Tropical forest > Bulk soil | place: Panama | collected 2016-02-17
CTCGGCGATGGCCTGCGCCCTGGCAGCGTGGCCGACGCCAGCGACGAAGCCCAGTTCGCGGAGCTGAAGACGCTGGGCGAGTTGACGCGCAAGGGCTGGGAATACGATGTGCAGGTGATGATCGAAGGTCCCGGACACATTCCTATGGACCAGATCGAACTGCAGGTGCAAAAAGAGAACGAGCTCTGCGATGAAGCACCGTTCTATACGCTGGGGCCGCTGGTCACCGATATCGCGCCAGGCTACGACCACATCACATCGGCTATCGGCGCGGCGATGATCGGCTGGCATGGCGCATCGATGCTCTGCTATGTCACGCCCAAGGAGCATCTCGGGCTGCCGGATCGCGACGACGTGAAGGCGGGCATCATCGCCTACAAGATTGCGGCGCACGCTGCCGATATCGCGCGGCACCGCCCAGGCGCCCGCGACCGCGACGACGAGCTGTCGCGAGCCCGCTACAAGTTCGACTGGAACCGCCAGTTCGATCTTTCACTCGACCCCGAAACTGCCCGCGCCATGCACGACGAAACGCTGCCGGAGGAAGGGTTCAAGGACGCCCATTTTTGCTCCATGTGCGGCCCTAAGTTCTGTTCCATGAACATCTCCGCCAAGGTGGAGGCGTTCACGCCGGAGGAAGCGGAGGCAGTAGCCAACGGCACGGCCGCGGAAAATTTCGTACAGATATCCGGCAACGACTGAGCGCCGGTTAACCGGCGCACTTCGCCTGTGACATCCCGGAATTATCCTGGAGGTGGAGGTGCGTGATGAAACATGTGGGGATTCTCGTCTGCGGCCTCGCACTGGCCTGTTTGCCCGTGGCGGCGCAAAAACACAATTCAGCCGATCGCTTCGGCGGAACCCAGGGGCAGGACCGGATCACCCGCGAAGTTCGGCACGAGTTGGTGATGCTTCCCTACTACGGCGTTTTCGATAACTTAGCATTCACCGTGAATGGCGGCAACGTCACGCTGCTGGGGCAGGTAACGCGCCCCACGCTGAAAAGCGATGCCGACAACGTCGTGAAGCGCATTGAAGGCGTGACACACGTCGACAACAAGATCGAGGTGCTGCCGCTTTCCGACATGGACTGGCAGACGCGGCGCGCCGAATTCCGCGCGATCTATAGCGACCCGAGCTTCACCAAGTATGCCTACCAGGCCATCCCGCCGATCCACATCATCGTCGACAACGGCCACGTGACGCTGGTCGGCATAGTGGACAGCGATGCCGACAAAAACCTCGCCGGCATTCGGGCGAATCAAGTGCCGGGGGTGTTTTCGGTGACGAATAATCTCGTAGCTGGGAAGTAGGTTCCGCGTGAAGCAAGCTTCGAGCCCCGGGCCGCGAGCCTTCGAGCTAGAACCTGCTACGGTGAGCTCGACGATTTTCGGAGGCTCAAGGTCTGGCGAAGGGCTCATGAGCTCACGCGGGCCGTTTACCGGGCCACCGGAACATTCGCTCGCGAACAGATCCGTGGTCTCGCCAGCTAGCTCCGTCGCGCTCGCGCTTCGACCGCAGTCAATCTGGCTGTGGGGTGCGGCAGAAGTGTAACGGCTCGCCTCTGTACGAATTGCGGGGGTCTCAGCCAGCGAGACCGAGTACCGCTGCTTGCTTGCTCGTGATCTCGACCCTATCAAACCTGAGCAACATCAAGCCCTCAGGGGACAGCGCGACGCGGGGCAACGGATTTGCTGACAGGTTTGCCCAGCCGTCTCCAGCCTCGCAGCTCCTAGCTCGCAGCTCGTAGCTGCTCTTACTGCACCCTTGCCGCCAGCCAGTACCCCGGCCGTGTCTGGTACCGCTTCGCCAGAGGGGAGTCGATGGCGAGGGATATCTGGTGGAAGCCGCCTTCCAACAGCGTGGCCTGATCCGGGTGGTAGCTGATTACGTACTCGCTGTGCAACTGCTCAGCGATGTCCTGAATCGCCTGTTCCAGGCCATGGCCGCGGTAGTAGCTGTACTCTGTGCCGCCGGTGCCGCGCGTAAACACATGGACCGGGTTCGCCTTGAAGATCGCCTTCGTGTCCCGGTAAATCTCCAGCAGGACCGGCATGAATTCCGCGCTGTTCCCGTTGGTGCCGTAGGTCTGCATAACAGTATTGGGCGTGGCCGGCTGGTTGGATGGGATGGGGTTCATGGCAGGCGGCCGGTTGTCGGGGCGCGGCCACGGAGTGGGAGCGTCGAGCGCGGAAATCAGCCGCGAAATGTCTACGGAATACACCGCGATGCTATCGAGCTGTAGCTTGAGGAGCGTTTCACGTCCTCGTGCCTGGCTACCCATGTCGCGATTTTGCGAGATTAGCAGAATCACACGGCGGCGGTTCTGCGGCCGCCGTCTCAACATTCCAGCTGCCGCTTCTACGGCGTCAATCATCCTGCTCGAGGAACTCCCTGGGTAGATGCCCTTCACGGCCTGGGTGATTTTGTCCGGATCGGAAGTAAACTCCTGCAACGTGCGGATGCGGGCATCGAAGGCGATCACCGCAGCCTCGCCGCGCTCGCCGAGAATCAAGGGCCCCATCAAATTCCCGATTTTATTAATCGCCGGCAGCATGTGCTCCACGGCGGCATTGGCCTGAATCACAACCACCATCGAGATGGGCTGGAAAGCCTCATCCACCTGAATGTTTTGCTCCCGATTGTTGTCAAACAGGTGGAACTGCCCCGGCTTGAGGCCCGTCACGTAATTTCCGCTCGCGTCGTACACGAGCACCGGCGCGGTCACCTGTTGTACGGTGGTCACGAACCTAGCCGTCAACTGTTCGTCTGTCTCCTCACCTCCCGGCTGATTGGTGGTAGGTTTCGGAGTCAACGTGGCCGGCGGGTTGGGGTTCTGGGCCAGAAGCAGGCCCGCGAGCAGCATCAACACAAGAAATCGAGGCATTCTAATCCTGACTGGCGCCCCCGTGATTGGTTCGCCCTCGGAGCAAATCCAGCACGTGCGGGACCAATTCCACAATAGCATTCAGGGATTCCACCGCGCCGTTTGGGGAGCCCGGCAGCGTCACGATCAAGACCCGGCCGCGCGTACCTGCCAATGACCGCGAAAGCGCCGCCAGCGGAGTCGATTCACGTCCCTTGGCGCGCATTAATTCACCCAAACCGGGGATTTCGCGATCCAGCACGGAGCGCGCCGCTTCCGGCGTCACGTCGCGTGCAGCCACGCCCGTTCCACCGGTGGTGAAGATCGCCGACACCTGGCCGCCATCGGCCAGCGTGGAGAGCCGCGTACTGATCTCCGCGGCCTCGTCGGGAATCACTTCCACCACTGAGACATTCCAGCCCAGTTGTTCTAATCGGGCACGCACGGCCGGACCGGAGCGGTCGGCGCGGGTGCCGGCGCTGGCCGAGTCGCTGATGGTGAGAACTGCGGCAGTGATCATGATGAGCTTTCAGCCCTCATCTTTCAGCTTACTGCTTTGGGCGCGTGCGCGATAAACTCTCGGGATGGCTCGAACCACGAGCCGGGAGGTTTGTTTGCGAGCTCTCACCATACTTCTGTTTGCCGCGGCGGCAATGGGGCAAGCGCAGCCGCCGGAAATTCCATTCGACTCCGTACCCGATTTCCTGAAGCTGCCGCCGGAACTGCATCTGGGTGAAGTCTCCGGCGTCGCCGTCAACGCACAGCACCACATCTTCGTGTTCAATCGCGGCAACACCACCGGACCCGCCTATGGCGCCGCGGCCGCGCAGCTTCTGGAATTCGGACCCGACGGCAAATTCCTCCGCGAAATCGGCCACAACCTCTATGCGTGGTCGTATGCACACGCGGTTCGCATAGATCCGCAGGGCAACATCTGGGCCATCGACAAAGGTTCCGACATGATCGTCCGCTTCAACCCCGCCGGCCGCGTCACCATGGTCTTCGGGCGCAAGAAGGAAGCCTCCGACGACAATGCCGTTCCGTGGACACATGTGACGCCGCCACGACCCGCCGTTAACGGCCAGTTCCGCCAGCCCACCGATGTCGCCTGGGATCCCGCCGGCAACATTTTCATCAGCGACGGCTATATCAATTCGCGCGTCGCCAAATACGATAAAAACGGCGATTGGGTGAAGCAGTGGGGCGACCGCGGCACAGGCCCCGGCCAGTTCAACACGCCGCACAGCATCGCGGCCGACGCCAAGGGCAACATCTACGTGGCCGACCGAGGCAATCGTCGCATTCAGGTTTTCGACGGTGACGGAACCTTCCAGCGGGAGATCAAGATCGATGTGCCGGTCCCACCGGATGCTCATCCGTGGATGGGCAATCAGCCCTCGCCCGAAGTCGCCACCAACCAGAACGGCGCGCCCTGGGCCATTTGCATCACCTCCGGCCCGGTACAGTACCTCTACGCGTCGGACGCCTTTCCCGGCAGAATCTACAAGCTGTCGCTGGACGGGAAAGTTCTGGGTGTCCTCGGCCGCAGCGGCCGCCAACTCAAACAATTTGGCTGGATTCACGAGTTGGCGTGCCCGTCAGAGAACGAAATCTACGCGGCGGAGCTGCTGAATTGGAGGGTGCAGAAGCTGACGCTGCATTAGCTCTTAACTGTTTCGCTATTAGCTTTTGGCTCTCTCGGCCGCAAGCCTGTTCAACAGACCTTCGAGCCTGGGCTCGACTTCGTCGATCTTCACACGGTGAGTGCACGAAGTTTCTGCGGGCTCATCTCAAATCATGGGCCGGCAACCGTTGGTAGTGTAGTCGGGTGGCAGAGCCGAATGCGATTCGACAGAACCGTGCAAAACTCGACATCTCCATTCCTCGGCAGCCCTCCGGAAGGTTTGCAGCGATCGAGGCACCTGCCCTTCTAGTCTGACCTGAAAAAGCCGTAGATCTGTTCGCGCGGGAACTTCGTCGTGGCCTTATCGATGGCCAGCGTCAACTCGTGGCCTTCTGCCAGACCTCGAGTTCGCGATAATTTCGCACGAACTCACGCTCACACCTTGCGGCAGTCCAGCTAAAAGCGTCTGTGGAACGTTCCACTCTTCCCGCCCGTCTTCTGCAACAGGTACACCTCCCGAATTTCAATGCCTTTGTCCAACGCTTTTGTCATGTCATATACGGTGAGAGCGGCGACAGCGGCAGCCGTCATCGCTTCCATTTCGACACCTGTCTGCGCTGTCGTGGTAGCCGAGGCAATGATTTTTACGCCTTCAGCCTCCACTGTAACTTCCACATCAGCGTGAGTTAGCATCAGTGGATGGCACAAAGGAATCAGCTCCGACGTTCTTTTCGCGGCGGAGATGCCGGCAATGCGGGCGATCTCGAGCGGGTTGCCCTTCGGGTTTTCCGGCAGCTTCGCCAGTACGTTGGGGGCGATCTTCACGAAGGCGTGAGCGCGCGCGGTGCGGCGCGTTTCCGCTTTGTCGGAAACGTCCACCATCCGCGGGCTGCCGGCGGAATCGTAGTGCGAGAGCTTTTTCATTTGATCAGTACCCGGATCCATTCCCCGCGCGCATACTCGGCGCGGTCGGGGTCACTCACAAGATAGGCATTGGCGCGTGTGAGCGCCGGAATATCGCCGGAGCCGTGCCACGCCACCGGAGTCACTTCGCCCCCATCTGTGCTTAGGCGCGCGGGCAGAAAACGGGTCAGCCCGATCCGCTGGCGGAATTCGCGCGTCAGCCTCGCCCACGGCATATGCAGCGCGGGCTCGTCTTCGCCCGCGAGCAGTTCGAGGGCAGCACGCGCAAAGATTTCGAAGGTCACCATGGTCGACGAAGGATTGCCCGGCAGCCCGAAGAAAAACTTCCCGCCCGCGTCCCCACCCGTACGACCAAAGACCAAAGGTTGCCCCGGTTGAATGAGCACGCGGTCGAACAGGAACTCCGCGCCGAACCCGGCCAGTACTTCCTCCACCACGTCGTACTTGCCTGCCGAGACGCCGCCCGAAAGCAGCAGCAGGTCGGCTTCCAGCGCCTTCGCCACCACGCTACGCGTATGCTCCACCGTGTCGCGCGCCAGAGGCATCGGCTGCGGCACGCCGCCGGCACGCGCCACCTGCGCGGCCAGCGAATAGGCGTTGGAGTTGCGAATCTGGAAATCCTCCGGCTGCTCGTGAACTTCCACGATCTCGTCGCCCGTCGCGACGACCGACACCGTCGGACGCTGGAACACCCTCACGCGCGAGCGCCCGAAGGCCGCCAGCATGGCCACGCCGGTGTAGTCGAGCCGCGTGCCGGCGTGCAGAACCACTTCGTGTTCGCGCGCCTCGCAGCCCCGCGGATTGATGTTCTCATGCGGCTCGGCGGAACGATCGATGCGGACGTGGTCGCCATTCCGCACCGTGTGTTCCACCATTACCACCGCATCGGCGCCGGCCGGAACGGGCGCGCCGGTCATGATCTCGATGGCCTGGCGCGGTCCCAGTTCACCGGTGAACCGACCGCCCGCGCGAACCTCACCCACCACTGCCAGTTCGCCCGGCAAATCGACCGCGCGCACTGCGTAGCCGTCGCGCACTGAGCGCGCCAGCGGCGGCGAATCGCGGTCTGCCGCCACATCTTCGGCCAGCACGCGCCCGCATGATTCCACGAGCGGCACTTGTTCCCCTGCCGGCAGCCGCCGCGCGGACCGAACCGTCGCCATTACTGTCCCGCGCGCCTCGGAAAATGTCAGTGGAGTCACTGAATTATTTTAAATCCGGTGACAATGCCGGAAGCATCACATTGGCAACTCGAAAACAGTTGAACAGCCGTCGACGCGGCTCTACAACAGGAAATGAAGGAGAATTCCATGCCAGAACCCAAGACTCAGACAACGCCGCAAACCCAGGGCGGCGAGACTCAGCGCACTGAACACCGCGGCCTTCAGCGGCGCGGCGAGTATTTCCCGTCGCGAGACATCTTCGGTTTGAACCCTTTCTCCATGTTCCGCCGGCTTACCGAGGAGATGGACCGCGCGTTCGCCAGCACCTTCGGGCTGAGCCGCGAACTCAGTGAACATGGCGGCATCTGGTCGCCCGCCATCGAGGTGCGCGAGCGCAACAACAATCTCGAAATCACCGCCGAACTCCCTGGCATGACCAAGGAAGATGTGAAGGTGGAGTGCACCGAAGAAGGCGTGATTCTGGAAGGCGAGAAGCGCCGCGAGCACGAGCATACCGAGGGCGGCGTTCACCGTTCGGAAAGAAGCTACGGTCACTTCTACCGCCTGGTACCGCTTCCCGACGGTGCCGAGCCCGATAAAACCAAAGCCGACTTCAAGAACGGAATCCTGACGGTGCAAGTGCCCATCTCGGAGCAAAAGCGCAAAGCCAGGCAGGTACAGATTAACGGCTAGCTGTGAGGAACGGACGCGAGCCGCGCGCTACGAACTGAAATCCGCGTGGGTCTCCTCGAAGCTCGCAGCTCGAAGCTCGTGACTCAAAGCTACAATATCCTCGTGACGAACCGCTCCTCGCTGTGCCTTATGGCCGACATGGTGCGCGAGGGAGCGGTTTCACCGATCGAGCTGGTGGAGGCGCACCTTCGACAGATCGATCGGGTCAATCCGTCGATCAACGCATTCGTAACTGTACTGGCGGAACAGGCGCTCGCCGAGGCGCGCAGCCGGCAGCAGGCGCTCGCTCTCCGCGAGCACACGGGCCTGTTGCACGGCGTCCCTATCACCGTCAAGGACAGCTTCGACGTCGCTGGCGAGCCCACTCTCGCGGGTAGCCGCATGCGTGTGGGCAACCGCGCGTGGGCGGATGCCCCTGCGGTAGCGCGCCTGCGGGCAGAGGGCGCCATAATTCTCGGAAAGACCAACACTCCCGAGCTGGTGTCGAGCTACGAGACCGATAATCTTCTTACCGGCCGCACCAACAACCCCTGGGACCTGGAGCGCACGCCCGGTGGTTCCAGCGGCGGCGAGGCCGCAGCCATTACAGCTTTCTGTTCGGCCGGCGGCATCGCCAGCGATGGCGGCGGGTCGATTCGTGTGCCCGCGCACTTCTGCGGAATCGCGGGACTGAAGCCCACACCGGGCCGCGTGCCCGCGACTGGACATTTTCCATCGCTCGGATACCCGGGCGGCCTCACGAGCGTGGCCGGCCCCATCGCCCGCACCGCAGAGGATGTGCGCCGGCTGTTTTCCGTTCTGGCAGGCTACGATCCAGCCGATCCGTTTTCCGCGCCCGTGCCGCTGCGCCTTCCCGAACCTGTTCGCGGACGGCGCGCCGGCTTGTGGGAGCAGTTCGGCGACGTCCCGGTGGGCTCCGAGATTCGCTTCGCCGTCCGCCGTGCCGCGACGCTGCTCGAAGAGATGCACATGCCGGTCGAACCCTTTACTCCGCGCGGCGTAGATCGCGCGCCGAATCTGTGGGCATTTCTCTTCGCGCAGTGGCCCTCACTGGCATTGCGAAAACTCCTGGAGGGCCGCGAGAGCGAAGTGCACTGGACGCTGGCCGAATCGCTGGAAGCGTCCGCTAATTCGGAATCTGTGACCGCCGATCGCGTGCTGCGCGAGTTGGCTGCACGGGACCGAATGCGCGCCGCGATCATCGCTCAAATGGAAGGCTTGGCGGCCGTGGTGATGCCCGTTTGCAGCATCCCGGCCTTCCGCCACCGCGAAAGGCGCTGGGAAATCGAGGGCCGGTCTATCGGACTTTTCCAGGCCATGATGCCGGCCGTGATAGCCAACGTGATGGGTCTGCCGGCGGTCACCATTCCGTTCGCCAAGACCGCCGCCGGCCTGCCCGTCGGCATTCAACTTATGGGCCGTCCGTATGAAGATGAACTGTTGTTGGAGATCGCTGTGCTGTTAGAGCAGGCGCGCGGTCCATGGACCGGTCCCACCGCGGCCAACATCGGCCCAGAATAGAAATAGAACATGAAAACGTCTGTGAAACTGGCGATCCCCGCCTTACTGGCCTTGGCCGCATGCCGTCTGGGCGCGGCGCAGGCTCCTCAGAAGATCATCCCTTATCCCTATGTGCAGGAAGATCTGCCGAACGGCCTGCGCCTGGTCACCGTCACCACCGACTTCCCGAATATCGTGGCGGTTTACATTGTGGTGCAGACCGGATCGCGCAACGAAGTGGAGCCCGGCCACACCGGTTTCGCTCACCTCTTCGAGCACCTGATGTTCCGCGGCACCGAGAAGTTTCCCGCAGCCCAGTACAATGAGACGCTCGCGCGCATCGGCGCCGCCTCCAACGCGTTCACCACCGACGACTACACGTGCTACTACACCGTCTTCTCCAAGGAGGACCTTCCCACGGTGCTCGAAATGGAGGCCGATCGCTTTCGCAATCTGAAGTACGCCGAGCCTGAATTTAAGACCGAAGCGCTCGCGGTTCTGGGCGAATACAACAAGAATTCCTCGAGCCCTTTTTCCAAGCTCGACGAGACGCTGCGCGATACCGCATTTACCACCTCCACCTACAAGCACACCACCATGGGATTCCTGAAGGACGTTCAGGACATGCCGAATCAGTATGAGTACAGCCTGAAGTTCTTCGATCGCTACTACCGCCCGGAGTACACCACCATCCTGGTCGTCGGCGACGCGCGCTCGAAGGCCGTGCGGCAACTGGCGGACAAATACTGGGGCGACTGGAAGCGCGGCAGCTACAGGCCAGAGATTCCTTCCGAACCTCCGCAGGACGCGCCGCGCACCGTCCACGTGGACTGGCCCGGCCCTACGCTGCCCATCGTCACCATCGCGTTCAAGTCGCCCGCGTACAACGATGCCAACCGCGAATGCGCGGCCCTGGACGCCCTCGCATACCTTGCGTTCTCGCCCGCCTCCGACCTCTACCAGAAGCTCGTGGTGGAAGAGCAGAAAGCCGATGCGATCTTCGGCGGCGCCGAGGATCACGTGGACGCCTCGCTGTTCCAGATCACCGCGCGCGTCAAGAAGCCCGGCGACATGGACTACGTGCGCGACCAGATTCTGGCTGCCATTAGAGTATTCCAGGATAGACCGGTGGATGTTGCGCGTCTCCAGGCTGTGAAGAAGCATCTGCGTTATTCCGCCGCGCTGCGCATGAACGCCAGCGACGCCATCGCCGGCTCCCTCGCCTCGTACGTCGCTCTGAAGCGCACGCCCGAAACGATGGACCGCATCTACGAACAGTACGCACAACTGACGCCAGACGACGTGATGAAGGCCGCAGCCAAATATCTGGTAGAGAGCTCGCGCACCATCGTCACCCTGACCGCGGGAGGTGCCCAGTGAAATTCTTCGCCCTCCTGCTCCTCACTTCTTCTCTCGCTGCCGCCCAGATGCGCGTAATGGCCAAACCGGGCAAATCGCCCCTGGTTACGTTCCGCATTGTCTTCACCACCGGCGCCGCAACCGACCCCACAGACAAACCCGGCCTCGCTTATCTCACGGCGCAAATGCTGGCGGGTAGCGGGACGAAGGAGATGACTTACCGCCAGGTCGTCGACACCTTGTTCCCTATGGCCGCCTCTGTCAGTGCGCAAGTCGATAAGGAAATGTCTACCTTCTCCGGCGCCACCCACGTGGACAACCTCGATGAATATTACAAGCTGCTCCACGACATGCTGCTCGACCCCGGCTGGCGGCCCGAGGATTTCCAGCGCGTTAAAGATGATGCCATCAATGCCATCCGCGTCGGCCTGCGCAGCAACGATGAAGAGTTGGGCAAAGAAGTCCTCTACCAGAATATTTGCCAGGGCACGCCCTACGGCCAATACAACGGCGGCACCATCAGCTCACTCGAGAGCATCAAGCTCGACGATGTGAAGTCCTTCTACCACAGCCACTACAGCCAATCGAATCTGATCCTCGGAGTGGCGGGCGGCTACCCGGCGGCGTTTCTTGAGCGCATGAAGAAGGATTTCCGCGCGTTGCCGCAGGGCGCCGGCTTTCACCCGCGCGCGCAGGCTCCCAAGCTGATCGAGAACACGCGCGCGATCATCGTCGAGAAAGACACGCGCTCGGTAGCGTTCTCGTTCGGTTTTCCCATCTCCCTCACGCGGCGCAACCCCGACTACACGGCCATGCTGCTGGTGAGCACCTATTTCGGACTACACCGGATGAGCTCGGGCGTCCTCTACCAGGAGATGCGCGAAAAACGCGGCCTGAACTACGGCGATTACTCCTATATCGAATACTTCCCGCGCGGCATGTTCCGCATGGAACCCGACCCGAACCTAGCGCGCCGCTTTCAGATCTTCCAAATCTGGATTCGCCCGGTCGAGCCCCCCACCGCCAAATTCGCCCTGCGCCTGGCGCTCTATGAGCTCGATAAGCTGATCAAAGACGGCATCTCCGAGGAGGCATTCGAACGCACACGCGACTTCCTGGGCAAGTACGTCAACGTGCTCACGCGGACCCGCAGCGCCGACCTCGGTTATTCCATCGACGGCCTCTTCTACGACCGCCTCTACTACGTTGACATGGTGAAGTCCGAGCTCGCCAAGCTCACCCGCGAGCAGGTCAATAGCGCCATCCACCGCTACCTGCGCACCAACCGAATGGTGATCGTGGCTGTCTCGCGCGATGGCGAAGCGCTCCGCCGCCAGCTCTCGAGCGACGATCCGTCGCCGATGACATACAATTCGCCTAAACCAGAGGCCATTCTGCGGGAGGACAAAACCGTAGAGAAGTGGCCGCTCAATCTGCCCGCCGACAGCATCGCCGTAGTTCCGGCGGAGAAGGTGTTTCAGTGATGCCCTTCGACCCCGCGCTGTACGGTCGCGAGGTGGCCGCCATTCTGGCGTTCGATGGCGGCGGCCACCGCCCCATGGCTCTGGCGGAGCCGAAGTGTACCTCCGGCAAAGCGCTCTCCGCTCTTCGTTCCGCCGACGTGAGCAAGCTTTTCCCACACGCCCGCGCCGCCGAGGCGGCGTTCGCTGGATTGCAGCTCTACTTCGGCTGCTGGGAGGAGGCGCACGAGACTGCGCAGAACATCGCAACGCCCGAAGGCAGCTACTGGCACGCCATCGTCCACCGCCAGGAGCCCGACGCTTGGAACTCCGACTACTGGTTTCGCCAGGTAGGCCGCCACGCCATCTTCCCCGCCCTGCGCGACGCCGCCGCCTCGCTCGCCGTCAACTTCGGCCCCGAATGGCGCCCCGGCGCCTTCATCAAATTCTGCGAGCAAGCATCTCCCGGCTCTGAGACGGAGCGTCAGGCAATGGCGGTGCAGCTCGTGGAATGGCAGTTGCTGTTCGACTATTGCGCACGGTAGCTGCGAGCCGCGAGCTACAAGACAAACCCACCGAGGCCGTACGGCAACAGCGGTACCAAGCAAGGCCGCTAACTAACAGCTAAGAACTAATAGGTAAGACGTTAGAACTGCCTTACTGCGCCGCCACCACGCTCAGCGGAGCCTCCAACTGGAAGGTCAACACGCTCTCCACCGGAACCTTGATCTTGCCCTTGGTGAGGATCTCGGTCAGGGTGCCCGCACCCGCTCCCGCGCCCGCCCCGATAGCCGCCCCTTTGCCGCCGCCAGCAATGGCGCCCACAATCGCTCCGAACGCTCCGCCACCGCCCGCGAATTCGGCCGTGCGCTTGTTCGCGCCGACCCCGTCGTGCCCCTTCGCCGCCACGTCACTGCTCTGCACGCGGTAGCTCTGCCCGCCGACCGACAGCGATGCCAGGTCGATCACCAGATCCGACGCACCGCGAAAGTGCCCGCCCTTCGACACCGACCGGATCACGAGCTGCGCATTGGCTCCGCGCGGAATCACGCAATCGCCAGCGGCATCGCGCACGTCCCGCGAAACCTCAGACGCATAGGTCTGGCCTTCAACTGCACGCCCCGAGTCGATGGTTTCTTCCGTGCGCACCGAAACCTTTGTGCCCGCCGGAACCAGGAAGGTCTTAGTAGTGACCATCGCAGGGTCGGCGTGGTAGTGATGGTCGTGATCGTGGTCGCCATCGCCGGGAGCCCCGGCGGGCGGCGCCCCGGCAGGCGCGCCAGCGGGCGCAGCCGCGCTGGCGCCATAATCCACGGTCCGCACCTGGTCCATTGGGATCGTCTGCGTCACGCCGTCATCGCCTACAATCTGAATCTGGCTGGCCGAGCTGGATTGCACCACTCCCTCGATCGTTCTGCCGTCGCGCAGCGTCACCACCGCGCGCGGCGCACCCGGCACCGGACCCTTCGAACACCCCGCCAGGCACACAAGAGCCCCGCAAATAGCCAGCAGTAATTTAGCGTTCACCATTCCTCCGTTACTGCGTTTTATCTTAGCGTGCCGCAAGGATACGGCGGGCGGGCGCCGAAGGCGCGATGCCTTCCGCTAACAGCGAACAGCTAAGAACTAACAGCTCGCGCCTACTTGCGCAGCACCTGGTGCAACTGCTGCGCCATCTCGACCGAAAACGGCGCGAGCAGTATGTTCACCACAAACCAGCTCGTCGCCACTGTCAGCAACACGTCGGTCGTACGCGTTCTCCCAAAGGCTAATCGCAGCGCTACGGCAATCAGGAAAGGTATCACCGCGGTGCCGACCCGCGCGTATGGACTCAGCGCCTGAAAAAAACTTCCCAGCGGCATGAGCAGAAGTGTAGTTCCGCAACCCTTATTTCGGTCAAGATATCGTCGGTTAGGGACACTCTGCTGCATCTTGTTTGGCTGCGCCATGCGGGATAATAGCGGGAAAGAACTTAATGGACTTCGTCGAGCAGCTCAAGTCTTCCGTCCGCATCGAAACCGTAGTGGGCGAATACGTACGTTTGCGGCGTTCCGGCCCGAGCCGCTACATGGGTCTCTGCCCGTTTCACAACGAGAAGAAGCCTTCCTTCACCGTACACGTTGTGCACCAGTTTTATAAGTGCTTTTCCTGCGGTGTCTCGGGCGACGTCATTAAGTTCGTGCAGGAAAAGGAGGGTCTCAGCTTCTTCGAGGCGCTGAAGACGCTCGCCGAGCGGTATGGCATCCCCATGCCCAAACGCTCGCAGTATTCGGACGACGAATCCCGTTTGCGGGGGGTCCTTCTCGAAATGCACGAGCTCGCGCAACAGAACTTCCGCGCCAACCTGAACAGTCCCGGCGGCGAAATTGCGCGCCAATATCTGGCGAAGCGGGGACTCTCACCCGAAACCATCGACCGGTTCGGCCTTGGCTATTCCGACCGCGGCGGCCGAGCGCTGCTCCGCCTGTTTGAGCAGCGCGCCTTTCCGGCGGCCCAGATGGAGCAGTCCGGACTGGTTGCGAAACGCGCCGAAGGCGGCTTCTACGACAATTTCCGCCATCGGCTCATGTTTCCCATTCACAACGAAGCGGGTAAAATCATCGCCTTCGGCGGCCGCGCGCTGGGCGATGATGATCCGCGCAAGTATCTGAATTCGCCGGAAACGCCGATATACAAGAAGAGCTTTGTGCTCTACAACCTCCATCGCGCCAAGGAGTCGATCCGCCAGGAAGACCGCGTCATCCTTGTGGAAGGCTACATGGATGTCATCGGCGTCACCGCGGCCGGCTTCGCCGGCGTGGTGGCAAGCTGCGGCACCTCGCTCACCGCCCAGCAGGTCAAAGCGCTGAAGAACCACGCGCAGCGCATTGTCGTCAACTTCGATCCCGATGCGCCCGGAGCCAAGGCGGCCGAGCGATCCATCAACGTGCTCCTCGAAGAAGGCATGCACGCGCGCATCATGGAGCTCGACGGCGAACTCGATCCCGACGAGTACTGCAAGCAGCGTGGCCCCGCCGCCTATCAGGAGCGGCTGCAGAGCGCCAAACCGTACTTTTATTGGCTGGCCGATCGCGCTCGCAAGCAGCACGACGTGCATTCCGGCGAAGGGCTGGTCGCAGTGCTGCAGTCCCTGCTTCCGGCCGTGCAGCGCATCGCCGATCCGCTAGAGCGCAGCACCCTGGCGGGCGACCTGGCGTCGTATATAGGGGTACCGCAGGGCATGGTGCTCGACAGCTTTCGCCGATCGGCGGTTCACCGCGAGGAGAAGACTATCGAGCGTCCCAAGATCGCTATTCGCGCCGACGAACGTATGCTGCTGAACGCGCTGCTCTCCGACGCGGAGGCGCGCGAAACCATCATCGCGGAATTACGGTCGCTGGACGCCGTCCACCGCTTCACGACCCGGCGCATCTTTCAGGCGATTTTCGCGTTGGCGGACGCTGGGGAGCGCATCGGCTTCGACAATGTGCACGCGAGGCTGGAAGAGGCCGACCAGAACCTGCTTGCCGAGGTGGTATTGAACGAGGAACAGGAGGTATCTCAGGATGCCGTGGGGGCTGCGCTCGACAGTGTCCGCCATACGGAAAACCGGCAGGCGCAAGAACAGCTCAAAATACGCATTAAAGAGTTAGAACGCGAGGGCAAAATGGAGGAGGCTTTTCGGCTCATGGCAGAGATGGGCGCGGGATACGGAACTCGGAGGCCGCGGGAATAATCGGCGTCCAAACTTGGGTTGCGCCGTGGTGTACAATGTTCTGGACTCGCATTGGGGCCGGAGAGTAACGGGGACTTTCAGTGGCGCTCGAAGACAAATTCGACGGACTTCAACGGCTCGTACAGATGGGCAAGGACAAGGGGTACGTCTTATACGACGAAGTCAGTGAGGTGCTGCCGGGAGATCTCGCCGGAGGCTCCGAACTCGACGATGTCCTCGCCGGTCTCGACGTCGCCGGCATCGAAATCCTCGAAGAGCCCAAAGACTTCGAAAAGAAGCTGGAAGAAGGCGAGGAGGTCCTCGACCTCGAGCTGCCTCCCGGTCTGGGCGAGAAGATCAACGACCCCGTCCGCATGTACCTCCGCGAGATGGGCACCGTGCCGCTGCTCACGCGTGAAGGCGAGGTCGAAATCGCCCGCCGCATCGAGCGCGGCCAGAACACCGTTCTAAAATCGCTCTCCCGCACGCCGCTCGTCATCCAGGAAATCGTATTCATGGGCGAGGAGATGGCGCGCAACACCATCTCGGCGCGCGATATCGTGCAGATCGCCGATCCCATCCTCACCGACGAGCTGGTGGAGGAGAAGCGCCTGGAATTCATCCACGCTACCGAGGAGATCCAGCGCCATCACCGCAAGACCCTGCAATGCCGACAGAAGCTGGGGGCCATCCCCCGCGGCATGAAGCCGAAGCTTTATCGCCGGCAGTTGTGGGAGCTAGGGCGGCTGGTGGTGCGCACCTCGCGGCTGGTCCGCGCCATCAAATTTCAGAGTCCCGTCATCCGGCTGTTCATCGACCGCATCCGCGCCGCGGTGGAAGATCTGAAGCCGGTGGAGCGCGAGATGGCGCGCGTGCAGCGGCGCCTGGAAACCTGGCCGGGCGTGCGCGCGGAAGGCGCCAAGGACCTCCGCAAGGAACAGCGGAACCTGGGCCAACGCCTACAGCAGTTGGAGGACACCTTCGGCGCTCCCGCGGCCGACCTGCGCCGCACTCTGGAAATCATCAGCAAGGCGCACCAGGAGGCCGAGGCCGCCAAGAAAGAACTGATTGAGGCCAACCTCCGCCTGGTGGTAAGCATTGCCAAGCGCTACACCAACCGCGGCATGCAGTTTCTCGACCTGATTCAGGAAGGCAACATCGGCCTGATGAAGGCGGTCGACAAATTCGAATACCGCCGCGGCTACAAGTTCTCGACATACGCCACCTGGTGGGTGCGGCAGGCCATCACCCGCGCCATCGCCGACCAGGCCCGCACCATCCGCATTCCGGTGCACATGATCGAGACCATCAACAAGCTGATCCGCACCTCCCGCCAGATGGTGCAGGAGCTCGGGCGCGAACCTACCAACGAAGAACTCGCCAAGCGGCTGCAGTTGCCGGTCTCGAAAGTGCGCAAAGTGCTGCGCGTGGCGCAGGAACCGATTTCGCTCGAAACGCCGATCGGCGAAGAGGAAGAGTCGCACCTGGGCGACTTCATCGTCGACCACAACGGCATCTCGCCCTCCGACGCGGTGATCAACCTGAACCTGCGCGAGCAGACCGCTCAGGTATTGAAGACGCTCACGCCCCGCGAAGAGAAGATCATCAAGATGCGCTTCGGCCTGGAAGACGGGAGCGAGCACACCCTGGAAGAGGTCGGTCAGAACTTCGCGGTCACGCGCGAGCGCATCCGCCAGATCGAGGCGAAGGCCCTGAGAAAGCTGCGCCACCCCAGCCGCAGCCACCGCCTCCGCGCGTTCCTGGAAAACGGAACCCGGGGGATGTGAAAGCAGCGATCAACTATCAGCGATCAGCCTTCAGCAAAACTGGCTCGTGCTGAAAGCTGACGGCTGAAAGCTGTTCGCTGTTTTTTACCACCTTGGTTCGCGCCGTCCGCCGGCGCCGGCTCCGCGTTCGCCCGGCCGGCCGCCGCCAGGCCTCCCGCCGCCAAACTTTCCGCCCCCGCCGCCGCCGAATCCGCGTTCCGGCTTCGGCCGGGCTTCGTTGACGTTCAGGGCACGGCCCTCCATCTTGTAGCCGTTCAGTGCCTGGATTGCCTGATCGGCTTCGGCTTCGTTTTCCATCTCCACAAACGCGAACCCGCGGGACCGTCCCGTTTCCCGATCCGTCATGATCCGGGCGCTGTTCACCGCCCCATACCTTTCGAAGAGGCCGCGCACGGCCTCCTCGGTGGAATCGTAGCTCAGGTTGCCAACGAAGATATTCTTCATTTCGCTCGTTTCTCCAAATGCTTTGAAAGCAGGCTCATCGGGGAGGGAACACTAGCGGGGCGACGCTGCCGTCGCTGGGGACACTCGGCCGGACTCGCGGTATCTGTTTCAAACGCGAGTTTACTATATCATGGAGCCCAGCTACGATAAACCGCGAAGCTCGTTAAAACGTGGTGCTGGAGACAATTAGCGGTAATGTCGGAACCGGCCTTAAAGAGAACGCGCGGCACAAGGCCAGGCGTTTCGTTCTGTAATAGCCGGGTAACTCCCTAGTCTCAAGCACAGCAAGCCGCAGGTAACCTCAAACGCGAGCCGCCGTATATCCGAGATGCGGACCTTGATCGCTTTTCTTCTCTCGACGGTCTTGGTCTGTTAGCGAGACGGCTGGTCCGGCATTCGAGGTCGCGTAGGGTAAGGTCAACAACTCGGGTCGCGAGACTCCAAACGGGTTCTTCACGAGTCCGGTCCGGCTGCGAGTGACAACTATGACGCTTCAGCAACTGATCGAGGCCGCTTACCACGTCACGGCCGGCACCCTGTTCGGAACCCCACGGGTTGGGTGGGCGTCAGAGAGCTTCGATCTCGATGCTGAAGCAACCGGCAACTCGACATTCGATGAAGACCTGGGGATGCTCCCACTCGTTACCCACCCACCGATTCCCACTGAAGTTCTCCCGCCAAACGCGCCGGCTCAAGATACAAGTGCCTGGTCTTGATCAAGGATGGACGGGAAGTTCCCGGCTTCAAAGGACCGGGATCAGAAGGAGGGCGTCAACATCCGAGCCACTGAGATTTC
>Ga0126381_100003026_pt1 | contig 18309 bp, 16 predicted proteins | sample PanSoiMetPlot_28_FD_96465 | JGI IMG/M metagenome (GOLD analysis project Ga0126381, IMG submission 96465) | Tropical forest soil microbial communities from Panama - MetaG Plot_28 | ecosystem: Environmental > Terrestrial > Soil > Tropical forest > Bulk soil | place: Panama | collected 2016-02-17
CAGCGCCGACACCGGCGTCGGCCCCTCCATCGCGTCCAGCAGCCAGGACTGCAGCGGCACCTGCGCCGACTTCCCGCACGCGCCCAGCAGGAGCAGCAGCCCGAGCGCGGTGGCGACCCCGCTTCCTCCGGAAGCGACCGCTCCGAACACCCCGGCTGTGCTGCCCCGGGGGGACGACCCCCCGGACCCCCCGAAGAAGGTCACCGTGCCGAATTCGGCGAACATCAGGAAGATCGCGATCGACAGCCCGGCGTCACCGACCCGGTTGGCGATGAACGCCTTCTTGGCCGCGACCGCCGCCGAGTTCTTGAACTGCCAGAACCCGATCAGCAGGTAGGACGCGAGGCCCACGCCCTCCCAGCCGATGTACAGGCCCAGGTAGTTGTCGGCCAGGACGAGCAGCAGCATGGCCACGATGAACAGGTTCAGGTAGCCGAAGAACCGCCGCCGGTCGCTGTCGTGCGCCATGTAGCCGATCGAGTAGATGTGGATCAGCGAGCCGACCCCGGTGATCAGCAGCGCGAACGAGATCGACAGCGGGTCGAGCAGCAGGCCCATGTTGACGTTGAAGTTGCCCGCCACGACGTAGCTGTACATGTGCAGGTCGCGGCTGCGGTCGGTCTCGCCGAGCAGGGTGAAGAAGGCGATCACCGCGTAGACGAAGGACGCGACCGGCATGAGGACGCCCAGCAGGTGCCCCCACCGGTCGGTGCGCCTGCCGCCGAGCAGCAGCACCGCGGCGCTGAACGCCGGGAACGCCAGCAGCAGCCAGGAGGCACGCAGCACACCGGTCGCACCGATGGTGGTCATGGTCGCTAATCCCCTCAGTGTCTTAGTACTTCAGCAGGTTCGCGTCATCCACCGACGCCGACCTGCGGGCCCGGTAGATCGCCATGAGGATGGCGAGACCCACCACGACCTCAGCGGCCGCGACGACCATGACGAAGAAGGCGATGACCTGGCCGTCCAGGTTGCCGTGCATGCTGGCGAACGCGACGAACGCCAGATTGCACGCATTGAGCATCAGCTCGATGCACATGAAGACGATGATGGCGTTGCGCCTCACCAGCACTCCGACCCCGCCGATCACGAACAAGATCACGGAAAGGGCCACGTAGTGGACCGGGCTCACGACTCGACCTCTTTTTTCATAACGAGCTGTGGTTGCTCTTCCACGACTCGCTGGCTGATCGCGGCGCTGACCGACTCGGGCGCGACGCTCCCGTCCGGCAGCAGCGCCGGCCGGTCCACGGCGTCGTGCAGCGCGTAGACGCCGGGCGAGGGCTCCGGAGCCAGGTTCCCGCTGGCCAGCCGGCGTGCGGCCAGGTCCCGCTGGGTCGGCTTGGGCGTGGTGCGCTCGCGGTGCGCGAGCACCATCGCGCCGACCGCCGCGGTGATCAGCAGCGCGCCGGTGACCTCGAACGGGAACACGTAGGTGGTGAAGATCAGCGTGGCGATCCCGGTGAGGTTGCCTGACCCGTTGAGCGCGTCGGTCTGCGGCACCGCCGGACCTATCGCCGCGTGCCCGATGCCGAGCGCCAGCAGGACGAACAGGCCTATCGCGGCGAGCCCGGCGGCCAGCCGCTGGCCCTTGATCGTCTCCACGACGGAGTCAGAGGAGCTGATCCCGATCAGCATCAGCACGAAGAGGAACAGCATCAGCACCGCGCCGGTGTACACGATGATCTGCACGAAGGCCAGGAACGGCGCGCCCTGCATGGCGTACATGGTGGCCAGCGACAGCATCACCACGGCGAGCATCAGCGCGCAGTGCACCGCGCGCCGCAGCACCAGGACCATGGCGAGCGCGGCGCCGGTCGACAGCACCGCGAGGATCCAGAACAGCGTCTCCCTGGTGATGACGTCCGCGTTCGTCCCGTCGGCCAGCGTGTGAGTCACTGGGCCGCCTCCTCTTCTGAGGAGATCTCGGCCAGCACCGCGGGCCCGGACGGGCCGCCCGGCCCCGCCAGACCCGGCGCGCGGGCGCTACCGGTCAGGCCGGCCGCGCCGAGCCGGTAATAGTCCTTCTCGTCCTCGCCGAGCCGCATCGGGTGCGGCGGCGGCTCCATGCCGGGCAGCAGCGGGGCGAGCAGCTGCTCCTTGGTCCAGATCAGGTTTTCCCTGCTGTCGTCCGCGATCTCGTACTCGTTGGTCATGGTGAGGGCCCGCGTCGGGCAGGCCTCGATGCACATCCCGCACAAGATGCAGCGCAGGTAGTTGATCTGGTAGACCGCGCCGTACCGCTCGCCGGGCGAGTAGCGCTGGCCCGGCCGGTTGTCCCGGCCCTCGACGTAGATCGCGTCGGCCGGGCAGGCCCAGGCGCACAGTTCGCACCCGATGCACTTCTCCAGGCCGTCCGGCCACCGGTTCAGCTGGTGATGGCCGTGGAACCGCGGTGCGGTCGGCCGCTTGTCCTCGGGATACTGGACGGTCTCCACCTTCCTGAACATCTCGTGGAAGGTGACCCCGAACCCCTTGATCGGGTTGAGGAAATCAAGCACCTGTGACCTCCCTAGTGGAGGTGCTTTCTACCCCGTGATAGTGAGGCAGATCCAGCGGAGGCACCGGGAAGGCGGGATTATCCCCGCCCGCGGCCTGCGCACGGCCGGATTCGGCCTCCGCCGCCCGTTTCTGGGCCATGTTGTCCCACATCCCGGCCAGCACCACGATGATGACCAGGATCAGGCCGAACACCGCGTACGGGATCGTGTTATGCGTGTCGTTGCGCCAGGTCCTGAGCGTGGCGATGAGCAGGATCCACACGATCGAGATCGGGATCAGGATCTTCCAGCCGACCACCATCAGCTGGTCGTAGCGAACCCGGGGCAGCGTGCCGCGCAGCCACACGAAGCAGAACAGCAAGATCATCACCTTGGCGATGAACCACAGCATCGGCCACCAGCCGCTGTTCGCGCCCGCCCACAGCGACAGCGGCCAGGGCGCCCGCCAGCCGCCGAGGAACAGCGTGGCCGCGAGCGCGGAGACCGTCGTCATGTTGATGTACTCGGCCAGGTAGAACATCGCGAACTTCATCGACGAGTACTCGGTGTGATACCCGGCGACCAGTTCGCCCTCGCCCTCGGGCAGGTCGAACGGCAGCCTGTTCGTCTCCCCGACCATCGTCACCAGGTAAATAAGGAACGAAGGGGCGAGCAGCCACGCGTACCAGCGGGACGCCTGAGCGGTGACGATGGCCGTGGTGGACAGCGAGCCCGCGTACAGGAACACGGCCACGAACGCCAGCCCCATCGCGATCTCGTAGCTGATCACCTGCGCGGCCGAACGCAGCGCGCCGAGCAGCGAGTAGGGCGAGCCGGACGCCCAGCCAGCCAGCACGATGCCGTATACCCCGATGGAGCTCATGGCCAGGATCAGCAGCACGGCCACGGGCAGGTCGGTGACCTGAAGCGGGGTGTAGTGGTGGAAGATCGAGACTATCGGCCCGAACGGGATGATCGCGATCCCGATGAAGGCAGGGGCCGCCGACAGGACCGGTGCGATCACGAAGATCAGCTTGTCCGCGGTGGTGGGGATGATGTCTTCCTTCAGCGGCAGCTTGAGCGCGTCCGCGATCGGCTGCAGCAACCCGAACGGCCCGGCCCGGTTCGGCCCCGGCCGGTTCTGCATCCGGCCGATCACCCGGCGCTCGAACCAGATCATGAACATGGTCACGAGCAGCAGGAACAGGAACACGAACGCGACCTTCAGCAGCACCAGCCACCAGACGAGCGTGTTAAAGTCTGCCAGGGTCGGATCAGCCGCCAGCGCATGGCTGGCGAGCGCTGTCCCGGTCACTGTGCTCTCCTCAACGTCACGGGGCTGCCGTGGACGGATACCCCCGGCGCGGCGGGCACCCACACGACGTCGTCGGCCATGGTCGTCACCTCTACGGGAAGGGTCACCGACCCGTGTCCGATGGCCAGGGTCACCTTATCGCCATCCCCCACCTCGGCCCGCGCCGCGGTAGCCGCTGACATTCTCGCCGCGTCCGGACGTGCGGTGCCGACCAGGAAGGGCTCGCCGTCTTGCATCCGCCCGCTGCCGATGAGCTGGCGCCAGGTCGCGAGCCTGGCCGGGCGTGCCTCGCTGCCGGCCACGCCGAGGAACGTGAAGGTCTGCGTGGCCGATACCTCGGGCGCCGCGGGCCGCGTGCCGCGCCAGATGCCGAGCGAGGTCAGCTCGGCCCGGGCGGCCGCCGCGTCGGGCAGGCCCAGGTGGACGTCCATCTGGTCGGCGATCGCGCCGAGCACGTACAGGTCGGTCCGCACCTCGGGCACCCGCAGTGCCGCCTCGAACGTACCGCCGCGGCCCTCCCAGTTCACGAACGTGCCGGCCTTCTCGGCGACGGCGGCGACCGGGAACACCACGTCGGCGCGGTCGGTGACCGCGCTGGCCCGCAGCTCCAGGCTGACCACGAACGGCGTCATCTCCAGCGCCTGCAGCGCGGCGGCGGGATCGGGCAGGTCGGCTGGGTCGACGCCGGCCACGATGAGCGCGGCGAGCCGCTGATCGGCCGCCTCGGCGAGGATGCCGGCCGTGTCGCGCCCCGGCGTGGCCGGCAGCGAGCTCTTACCCCAGATCCTGGCCACCTCGGCCCGCGCGTCCGCGTCGCTCACGGGACGGCCTACCGGCAGCATTCCCGGTAGCGCGCCGGCCTCGATCGCCCCGCGTTCCCCGGCCCGCCTTGGCACCCAGGCGAGCTTGGCGCCGCTGGCCACGGCCAGCCGGGCCGCCGCGCTCAGCGCGCCGTGCACCTGGGCCAGCCGCTCGCCGACCAGGATCACCGCACCGGGCAGTGCTAGCTCTGCGGCGACGTCCGCCGCCGGCCCTTCGCCAGCGGCCAAGGCGGTCAGGGCGGCGGCTTCCTCGCCGGGGACCGTCTGGATCAGCTCTCCGGACAGCTTGCGCAGGCCCCAGCTTTCCAGCGCGGCGATCGAGAACACCCGCTGCTTGTGCTTGCGCACCGCCTTGCGCAGGCGCAGGAACACGATCGGCGACTCGTCCTCGGGCTCGAACCCGGCCAGCAGCACGGCCGGTGCCTGCTCCAGGTCGGCGTAGGTCACGGCGATGCCGCGGCCGGCCACGCAGGCGGCGAGGAACTGCTCCTCCTCGGCCGAGTGGGCCCTGGCCCGCATGTCGATGTCGTTGGTGTCCAGCGCGGTCCTGGCGAACTTGGCGTACGCGTATGAGTCCTCCAGGGTCAGCCGCCCGCCGGTCAGCACGCCGACGCCACCCTGTGACTTGCCCCGCAGCAGGCCCTGCGCCGCGACCGCCAGCGCGTGCGGCCAGGACGCGGGCACCAGCACCCCGTTCTCGTCCCGGATCAGCGGGCTGGTGAGCCGGTCAGGCAGGGTCGCGTACTGGAACGCCCAGCGGCCCTTGTCGCAGTTCCACTCCTCGTTCACCGCCGGGTCGTCGCCCGCCATCCGGCGGGTGATCCGGCCACGCCGGTGGTCGCTGCGCAGGCGGCAGCCCGACGCGCAGTGCTCGCACACGCTCGGCGTGGACACCAGGTCGAACGGCCGGGCCCGGAACCGGTAAGCGGCGCCGGTGAGCGCGCCCACCGGGCAGACCTGGACGGTGTTGCCGGAGAAGTAGGAGTTGAACGGCTGGCCCTCGGCGGTGCCGATGAACTGGTCGGGGCCGCGCTCCACGAAGTCGATGAACGGGTCGCCGGCGATCTCCTCCGAGGTCCGCACGCAGCGGGTGCAGGAGATGCACCGCTCCCGGTCCAGCAGCACCTCGGTGGAGATCGGCACCGGCTTCTCGAACTCCCGCTTCTGCTCGGCGAACCGGGTCTCCCCCTGGCCGTTGGACATGGCCTGGTTCTGCAGCGGGCACTCGCCGCCCTTGTCGCACATCGGGCAGTCAAGCGGGTGGTTGATGAGGAGCAGCTCCATCACGCCGCGCTGGGCCTTCTCCGCGACCGGGGAGGTGAGCTGGGTATGCACCACCATGCCCTCGGTGCAGGTGGTGGTGCAGGAGGCCATCGGCTTGCGCTGGCCCTCCACGTCGACCAGGCACTGCCGGCAGGCGCCGATCGGGTCAAGCAGCGGATGATCGCAGAACCGCGGGATCGAGATGCCCAGCATCTCCGCGGCGCGGATGACCAGAGTGCCCTTCGGCACGCTGATCTCGAACCCGTCGATGGTGACGGCCACCGTGTCCTGGTGGGTGTCGACGGTCATGAAGCAGTCCCCCAAAGGGTCGAAGCTGCCGGGTCGAAGGGGCAGCCGCCTTCCTTCTGGTGCCGCAGGAACTCGTCCCTGAAGTACTGGATGCCGGACTGGATCGGGCTGACCGCGCCGTCGCCGAGCGCGCAGAACGCGCGGCCCAGGATGTTGTCGCAGATGTCGAGCAGCTTGTCCAGGTCCTCCTCGGTGCCGTTGCCGTCCTCCAGCCGCTCGAGCACCCTGACCATCCAGTACGTGCCCTCGCGGCACGGCGTGCACTTCCCGCACGATTCGTGCTGGTAGAACTCGGTCCAGCGGAGCACGGCGCGGACCACGCAGGTGGTCTCGTCGAAGATCTGCAAGGCCCGGGTGCCCAGCATCGACCCGGCCGCGGCGACCGACTCGAAGTCCAGCGGGACATCCAGGTGCTGGTCGGTCAGGATCGGGGTGGACGAGCCGCCCGGGGTCCAGAACTTGAGCCGGTGCCCGGCACGGACACCTCCGGCCAGGTCAAGCAGCTCGCGCAGCGTGACGCCGAGCGGCGCCTCGAACTGGCCAGGCGTGGTGACGTGCCCGGACAGCGAGAAGATCCCGTATCCCTTGGACTTCTCGGTGCCCGGCGCATCACACCAAAACGCACCGTTGCCGATGATCGACGGCACGCTGGCGATCGACTCCACGTTGTTGATCACGGTCGGGCAGGCGTACAGGCCCTCGATGGCCGGGAACGGCGGCCGCAGCCGGGGCAGGCCCCGGTACCCCTCCAGAGAGGTGAGCAGCGCCGACTCCTCGCCGCAGATGTACGCGCCGGCTCCCGCGTGGATGACCAGGTCCAGGTCGAAGCCCGACCCCAGGATGTTCTTGCCGAGGTAGCCGGCCGCGTAGGCCTCCTCCACCGCGTGCCGCAGCCGCCGCACCACGTGCAGCACCTCGCCGCGGACGTAGATGAACGCGTGCGAGGCCCTGATCGCGTACGAGGTGATGACCGCGCCCTCGATCAGCACGTGCGGGCTGGCCATCATCAGCGGGATGTCCTTGCAGGTACCCGGCTCGGACTCGTCCGCGTTGACCACCAGGTAGTGCGGCTTGCTGTCGCCCTGCGGCAGGAAGCTCCACTTGACGCCGGACGGGAAGCCCGCGCCGCCGCGACCGCGGATGGCCGCGTTCTTGACCGCGGTGATGACGTCGTCCGGCTGCATGGCAAGCGCCTTGGGCAGCGACTGCCAGCCGCCCGTCCGCTTGTATCCCGCCAGCGTGAAGCTGTCCGGCTCGTCCCAGTGTGCGGTCAGAACCGGGGTTAGCGTATCGGTCATGGTGTGGGGGCCTTCCAGCCTCGCTCCTTGGCGATGTTCAGCCCGACCAGGCTGGCCGGGCCGGCCGACGGACCGTCGGTTGCCTGGTCGTCGTTGAAGCCGGCCAGGATCCGGGCCGCCTCCCGCCAGGTGCACAGGTGGCTGGGCCCCCGGGTCGGCGACACCGGCTTGCCCGCGCGCAGGTCATCGACCAGCTGACGCGCCGTGCCGGGCGTCATGTTGTCGAAGAACTCCCAGTTCACCATCACGACCGGCGCGTAGTCGCAGGCCGCGTTGCACTCGACGTGCTCCACCGTGACCTTCTCATCGCCGTTCCCGGCCAGGTGTTCCTTCAGCTCGGCGTAAATCTGGTCGCCGCCCATGATCGCGCACAGCGTGTTCGTGCAGACGCCGACGTTGTACTCGCCGCCGGGCTGGCGCCGGTACATCGTGTAGAAGCTCACCACGCCGGTGACCTCGGCCTCGGTCAGGCCCAGCCGGTCGGCGCAGTACCGCACGCCGTCTTGCGAGACGAAGCCTTCCTCGGCCTGTACGAGGTGCAGCAGCGGCAGCAGCGCGGACCTGCTCCGCGGGTACTTGCCGATGATCTGCGCGGCATCGGCATCCAGCCGGGCCAGCACCTCCTCGGTGAACGGCATTACCGGTCCACCCCTCCCATCACGGGGTCGATGCTCGCGATCGCGGGAATCACGTCAGCCACCATGCCGCCTTCGCATAGCGCCGCGATCGACTGCAGGTTGGTGAACGACGGATCGCGGAAGTGCACCCGGTAGGGGCGGGTACCGCCGTCGCTGACCACGTGCGCGCCGAGCTCGCCGCGGGCCGACTCGACCGGCACGTAGGCCTGGCCTGGCGGCACCCTGAAGCCCTCGGTGATGATCTTGAAGTGGTGGATGAGGGCCTCCATCGACCCGGCCATGATGTGCGCGATGTGCTCGGGTGACGGGCCCAGGCCGTCCGGGCCGAGCGACAGCTGAGCCGGCCAGCCGATCTTGGCGTCGCGGATCATCACCGGGTCGGCCTCAGGGCCGCCGGGGCCGCGGGCGGCGAGCCGGTCCACGCACTGCCTGATGATCTTCAGCGATTCGTCGATCTCGTCCATCCGGACTATGTACCTGCCGTAGGCGTCGCAGGTGTCCGTGACCGGCACGTCGAAGTCATAGGTCTCATAGCCGCAGTACGGCTGCGACTTGCGCAGGTCCCATGGCAGGCCGGTGGACCGCAGCATCGGGCCGGTGACGCCGAGCGCCAGGCAGCCGGCCAGGTCCAGGTACGCGACGCCCTTGGTCCTGCCGACGAAGACCGGGTTGGCGTCGATCAGCGCGCGCAGGTCCCTGACCAGCTTCGGCGCGCCGTCGAGGAACTCCCTGATCTTCTCGAGCGCACCCGGCGGCAGGTCCTGGGCCAGGCCGCCCGGCCGGATGTAGCCGTGGTTCATCCGCAGGCCGGTGATCAGCTCGTACAGGTCCAGGATGCGTTCGCGCAGGCGCAGGCCCTGGAGGAAGATCGTGGTCGCGCCCAGCTCCATGCCCATCGGGCCGATGCCCTGCAGGTGCGAGGAGATCCGGTTGAACTCCATCATCATCACGCGGATGATCTGGGCCCGCTCCGGTATGCGATCCTCGATGCCGAGGAGCCGTTCCACGGCGAGGCAGTACGTCGCCTCATTAAAGAACGGCATAAGGTAGTCCATCCTGGTACAGAACGTCACGCCCTGCGTCCAGGTGCGGTACTCCATGTTCTTCTCTATGCCGGTGTGCAGGTACCCGATCGAGGCCCGCACCTCGTTGACCGTCTCACCGTCCAGGGTGAGGATCAGCCTCAGCACGCCGTGCGTGGACGGGTGCTGCGGGCCCATGTTGAGCACGAGCTGGTTGCCGCCCGCGAAGTCGTCGGCTTCTCCTTCGCGGGCCGCGATGAACTCGTCCCAGTCCTCGCCGGAGACGGTGTAGACCCGTCCTTCCGCGGTTTCCTCATCGGCGTCCGTCGCGCCCGGGGGAGCCTGTGGAATGCTCATTGGTAATGCCTCCGCTCGTCGGGTGGCGGGATCGTGGCGCCGCGGTACTCGACCGGGATGCCGCCCAGCGGGTAGTCCTTGCGCTGCGGGTGGCCCTTCCAGTCATCCGGCATCTGGATCCTGGTCAGCGCCGGATGGCCGTCGAAGATAATGCCGAAGAAGTCCCAGGTCTCCCGCTCGTGCCAGTTGCACGTCGGGTACACCGACACCAGCGAAGGCACGTGCCGGTCGGCGTCCGGCGTGCACACCTCCAGCCGCACCCGGCGGTTGTACCTGATCGACGCCAGGTGGTAGACGGCGTGCAGCTCACGGCCCACGTCCTGCGGGTAGTGCACGCCGGACACCCCGGCACACAGCTCGAACGCCAGGGCCGGGTCGTCGCGCAGCTTGGCGGCCACCTCGACCAGCCGGTCCTTCTTGACGTAGAAGGTCAGCTCGCCGCGGTGCACCACGACGCGCTCCAGCGCTTCCTCCAGGCCCAGCGCGTCGGCCACCGTGTCAAAGTAGGAGCCGTACGGCCGCGGGGTGTCGACCAGCGGCGCCCGGTGCACCCGCAGCCGGCCGTAGCCGGAGGTGTCGCTGGTGTCCTCCACCCCGAACATCCCGGTGCGGACGACCTGCTCCCGCAGCCGCTCCTCGCCCAGTCTGGCGGGGAGGTTGCCGTCGGGAGACGGCGGGTTCTGCTCGGTCACAGCTCGTCCTCCGCGGGCGCCAGCGTGCGCAGCGCCGGCATCCGCAGCCGGGCCTGCTCCAGCTCGGTGATCTGGCGCTGCCGGTGCTTGCCCAGCTTCATGTTCTCGATCTTGTCGTGCAGCTTGATGATCGAGTCGAGCAGCATCTCCGGCCGCGGCGGGCAGCCCGGCAGGTAAATGTCCACCGGCACGATGTGGTCGACGCCCTGCACGATCGCGTAGTTGTTGAACATGCCTCCGCTGGAGGCGCACACGCCCATCGAGATGACCCACTTGGGGTCGGACATCTGGTCGTAGATCTGGCGCAGCACCGGCGCCATCTTCTGGCTGACCCGGCCCGCCACGATCATCAGGTCGGCCTGCCGCGGGGTGTTGGACGCACGCTCCATGCCGAACCTGGCCAGGTCGTGCTTCGGCCCGCCGGTCATCATCAGCTCCATGGCGCAGCAGGCCAGGCCGAACGTGGCCGGCCAGACCGACCGGGCTCGTGCCCAGCCCGCGACCTTCTCAACCGAGGTCAGCAGGACACCGCTCGGCAGCTTCTCTTCAAGACCCATGGCTAATCCCATTCCAGGCCGCCGCGACGCCAGACGTACGCGTAGGCGACCAGCACCGTGATGACAAAGGTGACCATCTCAATCAGGCCGAATCCGCCCAGCTTGTTAAAGGTGACCGCCCACGGATAAAGGAAGATGATCTCGATGTCGAACACGATGAACAGCATCGCGGTCAGGTAGTACTTCACCGGGATCCGGCCGCCGCCCGCCGGGTGGGGGGTCGGCTCGATGCCGCACTCGTAGCTTTCGAGTTTGGCCTTGTTCCACCGTTTCGGGCCGGCCAGCGCACCCATCGTCACCGAGAAGATGGCAAAACCGGCCGCGAGCACCGCGAGCACGAAAATCGGAACGTAGAGTCTCATCGCCGTCCTATCCTAGGGACCGTCGTCATGACCACTCACTTAGGGTTAGGTGCGAGCCGGGCCAGGCCGTTGATCAGCCGGTCCGATGCGTCGCCGCCGCGCGGATCGGTCAGGTTGGCCAGCAGTTTCAGGGCAAACCGCATCAGGGCCGGCTTGGCCATGCTGTGTTTGGTCGCGTACCGCATCAGCCCAGGCCGGCCGATCAGCTTCACGAACTGGCGGCCGAGCGCGTAGTAGCCGCCGTACGCCTGGCGCAGCGCCACCGGGTAGCCGGCCAGCACCCGCTCGGTCTCCGCCGCACGGGACCGGGCGAACGCCTGGACGACGGTGCGGGCCAAGATCTCCCCCGACTCCATCGCGTACGCGATGCCCTCGCCGTTGAACGGGTTCACCATGCCGCCCGCGTCCCCCGCCAGCAGCAGGCCCCGGTAGTAATGCGGGGTCCGGTTGAACCCCATCGGCAGGGCCGCGCCCCTGATCGGCTCGGTGCGGTTCTCCTCAGTGAACCCCCACTCGGCCGGCATGCCGGCCAGCCACCTGCGCAGCATCTCGCGGTAGTCGGTGTTGCCGAACGCCGCACTCGTGTTCAGCAGCCCGAGACCGACGTTGGAGGTGCCGTCACCCATGCCGAAGACCCAGCCGTAGCCGGGCAGCAGCCGGTCCCCGTCCCACAGGTCGAGCCAGGACTCCAGGTAGTCGTCGTCGTGGCGCGGGCTCTTGTAGTAGGTGCGGACCGCGACCCCCAGCGGGCGGTCGTCGCGTTTACGCAGGCCCATCGCCACGGACAGACGCGAGGAATTGCCATCGGCGGCGATGACGGCCCGAGCAAGGTAAGTCCGTTCTGATGATGTTGTGACGCCCTTGATACGGCCGGTACGGTCGTCGATCACCGGGCCAGTGACGGTCGTGTCTTCGAGCAGCTTGGCACCGGCCTGCTCGGCGCGGCGGGCCAGCGTCTGGTCCAGGTCGGCGCGGGTGCGGACCAGGCCGTAGCCGGGGTAGCTGGACAGCTCGGGCCACGGCAGCTCCATCCGCTGGCCCGCGCCGATTACGCGCAGGCCCTTGTTGCGCAGCCAGCCGTTCTGCTCGCTGATGTCGATGCCCATCGCGGCCAGCGTCTTGACCGCGCGCGGGGTGAGGCCGTCCCCGCACACCTTCTCCCGCGGGAACCTCGACTTCTCCAGGAGCAGCACGTCCAGACCGGCCTGAGCCAGGTAGAAAGCAGTGGTCGAGCCGGCTGGGCCGGCGCCGACGACGATGATGTCCGCTTCTTCGGTGGGATGGATTCCGCTCACGGGGCTTGTGTCCTGGGGATTGTCTTGTGAAGCGCTTCACAAACGCTTTGCACTTATTTTAGTACTTCTTGGTTCAGTACTGCTCGGTCTGGGCTCGACGGGCGACGTGCACCGCGACTATACCGAGGCTCAAGTCCCGCCAGCGCACCGACCGCCAGCCTGCCGCCTCGATCGTCTTGGCCAGCTCCGGCTGGGACGGCCAGCTGAGGATCGACTCGGCCAGATAGGCGTAGGCCTCGGGGTTGCGGGCGGTCCGGCTGACGATCTTCGGCAGCACGTTGAGCAGGTAACGGCGGTACAGGACGTCGGCGGGCTTGATGGTGATCGTGCTGAACTCGCAGACGACCAGGCGGCCGCCGGGCCGGGTGACCCGGTTCAGCTCGGTCAGGGCCAGCTTGGTGTCGGCCACGTTGCGCAGGCCGAACGAGATCGTTACGGCGTCGAAGGATTCGTCAGCGAATGGAAGTTTCAGCGCGTCACCAGCGGTGAACGCAACGCTGTTCCGCTGGCCCGCCCGGCGCTTGCCCACCTGGAGCATGCCAAGCGAGAAGTCGCACGCCACCGTGTCCGCGCCGGCGGCGGCGAAAGCCTGGGCTGAGGTGGCGGTGCCCGCCGCCAGGTCCAGGATCCGCTCGCCGCTGGCGGGGTTCAGTATGCGGGTGACCGCGCGCCGCCACAGCCTGACCTGGCCGGCCGACAAGACGTCGTTCATCAGGTCGTAGCGGCCGGCGACGGCGTCGAACATCGCCGCCACCTCACCGGGGCGCTTGTCCAGGTCAGCACGGGGCACGAGGTTTACCCTACCGGGGGCGCCGGGGGTCGTCCCCCGCGGGCCAGCAGAGCTCAGAGGAGCCTCGGCCGCTGCCAGGGCTGGCCGAGCACGTGCTCGGCCAGGAAAGCGTGCACGGTCTGGTACCAGATCGTCGCGTTGCCGGGCGTGAGCACCCAGTGGTTCTCGTCCGGGAAGTAGAGGAACTTGGCGGGCACGCCGTGCCTGGTCAGCTCGCCCCACAGGCGGAGCGCCTCGCCTACCGGGACCCGGTAGTCCTTGTCGCCGTGGATCACCAGCATCGGCGTGCTGATGTTCTTGATGTGCAGGTGCGGCGAGTTGTTCTGGTACATCTCGGAGCTGGTCAGCGGGTCGCCGAACTGCCCCCACCAGAACATCTGCTCATCGGTCGTGGTGAACATCTGGTCCAGCGCCCACAAGCTGGCGTGGCTGACGATCGCCTTGAACCGGTCGGTGTGGCCGGCGATCCAGTTCGCCATGTAACCGCCGTAAGAGCCGCCCATCATGCCGGTCCTGGTCTCGTCGATGTCCGGGCGGGCCGCGGCGGCGTCGGTCGCGGCCATCACGTCCTCGAACGCGCGGGTGCCCCAGGCGTGCTGACCGCGGGCCAGCATATGCTGACCGTAACCGGTGGACAGCGCAGGGTCAGGGAGCAGCACGGCGTAACCGCGGGCCGCCATCAGCCACGGGTTCCAGCGCCAGGACCAGCTATTCCAGCTGCTGTTCGGACCGCCGTGGACCCACAGCAGGAGCGGGGCCTTCGCCTGCGGGCTCGCGGTTCGCGGCAGGACGAGCCAGGAGCGGATGCGCTGGCCGTCGTCGGCGGTCGCCGTCACTTCCTCCATCCGGCCGGGCAGCTCCAGCGGGACGCCGGGAGCGTTGAGCGGCTCCGCGTTCTGAGGGGCAGTCAGGTCGATCCTGACCGGGGTCGGCGGCTCGTCCACCGCGGAGCGGAGCGCGTACAGGTAACGGCCGCCGGGGTCGGCGCTCAGGCTGGTGTACGCGTGGTCGTCGCTCGTTATCTGGGTGACGTCGCCGGTCCTGATGTCCACGCGGAAGACCGGGCGCCTGCCGTCGTCATCCGCCGCGAAGTAGACGTGCGCCGAGTCGGGCGCCCAGGCCGCGTCTCCCGGCCACCTGTCCAGCGTCGGCAGCAGGTCCTTGGCGGTGCCGTCTCCGTTATCGATGTCAAGCAGCATCAGCGTCGAGTCCGGCGGGCCGTCCGAGGTCGGCAGCGTCTCCCGGCTGCACACCAGGAACCGCCCGTCGGGCGAAACCCGGGGGTTCTCGAATACCTGCCCCGGGGTGCTGAGCAGCGTCCGCCGCTTGCCGGTGGCCACGTCGATGGTGACGAGCTGCACGTATGACTCCGCGGCCGGATCCCGGTGCCACCAGCCGGTGAAGAGGGCGGTGCCGTCCGGGCTGAGCTCGAAAGCCTGCTCCTCCAGCGCCGGCCCGGAGTCCGGGGTCAGGTCGCGCAGGCCTGCGTTTCCGTCCGGCTGCTCGCCGGCTCCGTCCGGCGGCTCGCCGGCACCGTCCGGCAGCTCGCCGGCGGCGAACAGCCGGAGCCGGGCCGGGCCGAGATCACGATCCCAGTACCGTACCGGCGAGGACTCGTGCAAGATCGCGGTCACGCCCGCGTCCTTGCGTTCTTTCCGCAGCCGCTCGTCATCGGTGGCCGCGGCGGCGTCACCGGCCCCCGCCGCCGGGAGGACGTGCGACGAGACCACGACCGTCCCGCTATCGCGGGCCGCCGCGGCCGCCGCGATGCCGCCGGGCAGCGTGGCGATGACCCGGGCCTCCCCGCCCCCGGCCGGCAGCAGCCACAGCACCGCCGGCTGGTCCTCGTCGTTGCGGGCGTCGGGGTCGGGCCGCTTGGAGGTGAACAGCAGGGCACCGCCGGGCAGGAACACCGGGCCGGCCTCGCCCTGCGCCGACCGGGTCAGCCGGCGCGGCGCGCCGCCCGCCACGTCGATCCGCCAGATGCTCGTCACGTACTTCTTCTTGTCCGGACTGAGTGACTGCACCGCGGCCGCCAGCCAGGTTCCGTCCGGTGCCAGCCGCAGCGTCCCGATCCGCGGGATCGCCATGTACTCGCCCAGATCATGGAAGGGGGTTGGAGACGCACCGGTCACATTCGCTCCAGTTCAGAGGGGTTCAATAGGCCGCAATCAGGACCCTACCCCAGCCGAATTCATGGTCGTGCTGATCGGGTTGTCCACAGATTTCAGGTAGTGGTGGCCGAGGCTGGACAGGCCGAGGAGGCTGGACGAATGACCAGAGAACTCGCGCCGAAGCTGCGGAAGCAGGCCCGGTATCAGCAAGGTATTGTCGGCCGCGGGCAGGTCATCGGCGCAGGGCTGTCGCGGGCCGGCGTACGGCGGCGGATCCAGTCCGGTGACTGGCAGCAGCTCGGACGCGGCGTCTACGCGACTTTCACAGGAAAGCCAACACGTGAAGCGGCGCTGTGGACAGCCATTCTGCGGGCCGGCCCGGGCGCGTTCCTCAGTCACGAAACGGCCGCCGAATTGCACGGCTTCGCCGGCCAGCCGGGCAAGGAAATTCACATTACGGTGCCGGCCCATCGGCGTCCCGGTCAGCACGGTCATATACCAGGGGTGATCATTCACCGCTCGCGTACGGTCATGCCGGAACCGCAGGCGCACTGGCGACTGCCCCGCACCGGGGTCGAGGAAACGATCCTGGACCTGATCAACGCGGCCAGGACCTTTGATGAGGCCTATGCCTGGATCTGCCGCGCGGTGGGCCGCCGCGTCACCGTGCCCGCCCTCATCCGGGAGGCGCTGGCCCGCCGCTCCCGGATTCGCTGGCGCCGGTGGATCACCCAAGCCCTCGACGACGTCGCCCAGGGCATCAATTCGCCGCTGGAACGCTACTACGTCCACGGAGTCGAGCGCGCCCACGGCCTGCCCGCGGCTGAGCGCCAGAGCCGCCGTCGCGGCGGGTCGGGCAGCATGTACGTCGACAACCTCTACGGGAAACATGCTCTGTGCGTCGAACTCGATGGCGTGGCCACCCACCCTGACGAGGGCCGGTGGAAGGACACCGCGCGCGACAACGCCAACGTGGCCACCGACGACACCCGCACCCTGCGCTACGGCTGGGTGGACGCCACCGAGAAGCGCTGCCAGACCGCCCAGCAGGTCGCCGACGCCCTCCGCCGCCGCGGCTGGACGGGCAAACCACGCCCCTGCGGCCCGGCCTGCCCGGTCCGCTGAACGATCGTGGATCGAAAGGCTCGGAAATCCGAGCCTTTCGATCCACGATGATGCGTCGGCCTGGAGCCAGCCTGCACGAATCCGGAAATGTCGGGCAGATGGGCCGGGGCTGCCAGAGTGTCAGCGGGTGTCAGCGGGTGTCAGCGGGTGTTGTGGATGATGGCGGCGCCTACGGTGACGTTGGTGGCCTCGTCGATCAGGATCATGCCGCCGGTGGTGCGGTTGCGGGCGTAGGGGTCGCAGAAGATCGGCTGGGTCAGGCGGAGGCGGACCCGGCCGATCTCGTTGAGGCCTAGCTGGGTGGCCGCCTCGTCCCGGTGCAGCGTGTTCACGTCGATCCGGTAGTGCAGCTCGCTGACCATGGCCTTGACCGTGCGGGAGGTGTGTTTGACGATCAGCCGGGAACGGGCCGTGAGCGGGCGGTCGGGGGTCATCCAGCAGACCAGCGCCTCGACGTCCTGGGTGACGTCGGGCCGGTTGTTCGGGCGGCAGATCATGTCGCCGCGGGAGATGTCCACGTCGTCGCTGAGCAGCAGCGTCACCGACATCGGCGGGAACGCCTCGTTCACCGACTTGCCCCCGGCGTCGATGCGGCTCACCCGCGAGGTGAACCCGGACGGCAGGTGCACCACCTCGTCGCCCGGCTTCAGCACGCCGCCGGCCACCTGCCCGGCGTACCCGCGGTAGTCGTGCAGGTTCGCATCGGTGGAGGCGTGCGGCCTGATCACGTACTGCACGGGGAACCTGACGTCGATCAGGTTCCGGTCGGACGCGATGTGCACGTGCTCCAGGTGCCGTAGCAGCGACGGCCCGTCGTACCAGGGCATGTTCGCCGACCGGTCGACCACGTTGTCGCCGTGCAGCGCGGAGATCGGCACGAACGTCAGGTCCCCGATCTCCAGCCGCGCCGCGAACGCCGAGAACTCGGCGCAGATCCGGTCGAAGACCTCCCGCGAGTAGTCGACCAGGTCCATCTTGTTGACCGCCAGCACCATGTGCGGCACCCGCAGCAGCGTGGTCAGGAAGGCGTGCCGCCGGGACTGCTCGGTCAGCCCGTTCCGCGCGTCGACCAGCACGACCGCGAGGTCCGCGGTCGACGCCCCGGTCACCATGTTCCTGGTGTACTGGATGTGGCCGGGCGTGTCCGCGATGATGAACTTGCGGCGCGGGGTGGCGAAGTACCGGTAGGCGACGTCGATCGTGATGCCCTGTTCCCGCTCGGCCCGCAGCCCGTCGGTGAGCAGCGCGAGGTTGGTGCCCTCCTCGCCCCGGTCCCGCGACGTGCGCTCGACCGCCTCGAGCTGGTCCGCGAAGATCGACTTCGAGTCGTAGAGCAGCCGCCCGATCAGCGTTGACTTGCCGTCGTCCACCGAGCCCGCGGTGGCGAAACGCAAGATGTCCATCAGAAGTACCCCTCGCGCTTGCGGTCTTCCATCGCGGCCTCACTGGTCCTGTCGTCGGCCCTGGTCTGTCCCCGCTCGGTGATCCGGGTGGCCGCCACTTCGGCGATCACCTCCGCGACCGTCGAGGCCGTCGAGGAAACCGCTCCGGTGCAGGTCATGTCGCCCACCGTCCGGTACCGCACGGTCGCGGAGAACACCGGCTCATCCTCCCCGCGCACCACGAACGGGTTGTCCGCGAGCAGCAGGCCGTCCCGCTCGAACACGGCCCGCTCGTGCGCGAAGTAGATGGACGGGAGGTCGAGTTCCTCCCGCTGGATGTACGCCCACACGTCCAGCTCGGTCCAGTTGGACAGCGGGAACACACGGATGTGCTCCCCCCGGTGGATCCGGGCGTTGTATATGTTCCAGAGCTCCGGCCGCTGGTTCTTCGGGTCCCACTGGCCGAACTCGTCGCGGAAGGAGAACACG
>Ga0126381_100003027_pt1 | contig 18306 bp, 14 predicted proteins | sample PanSoiMetPlot_28_FD_96465 | JGI IMG/M metagenome (GOLD analysis project Ga0126381, IMG submission 96465) | Tropical forest soil microbial communities from Panama - MetaG Plot_28 | ecosystem: Environmental > Terrestrial > Soil > Tropical forest > Bulk soil | place: Panama | collected 2016-02-17
GGTCATGGTACCGTCCGCAGCACGCAAGATTCCATGAGACACATTGCTAGCGTCAACGGAAGTTGCCGCGATCGCCCCTGCGGGATTCAGGCAGAAGCCGGTAAAAACAAAGGTGCCTTGGCCGGGCCCTGTGCCCGCGTTCGGGGCATCAAATGTAGTGATCGTACCAGTTGGAGCGCGTAGGAAGCCGTGAGCTACACCGCTCGCATCTACGTAGCGTCCCGCGATCGCCCCGAGCGCATTAATATTGCCGGCGAAAGTACCCTGCCCAGGACCAGTGCCGGCACCCGGCACGTCGAAGGTAGTGATCACACCAACGGGAGTGCGCAGAAACCCGTGAAACGCATTGGTGGCATCGTTGTAGTAGCCCGCAGTCGCGCCTGCCGGATTGATGCTGAAGGGCCGAGTGCCCTGCCGGTTGCCTGTACCCGCACCCGGCGCGTCGAATGTAATGATCGAACCACGTGCAAAGCGCAGCATGGCGTGAATCGCGCCGGCGGAGTCGGCGTACCGCCCCGAGATCGTCCCTGCCGGGTTAATGGCAAACGCAATCGTGCCTTGGCCTGGACCTGTACCCGCACCCGGACCATCGAATGTTGTGATCGTAGGCTGTCGCAGGAGTAAAGGCGTTTTGATAAAATTCAGGACGCCATCGTTCGTGCCACCTGAGCTATTAGGCGCAAGGATACTCAGGAGTAACATCGAAGCCATCGCAGTAGCCATCGGCCGCAAATGGTTGGCCGTTTTGTCTTTGAGTTCCGTTAGTAAAATCATCTTCTTCCTTTCGTTTTGGTAATTGAGTTTTCCTTAACAAACGGATTCCGCAGCGCATGCTGCACGAAATCTTACTTTTTCCGGTGGCTTGCTTTTCTTCTGCACTGTTGGTACAGACCGGTAAGGTGAATACTCTGGTGGGGAACGGGGACACTCGGAGCGATTTGTTTCCTTCGACCCGCTGGAGCGTTGTACTCGCGGCCGGCAAAAGCCAAGCCGAACAGGAGACTTCGCAGGCGGCACTGGCAGAGCTTTGCCAAACCTATTGGGCACCACTCTACAGTTTCGTGCGCAGCCGCGGCTACAGCGTTCACGATGCGCAGGATCTCACGCAGAGCTTTTTCGCTTATCTGCTGGAACACAAAATTTACGCTCGCGTCGACCCGCAGAAAGGTAAGTTCCGCTCATTTCTCCTCGCCTCCGTGAAAAATTTTCTAGCGCATGAGACTGACCGTGCACGCACACTTAAGCGTGGCGGCGGACATGAGTTTCTGCCCCTCCATGAAGACTTGGCTAAAGAGGCAGAATCGCTTTTCCAAACTCACAGCAACGCGAGCAGTGAAGATCGAGTTTTTGATCGCAGCTGGGCGGAGGCACTACTCGCTGCTGGATTGGAAACGCTTTCGGCAGATTACAAGGGTGAGTCCAAGGAGAAGCTGTTCAATGAATTGAGGATCTTTGTTGCCGGCGGCGCCGACCGGCTTCCGACTTATACCGAACTGAGGGATCGGCTTGGAATAGCAGAGTCAACACTTCGGAGCCACGTCACCCGTTTGCGAGCGCGCTATCTGGAAGCGTTGCGCGCTGAGGTGCGCCGAACGGTTCATACTGAAACGGAAGTCGACGAAGAGTTGCGCGAGTTGATCCAAGTGATAACAGAAGGTTAAAGGAGACATGTCATAGCAATACCAGTGGCGTCGTCGTAATCTTTTCTCCGGAGTGAGTCCCACCTGTTGCTGCGTGTGCTAACGAAAAGTTAAAGGAGGTGCGAAATGGAATCACGTCTCGCATCCGTGGCAGTGTGCTCAATATGCGGGGAGACGTTGAACACAAAAGGGGACTGCGTGGCTTGTCTGCTTCGGAGCTTAGAGGAAACGCTCTTCCAAGCTAAACCGTTTGCCTTGGTCTTCGGTGATTTCGAAGTCGAGCGACACGCAGATGGTTCTTACTGGGAACTCGGTCGCGGCGGCATGGGAGTGACCTATCTCGCCAGAGACAAGGTATTGCGTCGCAAAATCGCTCTGAAAGTAATCGACACGCCAACGGTCTCGACCCATCGGGACTCACAAACGGCGCGCGAACGTTTTTTGCGCGAAGCTCGCGCGGCAGCTGCCTTGCGGCATCCGAATGTGGCTGCTGTTTATCAGTTTGGCGTTGCACCCGAGGGGAGCCGCTGCTTTTACGCAATGGAATTAGTGGAGGGCGAAACGTTAGAGACTCGTGTGCGAAGAGACGGCCCACTGAATCCAAAGCTGGTTGTAGAAATTGCGATTCAAATCGCGCACGCCATGACCGCTGCCGCGGCTCAAGGTTTGATCCATCGTGACCTAAAGCCTGGCAACATCATGCTCAAAACAGGCGCACCTGGAGTGACTGAAGTAGTCGTAAAAATCATCGATTTCGGTTTGGCCAAGGCGGTCACGGATGTCGGACAGGAGATGGACATCACTCACGGTGAATTCGTCGGTACACCGAATTTCGCGAGCCCTGAGCAATTCGAACGCGGGCCGGTCGACGTCCGCTCCGACGTCTACTCGTTAGGCGCTACACTCTGGTTTGCGCTCACCGGGAAAACGCCATTTGCCGGTCGGAACATTGACGAAATTCACCGCGCTCAGAGGTTGGCCGCCCTTCCGACCGAACAATTGAAGGCAGCCCATGTTCCGCCTCCTCTAAGATCATTGCTCAAATCCATGCTCGCACTGGAGCCGGCGACCCGCCCTGGGGTACACGACCTGGAAGCGAGACTGCGACGTTGCTCAGGGCAGGCGACCAATGTGCGCCGCATCCGCTTCGCCATTGCAGCCACCGTGATTCTTATTCTCGGCGCGTCTGCATCCTTCATTTTTCATTCTCTGCGTACGCATCCGGCCGCTGTCGAATCTGTTTCGAATTCGACGGCGCTCGAGACAAGCGTTGCCGTGTTGCCTTTCGACAATCAGAACCGTGATCCAAACAGCGATTATCTATCTGACGGTATTACAGAAAGCATCATTCACAGCCTCTCGCAGCTATCCCAACTGAGGGTGATGGCCCGCGGCACGGTCTTTCAATACAAAGGAAAAGAAGTTGATCCGCGAAAGGTTGGACGCGACCTCGGCGTCGGGGCCGTGGTAATGGGCAGATTACTGCAGCAAGGCGACAACCTGACGATCCAAACAGAGTTGGTGAATGTTTCAGATGGAACGGAACTGTGGGGCCAACGATACAATCGCAAAGTCGCCGACGTGTTTGCGGTGCAGGAAGAGATCGCGAAAGAGATTTCCGACAAGTTGCGCTTGAAGTTGAGCGGCGCCGAGCGTCAGCAGCTTGCAAAGCGCCTAACGGAGAACATCAAAGCTTTCCAGTATTATATGCAGGGACTTTCGTTTGCCCAACGTCGCACCCGCGAAGATTTGCTTACTGCCATCAGCTACTACAAGAGGGCGATAGAGGAAGATCGCAATTATGCGCTCGCATATGCGGGCTTTGCTGATGCCTATGCGAATCTTGGCGCGTACGGCTACATCCCGCCCATTGATGCCAGGCGCAAAACCGAAGAGGCGGCACGCGAAGCCGTAGCGCTTGATGAGAACTTGGCCGAGGCTCATGCGGCACTAGCTCTGGCCAACGTTGCGTTCGCGCCATCCAATTTACAGTTCGGTGATCGAGAACTGCTCCATGCCATTCAACTCAGTCCAAGTTTGGCACTAGCTCATAGCTATTTGGGGTTTTCGCTCGTGCGGCAGGGACGTTTTGATGAGAGCCTGGAGGAAATGTTGAAAGCTCGCGAACTCGATCCGCTTTCACCAATTATCGCACGCCAAGCCGCTATGCCTTACTATCTCAAGCGAGATTATCCCAGAGCCCTTGAGTTACTGCGGCAGGCCAATGAGCTAGGCCCATCGTTTACCACGACATGGGAGATAGCAGTGTACATCCAAAACAAGTTGTTCAACGAAACGCTGGCGGAATTGGAAAAAGCCAAACAAGCGAGGAAAGGTGACCCCATTTTGATTTACGATGTGGGAATGATTAACGCTGCGCAAGGGAAGCGCGCAGAAGCTCTACAAGTTATCAAAGACCTGGAAGGGATATCAGACGTGAGTTTGAGCCAGGCACATTTGATAGCCAAAATCTATGCAATGTTGAACGAGAAGGAGATGGCGCTCTCATGGCTGGAACGCGGCTTAGCGACGGGAGCGATCGGATCCTTTTATAAAGACGAGGCAGTGTGGGATCCGATTCGCGGCGACACGCGCTTCGAGGCGCTCGTCCAGCAAATATTTGGTTCCCACTAGACGCCTGGCGACGGGCGACGAATGCAAGAAACTTCTTCGCCGAGTTGAAGTGTCGCAATGTTCGGAAAGTCGCGCTGATGAGTTGGCTTGAAAAAACAGAACAAAGACAGCTCGATCGGCCGGGAATAAGAGCAATTCCCTTTTTGGTAGATTTAAAAGGATTTACAAGGACAGCGTGCCACGGATTCTCTTGGATAAACGCGTCGCAAAGGACGAGATGGTGGCGCGCCCAATCAGCGCAGGCGGGCGGCCAGTTCGCGAATACTTTTGGTGACGCACACGCGTATACCGCTACGCAAGACAGCGAAGCGATGACCTTTGCGTGTGGTTTGGATTTCTTTAATGCGATTGAGACGGACGATGGCGGAGCGGCTAACGCGCATGAAGCCGGCGGACCGCAGCACTCTTTCGAGGCGCGCCATTGTTTCGCGAAGCAAGTGGTTCTGCGCGTCTACGTGGAGAATCGCATAATTGCCGCAGGCCTCGATCCAGTCGATCTGCTCAGGCCCGATAAATGTGGTGCGGTATCCACAGCGAACGCTGAACCGAGGATTGGCGTTGGCTGCAAGTTGTGGTGACACGCTTGATGTAGCTGAGCGCACATGGTGCCGGACTCGCATGAGGGTCTTTCCCAGACGCGCCGCGGCGACGGGCTTGAGTAAGTAGTCCAGAGCACAGGTTTCGAAAGCGTGAACGGCATGGTTGTCGAAAGCAGTAACGAATACAATTGCCGGTCGGTCGCAGGGTTCCAGCGCGTGAATGACGTCGAAGCCATTCATGTCCGGCATCTTGATGTCGAGCAGTACGAGATCGGGTTGATGTTCTTTCACGGCGCTCACGACCGACCCGCCATTGCTGCATTCGCATGCGATCTCAACATTCTCCTCTTTCTCAAGCAGCCAGCGTAAACGCTTTCGTGCGATTCGTTCGTTATCGGCAATCAGAACGCGCAGCGCCTGGTGATCCAGCCGCTCGCCCGGGCTAGTCCTTCTTTCCAGAGTTGCCAAGGTTCTCCTCTTTCCCCGCCCCGAGTGTTTAAAGCGGGACAGCGTTGGGGGTGAACGGGTGTCGGAAACTCTTACACTATTGGAAGAGCGATTTCACCACCTTTCTCACATGATCTCGATTTTACTTCGACGTCTGGGAGAGTCCGCGGTAAACGTGAGTTTCACGCAAGCAGGCGAAATGGAATTGCGATCGACACAATGGTTCCGGCGTCACTGACGATGTCTAACGAAGCGGCGTCGCCATAAAATTCCTGTAATCGCGCGCGGGTGCTGGTCAGGCCGATGCCCTCCACTACGCTCTCCAAATTGCCGATTCCGACACCCGTGTCGGAGACTTGAAGGTGAAGAAAATCCATTTTGCGCTGCGCTTGAATGGTGACCTTGCCACCTTGCGGCTTGAGCTCGAGACCGTGCTTGATGGCGTTCTCTACAATCGGCTGGAGAAGCAAGGCAGGAACAGATGCAGCGAAAGTATCTGGCGCGATCTCGAACTCGTACCGGACACGGTCATCAAAGCGGACCTGCATTATCGCGAGATATTTTTCAATAAAGTCAACTTCCCGTTCCAAAGGGATCTCCGAACCGGGGTTAGCCCTGAGGCTAACGTGCAACAGATCGCCAAGCATCTGGACGACCGTCTCGGCCTTGTCTGGAGCCCTGTGAACGAGGCCCGCGATAGTGTTTAACGTGTTCAAAAGAAAATGCGGATGAATCTGCATTTGCATCGCCTGTAATCGCGCGCGGGCAAGCTGGCCGGATCGCATTTCGGCGCGCCAATAAAAATGCAAGGTGTGGACGGCGCTAATGATCACCAGATAAATGGGTATTTCGACGCTCGCGAAGTGGAAAAAATCCCAACCTGGCGGGGGCGGTAGCAGTGGTCGCGGTGCGGGTGGATCGAGATCTCTTGCGGAGATGGCCGGCGGACGGTGTGGGCCGGGCCCAGCAGGGTCAATGAAAACTTTCCATTGGTGAATCCCCCAGATCACGACCATGCCGATCATCAAATGCAGTGCCAGATTTCTTTTCCAGTTCGTATGATCAATCAGGTGGCGCACGGAGAATCGAAAGATCAACGGGGTCAGGATTGCCCATGGCAATTGATCGCGAATCGCTGCGTGAAGCGCATGAGTCCACGGAATACCTGTGCGACTGACAAAGTTTAGTCCGAGGACAAAGGCGACCAAACCCCAGCCGGCGAAAGAGAGAAACCAGCCGTAAAGCAGAGGGCGAATAGGTCGAAAGAAACTTATCACGTAGTTTACTAGACGAAACGATAGGGTGTTGTTGTCGAATTCAGCCCCTATGAGAAAGAGCAGGCTGCATGAGCAGATATCGCAATAACATTGTGACGAAGCGGCTTGTTTGCGTGACGAAGCGGACCAAGGAAGGTACCCGGGTTGGCAAATCCTTGCGTCCTTACGTTAAAAAACAGTTTTTCTCGTTCAGAAGACCGTCCTTATCCTTCGATGTTCAATCTTGTATGGCTCGGTCAATTGTTGTATTACGTTGTAATGGCCAGCTACGGTACGGCTTACGACCGTCAAAGTTCTCCAAATTTGTAGGATTTCCGCTAACGAGGAGTGAATAGTTTGCTGAAAGAGAACGTGACAGGCCGAGCGACGCGCTTTTAGCGAAAAATTCGGAGTGCAGAAATCAGTTTGAGCAAGCCGATCACTCTCACGCGCGGGTTTCTTACTTTGGAGCGACGCCACATTTTTCCAAACCACACGCTCCCCTTTTACAAGCGGGCTCGTTTTTCTAAGTTTCGGATCGGCGAAAGACAGGAGCAAGCCGCAGAGCAACGGCCCAACAGGTCAAAAAAATTAATCACTCGTCTAACAGCGGAAAGTGTAAACGCTGTTGTTGTCCATTCCCGCCACTTTTGAAAAAAGAACGCACTGTAAGCACAGAAATCGCAAAGACGTCGTGACAAAACGGGCGGTTCGCGGGGCGAAGTCAAAGAAATATGCGTCGGTTCTATCAGAGTGATGACGGAGAATTCCGATCTGCGGTCGACGTCAAAATTGAGAATGCTTTTAGCGCGCTCATCCCAAAATCCGGCGGCTTTGTACCAAAGTTCTTTGGGTCGCGCAAGAGTGATTGATACGTAGCGACTAACATGAAAACGAATAAGACCAATACTCTTAACCTCAGTTGGTTCGTTAAAAATATCACGTCCGTTCGGTTCCGGCATCGGTACCGCGCTCTGGTATTAGTCCTGATCTGTTTTGGGATTCACGGGCTTAGTCAGGCTGGTGCTGCCGTATCGCCGTTTCACGTCGGCGAACGAGTGCGGACAATTCGTCAAAGCGCAATATATTTAGCGCCGCCGTTCGCAGGCCGTTTCCTCAAGACTGAACCGGTCGGCGTTCAAGGCGCCATTGCGCAAGGTCCGGTGCGTTCGGCTGATGTCTGGTGGTGGAAGGTTCGATTCGACGAAGGCGCGGATGGCTGGGTAGCGGAGCGGCAAATTCGTAATTTGCAGGGCCAGGCAGCCGGGCCGAGAATCGACTCGAGTATCCAAGGACTTCCGAACCCTGCGACAGGAAACAATTCGGATGAGTTCGCCAATCTGAACCCGACGGATGGAAGCACCGTAGGGTCGCGGCAGATTGTTTTGCGTGGCACAGTAACCGACGACCGCTACGCGCCAGGGCTCATTTCCTTTTCAATAAATGGCTCGCCGGTACCGCTGGATCCGACCGGGAACTTTAGTCTGCCAGTGACCCTGCACCAGGGAAGTAACACCTTTCAGCTGCAGGCGAGCGAGCCGAATCCGCGGCAGCAACTCAATCAGATCACAGCGTATCTCGATGGTTCGGTTGTTTATGGTTCGGATGCGACACGCACTGCTGCTTTGCGCACGCTTCAAGGTGGCGCTCTGAAAACGAGCACTGGGAATCTGCCTCCGCTCAACGTTAACGGCCTGCCAAACGCGAACGACGCGCATCGCGTTCCCGATAACGAACTATTTTTGTGCGGAGACGTGCGGTCGAACGAGAATGTCGAGCTCAGCGCGATTCAGGCACTGTTTGTGCGCGAACACAATCAAATTGCCGCCGCTATCGCCGCGGCTAATCCTTCGTTGACCGACGAAAACATTTTCCAAATGGCGCGGCGAATCGTCGCCGGCGAACTCCAGGTGATTACTTACAATGAGTTTCTCCCGGCGCTTCTCGGACCGAACGCGCTGCGACCGTACACTGGTTACAAGGACGACGTGAATTCCGGAATTTCGACTGAGTTCTCGACGGCGGCTTATCGCATTGGTCATACCCTGGTCAACGATGATGTCGAATTTCTAGATAATGAAGGTAATCCCATCCGCGAAACACTCGACTTGGATGACGCGTTCTTTAATCCTGATCCGCTGAAGGAAACCGGTCCGGACCCGGTCCTCAAGTACCTCGCTACCGACAATGCCCAGGAGGTTGACAATAAGATAGTCGGCGACCTGCGGAATTTTCTTTTCGGGGAGCCCGGAGCCGGCGGTTTTGATCTTGCCTCACTAAATATTCAACGCGGCCGCGACCATGGGCTTGCGGATTATAACAGCACACGCGTCGCATTCGGGCTGCCTCGTGTAACGGATTTCAGTCAGATCACGAGCAATCCCGATCTCCAGGCGAAGTTGTTCCAGCTTTATGGAAATGTTGATTCAATCGATCTTTGGGTCGGCGGGCTAGCCGAAGATCATGTATCCCGCGGAAGCGTCGGCCCCACCTTCAGGAAGATCATCGCGAATCTATTCGAGCGCGTTCGTGACGGCGACCGTTTCTGGTATCAGCGAGTTTTCAATGGCTCGCAACTCCAGGCACTTCAGCAAACGCGTCTTTCCGACATCATCCGCCGCAACACCGTTATCACGAAGATTCAGGACAATGTTTTCTTCTTTGACGACACGACGCTGCAAGGATTGCGCCCACGCCAGGGAAATCTTCCTGCGCCATTGATTGGCGCCCGTGTCACCCAATTCAATGCGGCACCAATCGACGGAGTAGGAAACAACAACACCCATCAATTCTGGGGCGCAGCAGGGTCTGATCTCATGCGGTTTGCCTCAGACGGCTATGGTGACTCACTGTCCACGCCGGCAGGCGCGACTCGTCCCAGTGCGCGTCTCATTAGTAACACCGTCGTAGATCAAGGCGACGTAAGCTTACCTAACGACCGCAACCTCTCGGATTGGGTTTACGGCTGGGGCCAGTTCATCGATCACGATCTCGACCTTACTAGTTCAGGCGATGACGAGTTCGACATTCCCGTGCCGCCGGGCGATCCATTCTTTGATCCGGACAACACCGGCGACCAAGTGATCTTCTTCTCGCGTTCCATTTACGACGCAGCAACCGGCACGCCGGTTCCTAACGTTCAGCAGCAAACCTGGTCGATTAGCTATCGGCCTTGACGTTAGATCGAGCAGATAGTTCGGGAAAATGTAAGGGGCGGGCCTTGGTTCGCGCCGTGAGCTTGTAGCAAACGCTTCACGGCGCGTCCCTCGGCGAAATGGAGGACGACGGCGAAGACATCTCCACTCGCGCAATGATAGAATACTTCAAGCCGCTGATGACCTGGCTTGAAGAACAAAACAAAGGTCGCCAAATCGGCTGGGCATAGGTGAATCGCGATCTCCGAGCGCGATGGCAATCTACGCGGCATTAGCCGCCGGATTTTTATTCCAGCGCTTTCGGCGATTGCTTTGCCACCGCGCCTGGAGGTCGCGTTCCACCGAAGTGATTTCAACGGGCCAACCGAATCGGCAGCGCGTGATTCGCGAAGTCAGTGGTTCATCTTTGCGGCGGCTTTCATGATCTCAGCCTGCACCACCGGCATGATGTCTGCCATGTATGCACCAAATTTTTGCATCGCCGATTTTCCGACTGGCGAACCGTAAAAATCGGCCAATGCCTTCAACTCTTCCGTTGTGAAATTCTTTACCATTGCATCCGTCATCGCTTTGGATAATGCGGCAATATCAACCTGAGTAGTCATTACTTTTTTGAATTGCTCACGTTGATCGGCTGGAAGGGTTCCAGCCATTTTATCAGCCATGTCCTCGAACAGCGCCTTTGGCGGGCTAACCTGCAAATAACGTTCGGCTTCTTTGCGTCGCGTTTCGGGAGTATCAGGGGCGCTAAGAACGGAGGACCAGGCGCAAACCGTAAGAACGAGCAAAACCAAGACTTTTTGTTTCATACTGCGCGACTGATAACGCAGCGGCGCCGGCAAGGCCAATTCTTTTAGCATGCGCTGCTACTGATCGTTTCAAACCATTACGGCAGCCAGCCCAAGAAAAACGAGCAGGCAACCTACGTCAGTGAAAGTGGTGACAACGATGCTGGAAGCCATTGCGGGATCAGCTCCCAATTTTTTCATTACCAACGGAACTATTGCGCCCGCCACGCCACTGAAACAACAACTAATGGTGATGGCTAGGAACACCACAATGCTGAGCATTAGGGCCTGAGGGCTCTTCACCATCTTCGCAAAGATAAACATCGCGACGCCTCCGGTGACTCCGGTCAGCGCGCCATTAAATGCCCCTAACAAAGCTTCCTTAACCAGAAGCAAACGTTCTTTCCCGGCTCTCAGGTCACCCAGGGTGATTCCCCGCAAACAGACCGCGAGTGCCTGCACTCCGGTATTTGCAGCCTGGCCAATGAGCACGGGCAGAAACACCGCCAGCGCAATGATCCGATCGATGGTGTGCTCGAACAATCCAACGACGACAGCCGCAAGCAGTCCGCAGAACAAATTTACCTGGAGCCACGGATGCCGAAATCTTAAGCTCCGCGACCACGGCGTCGTGAGTCGTTCCTCTGTTTCGACACCAACCATTTCGCCCGGTTGCGCACTTAACTCGACCGCCTGCGCTTCAAAAAGCATCTGACCACGCACCAGGCCGATGAGTAGTCCGGATTTTTCACAGACTGGATAGACCGGATAGTGTCGAACCAGCACCGCTCTCATCGCGTCGGTCAACGACATATCCGGCGTCAGATAGAAGGGATCCTTCAGCATGATCTCATCGAGGCGTTGCGTTGGTTGTGCCAGCAGCATGTCGCGCATGACCACGACACCAAGAAGTTTGTCCTCTTCGTCCGTCACGAACGCATAGGTGATAATCGCTTTTCTAGCGAGTCGCCGAATTTGCTCTGTAGCGTCGGCAACGGTCGTTGCGGGTCTAAAAACTGCCAGCGGCGGCTGCATCAGGCGTCCAACGGTACGTTCCGGATAAGTTTGATTACGCATCCATTGCCGCGTTGTTTCGGAAGAAGCGTTGGCCAGAATCGTCTCGCGCCGGGATAAATTGAAGCGTTGCAGGATCTTCATCGCTGCCGCGGGATTAAGTAACTCAAGCATCTTGACGACGAATCCATCTGGATAGGCCTCAAGCATTTTTACTGCTTCGCGCGGATCGCGTTCGACAACCTTGCTGAAAAGGTCTCGAAGTTCCGGCTCAATGTCGCGCACAGCGCCCGATACAATCTCTGTTGTGCTCTTGCTCATCGCGCGAATGTGACAAGTCGCGCGTGAACTGGCAATACTTACTGTCTTAGCAAAGAAGTTCTTAAGTGATATTTGGAAATCGCCAGTTCTTCTGGATTCTAGATTGTGCGTGTCCTTGTTCTAACCGGCGCCGGTGTTTCGGCTGAAAGCGGCATCCCGACTTTTCGCGGAAAGGATGGTTACTGGAGGAATCTTGATCCGACAAAACTTGCCACGGCGGATGCGTTCGCGCGCGACCCGAAATTAGTTTGGAATTGGTATGGCGAGCGGCGGCGTCGCATAGCCAATGCGCGACCGAACGCCGCGCACGAAGCAATCGCGCGACTCGCCCACCATATGGACGAGTTCCTGCTCGTTACGCAGAACGTCGATGACCTACACGCGCGCGGTGGAATACCGGCGCAAAAGATGGTGCAAATTCATGGCGACATTTTTGTCACGCGCTGTTCGCGCTGCGAATTCCAGAGACACGGTTACGAGCATGAGCACGAGCGAAAGGATTCGGCTGGATTTGGAGTGCGGCGACATGTCGCCGCTTTAAAAGCGCGGACATGTCCGCGCACTCCAAAATGCCCCGAATGCAATGCGCACATGCGGCCGGGCGTCGTTTGGTTCGACGAACAGTTGCCGTGGAACGAAGTGGAACGAGTCAAAAATTTTCTCAATGGCGGTGCTTGCGACGTCGTAATCGTCGCCGGAACCACTGCCACGTTTGGTTACATCATCGATTGGGCGCTCCGCGGCAGCCGGGATGGCGGGGAATTGATTGAAGTGAATCCTGAAGAAACGCCGCTTTCTCAGTTCGCAACGAGGCTAGTACGGGAGGCCGCTGCCATAGCTCTGCCACGCATTGTCGATGAATTAATGAATCGCGTATCTCCTCCGTTGTAGGGCAACCGCATCGGTTGCCAAATCGAATGCGGCAAGCGAAGCGCTCGCCCTACAATTTTGAGATCCAACTTTGCGCCTAACGACTGATCCGGCGCAGATAGCGTTCGGCGGATCGCGCAACGGCTGCTTTCGCGTCAGCGAGAACATTCGCTTTCCACCACGCCCCGTAGATTTGCTCGAATGCGAACGGCTCGATTGTTTTGAGAATGCGATTAATCGCCGATGGCCCAAGCGGAATCAGATTCGGATAGCTGCGCATGAAGCTGACGTATCGGCGGTCCTGCACGACCTGAATGATGTCGCCGCTGAGCAATGCGCCTCGGCCATTCGCGCCGACTGGCCAGTGTAACACGGTGCCGCCTTCAAAATGACCGCCACAGTTGATCAATGTCAGATCGTCCCAAAGCGACAGTATTGTTCCCTCCCAAAAATGTATTCGCCGATTTTTGCGCATCACCCATTCGCGATCGGCGGCATGCAGAAAAATTTGTGCGTCGAAACGTTCCGCCCATTCCACCATCGCCGAATAATAATGCGGATGGGAGATTGCGATGGCCCGAATACCGCCGTGCCCATCTACTTCGGCAGCGGTCAGCTCGTCAAGCAGCGTAATACAATCCCACAGCAGATTTCCTTCGGGCGATCGCAAAAGTAACGCGCGTTGGCCTATCGCAAATTCCGGTTCTGTGCCGATTCCGAGAAGCCGCGGCGCCTCTTCTTCGAGACGATTGTGATGATCAGTTTGTAGCCGCTTGAGCGTCGTCCATTCCTGGCCGGTGCGATGGACGTATTGCCGTTCATCTTCGCAGATTGGACAGCGAGACGGTGGTTCCGCAGTGTCAGCAAACTGCGTCCCGCACTGTACACAGACAAAGTTTTGCATCGGAAAAAAGTTATCGATCTCTTCGACGTTACAATGCTAAAGGAGCATCGACATGACGAATGGCCTGTTAAGATGCACTTTGCCAATTGTAGCTGTGCTCTGCCTTAGCGAGTGCAGCGATCAAAAAGGTCAAAAAGAAACCGAGCGCTACATCCTCTATAGCGAACGGCAGTGGGCGGAATCCGTCGCGACCGGCGACACGTCTGCAATTGAACGCATCCTCGCTGACGATTTTATCGGAGTCGATCCGAAAGGCCGTCTGTACTCCAAGAAAGAGATGATCAATGAAACGCGTAACGCGCCGAAGTATTTCGTTTCAAATCGGCTTAACGATGTAAAAGTGCGGTTCTACGGTAACACGGCCATCGCGCAAGGAAGTGAGTCTTGGGAGAAACGGTCTGGCGAGCGTGGCCGCTTCGTCTGGACCGACACTTGGTTCCGGCGCAACGGCCGCTGGCAAATCGCCGCCGCCGAAGATCTGATCGCGCCGGAAAAATCCGATTAGTTCTAACGATGCTTCGCGAGAATCTGCGCAAATCGCCAGACTTCGTGAAAGTTGTTGTACAGCGGAGTCGGCGCGGCGCGAATCACGTTCGGCTCGCGGAAATCGCATTTCACTCCTGCGGCGATGAGTTCTTCATGTAATTGCTTTGGATGCGCGTGCGCCTGGATCGACAATTGCGCGCCGCGTTCATTTGGGTCGGATGGAGTGATGATCGAGATTTTTTTTGAACCGATTCGTTGAATTAGAAATTCGAGATAGCCGGTGAGTTTCATTGACCTTGCGCGAAGCGATTCCATCCCACCGGCCTCGTGAAAAATTGAAAGCGACGCGCGCAGCGGTGCCATCGAGAGAATTGGCGGATTACTGATCTGCCAACCGTCAGCGGAGGCAACGGGAACGAACTCCGGCTCGAGATGTAATTTGAATCGGGTATTCGGATCATTCCCGAACCAACCGGCGAGCCGAGGAAGCTTTGTGTTCGTCGCGTGGCGTTCATGTACAAAGGAGCCCGCGACTGCGCCCGGCCCGGCGTTCAAATACTTGTATGAACACCACACGGCGAAATCGACGTTCCAATCATGCAGTGAGACCGGCACGTTGCCGGCTGCGTGAGCAAGATCGAATCCAGCGATGATGCCGTGTTTCTGTGCTGCGACTGTGATCGTTTCAATGTCGAATAATTGACCAGTGAAAAAATTCACTGCGCCAATCATCACGACTGCAAGCTGATCGGCGTGCTGGTCGATAAGTTCGAGAATATCTTCCGTGCGAACGGTGAACTCACGGTTGCGCGGACGCGCCAGGACGAGCGCGTCTTTCGGATTCAACCCATGCTGTACGATCTGCGTTTTGATCGCGTAGGTATCGGAAGGGAATGCCGGCTCTTCCATCAGAATTTTGAACCGCGATTTGGTTGGCCGATAAAAAGTCGCCATCATCAGGTGAAGATTCACCGTGAGACTATTCATGCAGATCACTTCGACTGGCTTTGCGCCTACGAGGCGCGCCGTCGGTTCGCGCAGTGCTTCGTGATACGAATACCATGGCGTGCCGGCAGCGTGATGCGCATCAACGCCAAAAGTCGCCCAGCTATCCAGCTCGTCATCGACGATTTGCCTTGCCGACTTTGGCATCAGGCCTAACGAGTTTCCGGCGAAATAGATGACCGGCTTGCCGTCTTTGCCGAGAGGCAGAGCAAATTTTTCGCGGAAATCGCGGATCGGATCTTCGCGATCAAGTTGCCGCGCAAAATTCTCGTCGGATGAAAAAGTCATTAACCGCAGATTACGCAGATTTCGCAGATTCAAAAGAATGCATGCCCAAAAGCGATCTTGTCTCTGAAATCTGTGTCAATCTGCGAATCGAGCTATGGGGTTAGCGAGATAGAAGGCAAAGCCGCGCAGGGTAGCGGAGAGTGAGCTGGCTAGCGAGCGAGTTTCAAATCTGGGGATGAACTTTTCTTGGCAATCTGCATTAATTCGATCGTTGTCCCGTCAGGATCGCGCACGTAGACAACACGCTTACCGGCATTCGGCCCTTTTGTGAGTATCTGCGTTTGTCCCGCTGTTTTCCAGCCTGAGACAGCAATCCTGTCGAGGGCGGCGTCGAGATCTTCGACGAGCAGCGCAACATGCACGGAGCCAACGTCGCACGGTCGGAAATTTGTGCGTTTACGATCGGCCGGTGCAAGATACTCGAGTAGTTCAATTTTGTGACCGCCCGGTGTTTTCAGGACAGCTAGCTTTAGCTCAGCGCCTTCAACACCGGTGATTTGCTCGGCAAATTCACCTTTTTGGTGCGCTGTATGTGAAAATTCGAAGCCAAGGACATCACGCCAAAATGCGAGCGAACGTTCGAGATTCGAAACCGTAATGCCGGTGTGATCGGCAGATATCACGCGGAGTTCGTTCCTGCTCATGCTCATAATCGTAATCGTAATCGTTATTTCCGAACAACGTCCAACGCCCGACGCTCAACGTCCAACACCCAACTTAAAAGCTGGATCTCAAACTTCTGCGAGACGCGCCCAGCAACCCAGCTCCGCAAAATCTTACCGGAACAATGAGCCGCTTTCAGGCTCCTTGTTGCGTTAAGGGGTATGAAATCATTCTATTTTGCAAAGAGAAAACTCCTGCTTGTGCCGGCGGCAATCATTCTGCTCGGCCTAACCATATCCACCAAACTGTCTGCCCAAACCATTACCACCTTTGACGCGCCAGGTGCCGGCACGGGACCCTTTCAGGGTACCTCTGCCTTGGACATCGACCAGTCAGGGAGAACCATAGGATTCTTCCGTGACGCGAACAGTGTGCGGCATGGTTTCATCCGGTCCAAAGACGGCATTTTCACCATCTTCGACGCGCCGGGTGCGGGTACAGCAGCTAACCAGGGGACACGAGCCTACTCGACAAATTCGAGTGGGAGCATTACGGGACATTTCACTGACTCAGCCAATACGGCCCACGGCTACGTTCGCTCCAATCAAGGTGTGATTACCGTCTTCGATGCGCCGGGCGCAGGCACGGGACCCACCCGCGGCACCTTTCCTTTTAACAGCCCCAACCTCATCAACCCGGACGGAGCCATCACCGGATACTACGTTGATTCGGCCGGTGTGCGGCATGGTTTCCTGCGGGATAAGTTTGGCGTCATCACCACATTCGATGCGCCGGGTGCAGGCACAGGAGCCGACCAAGGGACGCAAAGCTTTGCGATCAGCCCAGGTGGGGAGACCACAGGATTCTACTTCGACGCAACCTCCGCAGTTCATGGCTTCCTGCGGGATGCGAACGGCCTCATCACCACATTCGATCTTCCCGGCGGTGGTACCGGCCCGGGCGAAGGTACGTTTGGCGGGGGCTTTACTCCGAACGGAGGCATCCTGGGAGTCCTCATTGACGCCAACTTTGTTAATCACGGGTTCCTGCTGGATAAGGATGGCGCAGTCACAACGTTCGATGCTCCGGACGCGGGTACAGGCTTTAACCAAGGTACCCTTCCTTGGGGAGTCAATACTAATGGAGCGACCACCGGATGGTATCTTGATAGTGCAAATGTGCTTCACGGCTTTGTGCGCGATCAGCACGGGGTCTTAACTGAGTTCGACCCTCCGGGCGCGGGCACAGGCCCCTTCCAGGGTACCAACGTCTACAACATTGCTCCGAACGGCGCTGTGGCCGGATTTTACTTGGACTCGAACAACGTGTTTCACGGCTTCGTGCGAGAACCGGCCGGGCCGTAACTCTTGTTACGACGAAAGCGTCATAGCTCCCCTAAACAAACCACAACGACAAATTGAGGGCGACATTGAGCCCGGTGGAGGTGTGAAACCGACCATCGGGCTCGGGCCCATATAGCCCAGTAAAACATATTTGTTGCGTCTCAACCCGGCTGTGATTTCAAGCGCTGTAAAGATACGACGGCAAGGCATCGACGTGGAGGACGATGAGCTCTGGGTGGACGCGCCGCCAAGATATGTAGTAAATTGTGCCGTTATGGCAACAGTTCACGCCGACAGGGCGCCGGCGTCCGGACAGGAGTCATTGACTCTGCCTCTCGCGCGTGAGGCGAATCACGGCGAGCGGAGCGACGCCGCCGCGATTACCGAGATGATGCCGGAAGTTTACGACGATTTACGGCGTCTGGCTGAGACCTTTCTGCGGGGTGAACGGACGGCTCACACCCTTCAGCGAACCGCGCTCGTGCACGAGGCTTTCCTTCGCCTGATTGGAGAAGAGAATCTGGTCTGGCAAAATCGCAGTCATTTTATTGGGATCTTTGCGCGGGTGATGCGACAGACGCTGATTAACTATGCGGTCGCGCGACATCGGTTAAAACGTGGCGGCTCTGATCCTCTAAGACTTACTCTCGAATTTTACGATAGACGCAAAATCGATGTGACTGCGCTCGACCAGGCGTTGCAGGCACTTGAGGCTTTGGACGAGCGGCAGGCGCGCATTGTCGAACTCCGTTTTTTTGCCGGCCTAACCGTCGAAGAAACAGCCGAGTTATTGGTGATTTCGCCGGCCACAGTGAAGCGCGACTGGACACTAGCGAAAATTTGGCTTCGCCGAGAACTGTCTGTGAATTAGGGATTCAACTCCGACGTGACCACAAAAACTACCCGATTTCGCCAAGGGAACATCGACCCACAACGCTGGGATCTCTTGAAAACGATTCTGGGCGAAGCGTTAGAACAAAACTCTTCAGCATCCCGGATTGCCCTGCTCGAGA
>Ga0126381_100003028_pt1 | contig 18304 bp, 18 predicted proteins | sample PanSoiMetPlot_28_FD_96465 | JGI IMG/M metagenome (GOLD analysis project Ga0126381, IMG submission 96465) | Tropical forest soil microbial communities from Panama - MetaG Plot_28 | ecosystem: Environmental > Terrestrial > Soil > Tropical forest > Bulk soil | place: Panama | collected 2016-02-17
CGCGGTATTGCGAGGCTGCGCGAAGAGATTACGCGCCGCTACCTGGCGAATTACGGTGTGGAGCTGGATCCGGAGCGCGAGGCCATCGTGACGATCGGCGCAAAGGACGCGCTGGCGCACCTGCTCTTCGCGACCGTTGGTCCGGGTGATGCCGTTGTCTCGCCGAATCCCGCGTACCCCATTCACCAGTACGGTGTAATCATGGCCGAGGGCCACGCATGCATGCTGCCCATGCCGGATGCGGCTACCTTCCTGAATCGGCTGGAAGACCTGTATCGGACATCCTCGAAGAAGCCGAAGATCCTGCTAATCTCGTTTCCGCACAATCCCACGACGGTGTGCGTCGATCTCGATTTCTTCCGCGAAGTGATCCGCCTGGCGGCGCACCATGGAACGATGGTGGTCCATGACTTTGCCTATGCCGATCTCGGCTTCGACGGTTACAAGCCTCCGAGCATTCTGCAGGTGGACGGCGCCAAGGAAGTGGCGGTCGAGATCTTCTCGATGTCCAAGAGCTACAACATGGCGGGATGGCGGGTGGGATTCTGCCTGGGCAACGCTCGGATGATCGCCGCTCTGGCGCGGATTAAAAGCTATCTCGATTATGGCGTGTTCCAGCCCATACAGATCGCTTCCATCATCGCTCTGCGGGAGTGCGAAGAAGAAACACGAAAAATCTGCGCGGTATATCAGAAACGCCGGGACGTGCTGGTCACCGGCCTGGCCCGCGCCGGGTGGCCGGTGGAGAAGCCGCGCGGATCTATGTTCCTATGGGCGCCCCTCCCGGAGCGCTTCCGCGAGATGGGATCGCTGGAGTTTTCCAAGCTGCTCCTGGAGAAAGCCCTTGTAGCTGTGTCGCCTGGAATCGGCTTCGGTCCCCTCGGCGAAGGGCACGTACGCTTCGCACTGGTAGAAAACGAACAGCGGATCCGCCAGGCGACTCGGGCGATTGGGCAGTTTTTAAAAGACTAGGAGACAGAAGTTAGGAGCTAGGAGGCGTGGACGCTTTTTCATGCATTGCGCCCGCTCGCTGTTTTCGTCCGCTAGAAAGACTCGGGGATACCAATCCGTGAGCACGCGTCCGGGTTTCCTAATTCCTAAGCTCCTGACTCCTCACTGGACCAGATACGAAATCTTTACCGGCACTGTTTTCGGCGGGAAGCACGTGGTGCTGTTGCAGGCCTGGTAGCGAAGCTGGCCTTCGGCCATGCCGGGCCCAGCGGGGGCATTTGCCGCGATTTTGAAATTTGCGATCAGGTCGAAGTTGCCGGTGAAAACCGACAGGCCTTCAGGCGCGAATGTGTACTTCTCGATCGAAGCTTTGGGGTACACGACCTGGCCGGCTTCGAGGGAGCCGGTCGCCTTCCAGCTGAGCTTGAGCGGGATGAGCGACGGGTCGCTCGGCTTATCGCTGTTGACGTGAAAACCGTTATCCACGGAGACGGGGATCTTCGCTTCCACAGCGGCGCCACGCTTTCCGGCGACCTTCTGAGGCTCACCTACAGAGAGGTGGCCGCTACTTTGTGCGAAGAGCGAAACCAGGCACAGGGGTAATGCCACCACCTTGAGGAGCCTGCAAAAGCTGTTCGACGCCATCGATGAAGTCCTTTTTGCTGGCAAGCCCGACATGGACCGCCGCGATTTTCCCCGAACGATCGATCAAAAAAGTAGTGGGCAATGCATCGACCCCACCATAGGATTGCGCCACCTGATCGTTGCCCATCGCGACCCGGTAGTTGACCCCGAGGTCCGCCAGGAACGGCTTCACCGTCTCCCAGCCTTCATCGTCCATGGCGACGCCGAGGACCTCAAAACCCTTGTCTTTGTTGGCGCGCTGCAGCTCCATGAACCACGGAATTTCGATTTTGCAAGGACCGCACCATGTGGCCCAGAAATCGAGCAGCACCACTTTCCCCTTGTAGTCGGACAGGCGAACCACTTTGCCGTCCGCGTCCTTCAACGTGAACTCGGGCGCATCATGGCGCTCTTTATCCGGTTTGACTGATGCGGCACGGACAGACGACGTGGAACAGCCGTCCACCATTAGCACCAATGAGACAACAACTACCGCAAATGCGGCCATTCGGAGTCGAGACACAGATTCTTCCTGCTCCAATTATATCGACAAACTGCGTTGCACAAGATTCGCAAACCAGGCCCGGCGCCCGCCGCGGAACGCGGCAGCAAGTGTAAACTCCGGGTGTCGCAAAACCCCGGAATACAGCCAGGCGGCTGTATCGCAGAAACTCTCGCAGCAGTATTCGCGCCAGCGGCGGCTGCGCCGGCGGATGTCGGCAGCCGTGAGCGCCTGCTTCCGCCATTCGGCAGACCAGCCGAGCTCGCCGCGGCATCCCGCGTCGAGTTCGGCGCAAAGCAACTGCTCGAACGAATGCCGTACCGGGTTACCGGCGTACAGCCACACGAAATGGAAGAGTTCGTGGACGAAGATGCGGGGGAACTCCGCCGCGTTGCAATCCAGGGCAATGCGGCGCTCGCGCAGGAACGCCGCGCCATGCACGGCGCCGCGTCGATCGCGCAGTCCGGGCGCGCGCTCAACCGCGATCGGCGCGCCCCGGAGCAGGGGCAAGGCACGTACCACCGGCCTGAGCTGCCGGCGAATGCCATCCCTGGCGTTGAAACATCGCTGTAACCGAATTGTGCTTGGCGGCAACAACAGCGCCATTGTACACTGCGCAGCATGGAAGACCTCCGGATCGAAACTATCAAGGGTGGGAACGACTCTCAGGTGTTCAAGCTAACGGGCCCCTTTACCCTCGGCACGATGTTCGACTTTCAGCATCTGGTGCGCGAGCACAAAGCCGCCGCCACCATCATCGATTTGAGCGGCGTCCCTTACATGGACTCTGCGGCTCTGGGTTCCCTGCTCGGATTTCATGTCTCCTGCGCGCGTGAAGGACGAAAGTACGCGTTGGTGGGCGTCGGTGAGCGCCTGAAGACCTTGTTCAAGGTCGCGGGCGTTGATTCGGTTCTGGTGACCTACGCTTCCGCAGACGCCGCAAAGAATGCCGGCGTAGGCGCATAATTACCGCTGGCTCAGCCCGCCATCGACGGCCAGCACCTGGCCCGTAATGAAATTCGTCGCACGTAGAAAATAGACGGCGGCATCCGCGATCTCCGCCGGAGTTCCGCCGCGGCGCGCGGGTGTCGCCTCGATCATCTTGAGGCCGCGCGCATCGATATCGTCAAATGGAATCACCCCCGGCGCCACGGAATTGACCGTGATCTCCGGCGCCCAGGCTTTGGCGAGGGCGCGCGTCAGCATGATGACCCCGGCCTTGGATGCGCAATAATGAGCGTGCTCTGCCCACGGGCGGATTCCGCCGAGCGAACTGATATTCACGATCCTGCCCTCGCCCGCCTTTTTCATCAGCTTCGCGCCCTGCTGGCAGCAGAAGAACACGGCCTTCAAATTCACGGAATGAATGAAATCCCAATCGTGTTCGGTGATGGCTAGAGGATCGAAGCGGGTGAAGCGGGCGGCGTTATTGACCAGGCCGTCGAGACGCCCGAAGTGCCGGTCGAGTTCTCCAAATAGCCGTTCGATTTCGGCAACGTGCTCCAGGTTCGCGCGAAAAATAGGCGCGCCACCGCATTCCGCTGCCGTGCGCTTCGCTTCGGTCTCGGAGCGCTCGTAGTGGATGGCCACGCGCGCCCCTTCCTGCGCAAGGCGCAGCGCTATGCCGCGCCCGATGCGCTTGGCGGCACCCGTCACGAGCACTACTTTGTCACGCAGTTGGTTCTCCATGTACTTCGATCTCTCGCGGATCCACGCCCAGGCGAGCCGGCTCAGGCAGCCTACCGGTCCAGTGCGCCCAGCCCCAGAATATCGCGGTTGTCGAACTGAGCGCGCCGGCGATGGCGCCGATGGTGCGCGGGTCCCAGAATTCCGAGGCGACGCCGGCCGCGAGCATAGAGAGCATCATCACCGACCACTGCAGCGACTCCATGGTGGAGAAAACGCGGCCGCGAAACTCGTTGGGGACGATGCGCAGCAATTGCGACATGTTCAGCACCGAGCTCACGCCGACGCCAGCGCGGGAAAGGCCGATGAACACAAGGGCCAGGGGGAAGCTGCGCATCTGGCTGAAGAGAATGTAAGAGCCGCCGTGCACGATGTAGCAGATCACGATGGAGCGCTTGTAGTTCGCGAAGCTGAGCCGGCGGCCCAGCGTATACGCCAAGGCGCCGCCGCCCAGAAGGCCTAGTCCGGCGAAACCCCAGATCATGCCCAGCCCCGCCGGTCCGCGATTGAAGACGATCTCGCCGAAAACAGTGAACAGGATCTGCGCCGCGCCGCCTCCCGTGGCCCAACCGATGTTGACCATCAACAGCCCCATGATCAGCGGCACAGTCCGCATGTACCGCAGGCCTTCGACATACTCACGCCAGGGGCGCACTACTTCGGCCTCGGTGAGCGCGCGCCGCGGCGGGCTGAATCCTCGTCCGGCGAGAAACAGCCGCGAGATACAGAAGGCGGAAATGAGAAACGACAGCGAGTTCCCCGCGAAGGCCCAGTTGTACCCAAACGCCATTACGCTGGTGCCGCCAAGAAATGTCCCGATGGAAAGCGTAGTCCACTGCGTAGTCTGCGTGAGCGAGTTGGCGGTGTGCAGCTCTTCTTTGTTGGCGATCGATGGCAGAATGGCAGCTCGTCCGGCCGTGAAAAAGGGCGAGGCGCCCATCAGCAGTCCGCTGAGCAGATAGAGCAGCCACGTGTCCTTGCGGCCGATAGTGAAGATGAAACAGAGTGCCACCACGGCGCGGATCAGATCGCTCGCGATCATCACGTACTTGCGGTTGAGCCGATCGAGCACCACACCCGCCGCAGGGCCGATGAGCATCGCCGGGACGGCGCGTGAGAGCATCACGCCGCTCACCACGAGCCCTGAGCGCGTGGTCGCTACTGCCAGACTGAAGACTGCGATGTTATTGAAGTGATCGCCGACTTCGCTGACTATCTGTCCGATCCACGTGTATCGGTAGTTGCGATTCTCCCGCAGAAGCGAGATGAAAGCGTTCAACCGACCGACTCCTCGCGGAGTGTGATGCTGGCCATGTAATCCCGGTCGAGCTCATAGCCGAATCCCGGCTCGTCGCGGATTTCGATGGTGCCGCGCGCTGTGGTCTCGACGGCGGGCTGGATGATGTCGCGCTTCCAGTAGCGCTTGCTGGCCGAGACGTCGCCCGGCAGCACGAAATTGGGCAGCGTGGCCAGCGCGACATTGTGCGCGCGGCCGATGCCGGCTTCCAGCATACCGCCGCACCACACTGGAATGCCGGCCGCCTGCGCCACATCGTGCACACGGCGTGCTTCGGCGAATCCGCCCACACGGCCCAGCTTGATGTTGATGATGCCGCAGGCCCGTAGCCGGATGGCCTGCTCGGCGTGATGCGCGGTGCGGATGCATTCGTCCAGGCAGATGGGCGTCTGCAGCATGGACTGTAACTGCGCATGATCGATGATGTCGTCATGGCTTAGGGGCTGCTCGATCATCATGAGATAGAACTCATCGAGCCTGCGCAGGTGCTCCGCGTCGGCCAGAGTGTAGGCGGAGTTGGCGTCGGCCATCAGCTTGATAGTCGGAAACCGTTCGCGCACGCGCCGCACGACGTCGACGTCCCAGCCCGGCTTGATCTTCATCTTGATGCGCTGATAGCCCGCGGCCAGTTCGCACTCGATCTTTTCGAGGAGCTGCTCCACCGAATCCTGAATGCCGATCGAAACGCCGCATGGAATTTCGCGGCGAGCGCCGCCGCAAATCTTCTTCCAGAGCGGCACGCCCTCCTGCCGCGCCGCCATGTCCCAGACGGCAACCTCGAGGCCCCCGCGCGCCATGTTATGACCTCGAATGTGCGCCGTTAACGGATAGACATCCGACGGCCCGTCGAGCGAGCGGCCGACGACCCGCGGAGCGGCGTAGTCGCGGAGAATCAGCATCGCCGACGCGGTCCACTCCTCGTTGTAGAACGGGTTCTCTCCGGCGGTGACTTCGCCCCAACCGGATATGCCCTCGCCCTGCACTTCCACAAGCACCATGTGACGTTCGTACGTCCGGCTGAAGCTGGTCTCGAAAAAATGGACCAGCGGCATGCGGACCTGGCGCAGGGTGACGCGTTCGATTTTCATTGCCATGGCTCCAGCAAATAGCTGTTCTCTTTTTCACCCCGTTCGAAGCCGGTGACAGCGAGACCGCGCACAAACGCGTCGCGGAACTTCTCGGCGTTGGCGTGTTGAATCTCACGCGCACACTTGGGGTCTTCGCGCCGTACGCGGGCAATATCGACAGGGTACGTGATTTTGGCGAGGGGCTGGCAGGGTTGCGGAGCCGAACCCTGGGCCACCCTCGCCTTTACGCGCGGGGAATCGAGCCACCACTCGGCATAGCAGCGATCCGTCGGAAGACCGCCATGCAGCGGGCTTGCCGTGATGCCGTACTGATTCGGCACGTAGCGGCGCACGACAGCACCCAGGCGTTCGATGTTGAAGAATGCGTTCTTAAGCTCGAGCGGATCGAACGTCCACTCGATGAGCGCAATGCCGCGAGCCATGGCTTCTTCGCGCTGCCGCAGTTTCAGCCGCCGGCCGACTCCGGCGTCGCGGTACTCCGGCAGCACGCCGAGCATGTGGCTGTGGAGGTACGGCTTCGGCCCGGACTTAATCCCAGGCATCGCGAAACAGAACGCAATCATCTTGCCGCCATTGTAGGCGCCAAACACCTGGCCGCCGACCTTCGTCAGCACCACCATGAAGCGCATGGGCAGCAAGTCGGTGGGGTCGAAGCCCCAGATGGCTTCCTGCAGGCGCACAACCTCGGCAAACTCGTCGAGTTGAAACAACGGGCGAACCTCGATCAGCGCTTCGCTTCCTGCCATAGTGCCTCCATTTCCTCGATATTGGACTCGGCCGGCTTCTTCCCGCGCTCGGCGAGTTTCTGCTCAATGTACCCAAAGCGGCGGCGGAACTTCGCATTGGTCTTGCGCAGCGCCTGCTCGGGATCGACTTTGACGAAGCGGGCCAGGTTCACCAGCACGAACAGCAGATCGCCGAGCTCATTTTCCAGTTCTTCCTGCGATGCGTTGCGGCGCGCCTCGTCAAACTCGGCGAGTTCCTCGTGCAACTTCTCCAGCACCTGTTCGGGGTTTTCCCAATCGAAGCCGACGGCGGCGGCACGCGAAGCCACCTGCTGCGCCTCCATGAGCGCGGGCAGCGACCGCGGCACGCCGGCAAGCAGACTCTCGACTTTCTTGCCCTTCTCTATCTGCTCCGCGGCCTTGACCTCGCCCCAGATCCGCTTCACATCGCCGGCGGTGGCAGCGGGTTCGTCGCCGAAAACGTGAGGGTGGCGGCGAACGAGTTTCTCGTTAATGGCATCGAGCGAGTCCTCGATCGTGAATAGATTCTGCTCGCTCGCCATCTGTGCATAAAAGACGGCTTGCAGCATGAAATCGCCCAACTCCTCGGCGAGCGAGCGCCAGTCTCGCTGATCGATGGCGTCGAGCACTTCGTAGGTCTCCTCGACCGTGTACGGCTTGATTGTGTCGAAGGTCTGCTCGCGATCCCACGGACAACCGCCCGGCCCGCGCAGACGGGCCATGATGGAAACAAGCTTCTGGAATTTATCTCCTGAATCTGTGCTCATGAGGAAATCGGAGTGCGAAGACTCGCGTTCGATCCCCTCAATTTAGCATGGTGCAGCAGTAGCACCGGCGGACCTAGCGCCGGTGCGGCTCGCCGGCGACAACATCGCCGGCGCTACTTTACGCTTTAATAATGACTTCCCGCAGGCGTTCGCGGGTGAGGAAGAACTTCACCGAATCGAAACTCCCGAACAGTTTTTCCAGGCTTCGATTGTTAAATAACTGCGCCGGGTGGCGCGCGCCGCTCGACGCCACCTGAAGCGTGTTCACTTCCTGGATGCGGAAGGTGTAATACGGGACGGTATCGAGCTTGTCGTCCGAGTGGAAGAACGCCAACATGTAGCTGTTCGGCCGCACAATCTTACGCAAGCGCTCAACCACCGCGGACAGCAGCGCCGGAGCCAGATACTCGAGGGAATCCCAGATCAGCACGCCGTCGAACTGGTTCTCGGGGTAGTCGAGCGCCTGGCGGAGGAAATACTCGATCTGGCCTGGATTGGATTGATCGACCGTATCCTCCATGCCAAAGGTTTCGGTGAGGATCTGCAGGAAATCCTCCGAATAGAGGCGGTGACCGAGATTAGTTATAAAACTGACGTTCTGTTGGGTGGCCCCGCCCAAATCGAGAATCGTGAGACCTGAGAGGTCGCGAATATGACTGAAAAACTCCTCGAGCCCCCGGCTCTGCCGCGCCGCGACAGTCTCCGGCCCGGTCTGGCCGCGCCCGCGTGCGGCCTTCGGTGATTTAGTGGTGCCCGCGGGGGGACCATTCTGGCCCCGCGAGCCACGCAGGATATTTTTGAACGACAGCATTCCGCAGTCCCGCGGCCTCGCCCCGCCGAGCGTTAGCGCTTTACCTCGTTGCTTCCGGCGGCGGCATGGACCGGCTGCGGAGCCGGAGCGGCAGCAGGCGCAGCTTGTGGCTTCGAAGATCCCCTTGCGGGCTCCGGCTTCACAATATCGATGCTGCCCTTGAAGTACGCACCGTCTTCAATGATGATGCGCGCCGTCTTGATGTTGCCGACAAGCTTGGCATCTTTGCGGATTTCGATTTTGTCCGTGGCCTCGACGTCACCTTGAATGGTGCCAAGGGCAACCACTTCACGGGCTTTCACGCCCGCGTGCACGGTCCCGTTCGGCCCGATGGTCAGCTTATGCTCAAGAGCTTCCACCGTGCCTTCCAGGTCTCCATCCACAAACAGATCTTCCTTGCTGAAGATCTGGCCAACAACTTTAACGGCTTTTCCAATCGTTGCCGAGCCGCGGGCTTCGGACTCGACTCTGCCAACCGGCATGCTAGACACGGGTGTTGCCTCCTTTTGGGGTTCAAATGACGTCGGCGCCACGGGAACAGGGGCCGCAGGCGTGGCGGGCCTGGCGGCTGGAGGAACAAGGGGCCGCTGCGGCTCCTCATCCCGTTTCTTATTCCACATAATGGCGGCCTCCTGAATCGAGTATGAGTACGGTCATAATACTACTTCCTTGTAGTCTATATAGTTGACACGCGAAAAGGCAAACCGGCGTAAAAATCGATTCTTCCGGTGCATTCCCGAGAGGACCGTTTGGACCATGCCGGGTATACTGGAGCATGACTCTCCCGCCGTTCCTGCTGGACGAATGGCTGGACCAGAAGCGCTCCGCACGCGTCCAGTTCGACCTCGGATCGAGCACGGGCCCCCGCTGGACTCTCCGGGAACTGCTCGCCCTGTCTCCGGACCGTGAGCGCGAGGAGGTCGAGGCACTCCTTCAAACCGAACTGTTGTATACCAGCAGTGCCGGCATTGCGGAGCTTCGCGATGCCATCGCGGAACTGGAAGGTACAGATCCTGAGAATGTCCTGGTGCTTACGGGAGCGGCCGAGGCGCTGCTAATTCTGTTCGCAGACGCCGCCGCGCCGGACGCCAACATTATCCTTCCGAGGCCCGGCTTTCCGGCGAACGACGCACTTGCGAACTGGCTGGGGATCGAGTCGCGCCACTACACATTGCGACGTGAGAACGGCTTCCGGATCGACTTGGACGAGATACGGCGCTTCGTCGACCGCAATACGCGCTTTCTGCTGGTCAACACACCACACAATCCGACGGGCTCCGTGCTCGACGATGCGGATATCGAGCGCCTGCACGATTTCTGCGCCGAGCGTGGCATACAATTCGTCTGCGACCAGGTCTACCATCCGATCTACCACGGCCCGCCGGTGCATTCGGCCGCCCGCCTTCCTCATACCACCGTGCTGGGCGACTTTTCGAAGGCGCTATGCCTGAGTGGTCTGCGAACCGGCTGGATGATCGAATCCGATAGCGAGAAGCGGCGCCGCTATATGAACGCTCGCAGCTACTTTACAGTCTGCAACACGGCGCTGGGCGAGCGGCTGGCCGCCTTTGCGTTGCACCATCGGACCGATATCTACGGCCGCGCGCAAAGAATCGCGGCAGCCAACCTGGAACTGCTCGACGTCTTCGTCCGCGACTGCGGAGGACTCATCCATTGGGTACGGCCGCGCGGCGGCATGACGGCATTTCCATGGCTGAACGACGGCGGTGATGCCCGTCCATTTTGCAGGCGGTTATTGGAAGCAGGTGTACTGGTTGCGCCAGGCGACTGTTTCGGCATGTCACGCCACTTCCGGATCGGGTTCGCGGCCAGCGGGGAGGACTTCGCCGCAGGCCTGGCCCGAATGGCTGAGATCGTGCGCGCCAGCGCAGGTACCCTCTACCGCACCGCCCAATAGCCCTCGCGCGTCCTGACCCGCAGGTCGGGGCGTCCGCGCACTTCCACCCGGATGCTCCGAAACTCACCGGGCTCCGCGGCCGGCGGTTGATAGCTAACGATGTACTGCCGGTGCACCTCTTCGCCGATCTCCTGGATCGCCTGTTCCAGCCCGCTCTTCTTGAGAAAGCCGATGGTTCGGGCGCCCGTGGTGCGGCTGAACAGATCGGCGAGGTTCGGCTGGGTCAAGTGCGCCAGCGCAAAAAAAGGCGCCAGCAGGCCGCCGCCCGGTGCGACGTCGCCCGGCAGAGGCTTCGCATCCTCGGTGGGAGCCTTTACCTGCCCAAGCCGGTCCACGCGATCTTCTTCCTGTTTGCGATCGCCCACCGTCTTAGGGCGGCTGGTGTAACTGGTCCACGTGGTCGAGTAACTCACCCAGTACACCAGTGCATTCTGACGCTGCACCTCTTTCACCACGTCCTGCAAGGCCGCCTGGCCTCCGCGTGCCCTACTTTCGGCCACCAGCAGCACGATCCGGCGCTGATTAGCCGGGCGCCGGTCCAACATCTGGAGCGCGTGCATGAGCGCATCCAGGGAGCAGGCGCCAGCGCTTCGCAGGCGCATGCGCTTCAGCGCGCGCGTGATCAGATCGGGATCGGCAGTGAAATCCTGGACATCACGGACCTCATCGCTGAAGGAAATGACTGCGGTCTCCCCCGCCCCGCCTGCCACCGTTTGCGAAAACAGGATGCCGCTGCCTCCGAGCTTATCGAGCACCGGCTGCGCGCTCGCGCCGTTCTCGATGGCTACAACGAGCGAAATCGGATAGATTTCGTAATCGAGGTGTATAACCTGACGCACATTGTTGTCGAAGAGCACCAGATCGTTCTCTTCCAGGCCGTCGACGTAACGGCCCTTGCTGTCGGTAACGGTGGTGGGCGCAACCACCAGCGGGACGGTGGTTTTGAACTGCGTCTGTGCGCACGCAGAGAACGCGCAGGCTGCGAGCAGGAGGGCGGCGAAGCGCATCGCAACGCTCGTAGCAGATTTAGGGCCGATGAGCCGCGCGCTGTCGCCGCTTTTTCGCCCATTCTTCTTTGACGATCTGGCGCTCCCGGCCTAACGCCAGCGCGTCGGCAGGCACGTCGTCGGTAATCACCGAACCGGCTGCGACATATGCGCCCGTGCCTACGGTGAGCGGCGCCACCAGAGTAGAGTTGCTCCCTACGAACGATCCTTCTCCGATGCGGGTAGGATGCTTCTTCTGGCCATCATAGTTGCAGGTGATGGTACCCGCGCCGATGTTCGACTTAGCCCCGATTTCGGAGTCGCCCAGATACGCCAGGTGATTGGCCTTCGCGCCCGCTCCCATGCGGGTTTTCTTTAACTCCACGAAGTTGCCGATGTGAGCGCCGGCCTCGACCACATTGTCCATGCGAAGTCGCGCGAAAGGGCCCGCGATGACGCCGTGCTCCAGCCGCGAGTGCGCCAGGATGGTGTACGGTCCAATCTCCACGTTGTCCGCGATCTGGCAGTCCTGGATCACAACGCCTGTGCCTATGCGGCAGTTGTCGCCAATGGAGGTGTTCCCCAGAATCTGCGTGAAGGGGCCAATCTCCGTATCCATTCCGATGGAGACGCCGCAATCGATAGCCACCGTTTCCGGCTGCTCGATAGTCACTCCCGAAAGCATCACATCGCGGCGCTTGCGTTCGCGCAGCAGCCGATCCACTTCCGCCAGCTCCACGCGGTTGTTGATGCCCAGGCATTCGCGCGCATCCTCGATCTGCATTGCTTCCACCGCGTGGCCTGCGCGCCCCAGAATTTCCACCATATCGGTCAAGTAATACTCGCGGGCTGGATTGTCCGGACGAATCTCATCGACATGACGCCAGAAGAGACCCGCATCGTAGCAATAGATGCCCATGTTGGCCTCGCGGACGGCGAGTTGCTCGATAGTGGCGGCTTTCTGCTCCACAATAGAGGCGACACGATTGCCCGACTCGCGAAGCACACGTCCGTAGCCGGTTGGGTCCTCCATGACGGCCGACAGCAGCACGCCCGCGGCGCCGGATTGCTCTTTGGTGTCGATGAGACGTTGCAGGGTCGCAGCCCGCAGCAGCGGTCCGTCGCCGTAGGTAATGACGAGATTTCCGTTCAGCGGCGCCAGGCGATCGCGGCCGACCATCAGGGCGTGACCGGTACCGAGTTGTTCCTTCTGCTCGATGAAGCCCACACCGGCAGTGGCTACCGACGCTCGAACCTCGTCCGCTTGATGCCCGACGACAACGAAGATCCGTTCGGGTGGAGCGAGCTCGAGGGCGGTATCGACGGCGTGATTGAGCAGCGTCTTGCCTCCGGCGCGATGCAGCACCTTGGCCTTGCGCGATTTCATGCGCGTGCCCAGGCCGGCGGCCAGGATCACAACAGTAGCGGGAGTATGCATTATTTTTATTATGGCGTGCGGGCGGCAGCGTCACGCACGACCGGAGCGCTTGCGGCGTGCTTCCTGGGCCAGCTTGATGACTACGGCCGCGGATTGGGCCGGGTCGTGCCGCACTTTACTCTCGGAAAGCTGCGCCAGACGGCCCGCCATGATCTTCACCCCACTCTTGAAGAGTGCATCGAGATCGTTCTTCACGGGCACGGCGGACTCGCGCGCGTACCTCTTCCTGGTGGATGACGGGATCGGGCGCACATTCACGATGACGTAATCCAGCAGGTCGGCGCCGGCATGCCGCTGGATAGCGCGAACGTGGTCTGAGGCACTGAAATTCGTGGTCTCCCCCGGCTGTCCCATCAAATTGACGAAGTAAGCTTTGATGGCCGGCGACTTCCGGATGGCAGCGGGGATGCCTTCCACCAGCAGATTGGGAATGACGCTGGTAAACAGCGAACCCGGCCCCAGAGTAATCACGTCAGCTTCCGCGATGGCCGCGAGCGTCGCCGCGAGCGGGCGCGCCTTGCCCGGCAGCAGGCGGACAGAGAGAATCTCGCGTTTGCTCCGGCTGATGCGGGTTTCGCCGACTACGCACTCACCGTCGGCCAGCGTGGCTTCAAGCGCCACATTTTGTGTCGTCGACGGATAAATGCGGCCGGCGATCTTGAGCACTTCCGATGACGTCTTCAAGGCCTCCGGGAAATCGCCCGTAATCTGCGTGAGCGCCATCAGGAAAAGGTTGCCGAAACTGTGCCCCTTCAAGCCGCGGCCGGTCGCGAAACGATACTGAAACAGGCGGGATAACAGCGCGGAATCTTCACTCAGGGCGACCATGCAGTTGCGGATATCGCCCGGCGGCAGCACGTCAAACTCGCGGCGCAGGCGTCCTGAGCTGCCGCCGTCATCCGTCACCGTGACGACCGCCGTAATGTCGACGGCCGGCGTGCCGTGCTCCGCCGGATGGGCGTAGGCCTTGAGTCCGTGCAACAACGAGGAAAGACCCGTTCCGCCGCCGATCGCGACGACGCGTAACGGCGATGCATCTTCCATGGTTCGGGATTCGGCAGGTGGGGACGGCGTGCGTGTTTACCAGTTCTTCTTTTCGGGGTAGAGTAGCGCGTCGAACGGCGGCTGGTTGGCCAGCGGCGCGAAGTCGGCGTCCTGCCGGGCCATGATGCGGTTGCGCGGCTCGATCTCGATCGCGCGGCGGAGGTTCTCGTGAGCGCCTGAGACGTCCCCGCTCAACGCCTGGGCCAGGGCCAGCGCATAATGGATGTGATCCGCGCCAGGCGCGATTTCGAGAGCCCGCTCCAGGTGCTGCCGCGCTTCGGCCAATTTCCGCGTATTGATGAGCGCGATGCCGTAATTATAGTAGTCGTCGGCCGATCGCAGCGACGGAACGTCCTGGCGCAAGCGCCGGTCGCACATTGCGATGTGCAGTTGCGCGCGCTGTGCCACATCGCGTTCGGGGCCTTCGGTGGCCTGCTGGAAGAGATCGCGCGCCTGCTGAAGGTGCCGTGCGTGAAACAGCTTCATGGCTGATTCAAAAGCCGAAAGCTGCTTCTGGGCATTGAGCTTTTGAGGCGCGGAAACCGCAGCCGCTGAAGCTGAAGGGCCAGCAGGGCGCGTCGGTTCGGAAGTCTTAACGGGTTTGGGTGCCTGTGGTTTACTCATTCGCTTTTCGACGATCTTAGAAGCGGATGTCTTCTTCTCGGCCATGTGAGCCCGTCCGTTCGGGGGCGTACCGATCAACGATATGCGTTTATACCAGACCGGAAGCCCCCTGCGCAACCCAGGGGCGCCGCAGTGGGCGAGCGCAGTCGGCATGTTATTCTGTGGAGAGGTCTTGCATCCGGGGCAGCCGCCGCTGGTGTGGAATCTCATCGAACCGGAGAGATGGCCGAGCGGTTGAAGGCGCACGCTTGGAAAGCGTGTATAGGGGAAACTCTATCGAGGGTTCGAATCCCTCTCTCTCCGCCATTGATGCCACCTCAGGAAGTGCGACAAGTACGTCAAGGTTTCCGAATTCGGTTGCACAAACGCTGGCGCTTCCCATCGCTCCCCAAATACCAAGGAATTTGTCGCGCGTCGTCCTCGGTCAATACCGGGTGACAACGGTCCGGATGCTTCTGGATGGCCAGGCGAACGTCACTATGGCTCCCAAGTCCCGTAGTTGTCGACCAGGCTTATGCTCGCCCTGGACGGACGCGACGGACGTCTCCTTACTGCGTCCGACAAGACGGCCGCGCCGGAAGTGTAAGCGCGACCGCGAATTGCGAAATAGATGGGGGTCGAGTTAACATAATGACGATCTGCTTAAGCGTGTGCGCGAATCGGCTGAGTTCCCACCCGAAAGGTTAATGACGAGGCTTGTCTCTGCACCAAAGGGGGACGGAGGGGCACGGTGGCTGGACCATCGGCAGTAATCCCGTGTCCACAATGCCATCACAGCAACCCTGTGGGTTCACTGCGATGCTCGCGCTGCCGCACGTCCTTTGCCGAATCCAATGAAACCGTCGTCCTTGAAGAGGGCTGGTCTCTAGCCGTCACCGGCGGAGTCGCTCGGACGGGCGTGGGTTCCCTAGCGGCAGGCGATGTTCTTGCGGACCGTTACGAGATCCTGCAACTTCTGGGCGAGGGCGGCATGGGGACAGTGTATAAGGCTCGCGACCGGGAGGTCGACCGGATCGTCGCATTGAAGATTATCCGCCCCGATCTCGCCGGACAAGCCAAAATCCTGGAGCGATTTAAGCAGGAACTCGTCCTTGCGCGGCAGGTGACGCATAAGAACGTGATCAGGATCTTCGACCTGGGCAGCGCCGGCCCGCTGAAGTTCATCACCATGGAGTTCGTCGAAGGCCGCGACCTCTCGCACCTCATGCACGAGCGCAGGTTTTGCGTAGAAGAGAGTATCCAGATTATTCGGCAGGTATGCCGGGCGCTCGATGCCGCCCATGCCGAATCGGTTGTCCATCGCGATCTGAAACCGCAGAACATCATGGTAAACGAGCGCGGGAAAGTATCGGTGATGGATTTTGGGCTGGCGTTTTCGACGGAGATAAACAACCTGACGCAGACCGGCGCGCTGCTGGGCACGCCGGCTTACATGTCGCCAGAGCAGGCGCAGGGAAAGCCGCTGGATGCAAGGTCGGACTTGTACGCGCTGGGAATTATCTTCTATGAGATGCTGACCGGCGACACCCCCTTCCACGCGGACTCCCTAGTCGCTAGCTTGGTGAAGCGCTCGCAAGAGCCGCCGCCCGACCCGGCTGCCGTCAATCAGGAAGTCTCGAAGGAAGTCAGTGCAGTCATTCTGAAGTGCCTGGCCACTGATCCTAACGATCGATACCAGAGCAGCGCCGAACTACTGCGCGATCTGGATGTGCTGGCGGGGGATTCGCTGGCATCTTCGACGGTGCAGACCGCGATAGAGCCGGCACAGAAACGAACCTGGAAGTGGGTGTCGGCGGGGCTGGGTGTTTCGCTGGCGCTGCTGCTGGTTCTGGGTTTCATCTTCCGCGACAAATTCATGGCCCGCCCGCCTTCGCGTGCCCATGCTGTCACGGTGCTGGTCGCCGACTTTCAGAACTCGACGGGCGATCCGATCTTCGAGAACACGCTCGAATCCATGTTCAACATCGCGATGGAGGGCGCTGCTTTCGTGAACGCCTACAATCGCGGGCAGGCGCGCAAGATCGCCGCCCAGTTGCGTCCCGACGTGAAGGTGCTCGACGAATCCCTGGCCCGACTGATATCGATGAGGGAAGGCATTGCGGTGATCGTGGAAGGTTCTATCACGCGGCAGGGCAGCGGCTATCAGATATCGGTCAAGGCCGTGGACGCTGCTTCCGGGAAGCCGATTATCACGCGGCAGGTGAAGACCGGCAGCCGCGAGGCGGTTCTCTCGGCCATCCCCAAGCTGGCCGCGCCGATTCGCAAGGCTCTGGGCGACGTCACGCCGGAATCGGCGCAGGTGGCGGCCGCGGAAACGTATACGGCCTCGTCACTCGAGGCCGGACATCTGTATGCGGTCGCGCAGGAAGCTATGTGGGCCGGCAAGCGTGCCGACGCCATCCGCGATTATTCCCGCGTGGTCGAGATTGACCCGAAGTTCGGACGCGCCTTCGCCGGACTGGCTGTTATCTACGGCAATCAGAAGAAATACGCCGAAGCCGCGGAATATTACAAGAAGGCGTTGGCTCTGGTGGACCGCATGAGCGAGCGCGAGCGCTATCGCACGCTAGCCACCTATTACCTGTCTTCAGTCCGCAATTACTCGCAGGCCATCGAAACTCTGCGCAAGCTGGTGTCGCTCTACCCGGCCGACAGCGCCGCGTACAACAACCTGAGCATCGCTTACGCATACGTGCGAAACCTGCCGGAGGCCGTGGCGGCGAGCCACCGCGCGCTGGAAGTGAATCCGACTAACGTGCAGGCCCGCCTCAACTACGCCGTTTATTCCATGCTCGCCGGGAACTTCGATGCCGCGATTACGGAAGCGAATGAAATCCTGAAACGGAACCCCGGATATGAGTTCGCGTTTCTTCCGCTTGCGCTTTCCACGTTGGCGAAGGGCAACGTGCAGGGAGCTCGCGAGATTTACTCCCGGCTGGATCAGGTGAGTCCGCTGGGTGCGTCGCTGGCGGTGGCGGGCCAGGGCGATCTGGAACTCTTCCTCGGGCGTAATAAAGAGGCGCTGAAGGTGCTGCAAGGCGGAATCGAGGCCGACGGCAAAGAGAAAAACACCGGCGAGCTGGCCGTGAAACACATAGCGCGCGCGGAGGCGTACCTCGCCCTGGGGCAGCGGCCGCAGGCAATCGAGGCGGTCACGAAAGCGGTTGATCTGAGCCCGGTTGAGAGTATCGACTATCTGGGCGCGCGCGTACTGCTGCAGGCCGGCGACGAGGCAAAGGCCCGCGAGCTCGCCGACAAGCTGCAGAACATGCTGCAGATGCAGACGCAGTCCTACGCACGCCTGATCGCGGGCGAGATCGCGCTCCGCCACGGCCGCACCCTGGAGGCGGTAGACGCGTTCCGTGATGCCCAGAAGCTTCTGGACTCCTGGATTGCGCGCTTCCTGCTGGGCCGCGCTTATGTGGAGGCAGGCCATTACGCGGAAGCGCTGGCGGAGTTCGACATCTGTCGCAAACGGAGCGGCGAGGCGGCCGACTTGTTTTTGGCGGACATGACAACACTTCGCTACCTGGCGCCCCTACAGTATTGGCTAGGACGCGCACAGGAGGGCATGGGGTCCAAGGAAGCTTCGCGCACCAGCTATCAGGAATTCCTGAAACTGCGCGCCGACGCCGATTCCTCTGATCCGCTCATCTCCGACGCCCGGAAGCGGAGCGCGGGTAACGAATAACAGTTCTGCATCGCGGCGGCGCGGACCCTCTGGTGGACTAGACAGGCGACGGAGACCCACCCTATTTCAATTGCACTGCCGTCATCTTCAGCCGAGAAGGATCAAGGACGGCGAAGCCCGGAGGCCCGCCG
>Ga0126381_100003029_pt1 | contig 18303 bp, 17 predicted proteins | sample PanSoiMetPlot_28_FD_96465 | JGI IMG/M metagenome (GOLD analysis project Ga0126381, IMG submission 96465) | Tropical forest soil microbial communities from Panama - MetaG Plot_28 | ecosystem: Environmental > Terrestrial > Soil > Tropical forest > Bulk soil | place: Panama | collected 2016-02-17
CGACCCGCTCTGGTATCGCTGGAACGGCGCAGTCATGGTGCCGATGCGCCCCGAGTTGGCCGAGCACCAGTTTGTGCCCGACCACAAGTACCTGCTGGAGGCGCACCACGAGCGCAGCTACGCCCGGCACCGGGCCTACTTCGCGAGCCTGCACGAGGCGTGGCAATCGCTCGCCAGCGACGCATGGCCGACGCCCGAGCATCTCCGCAAGCACGCTCTGATCCGCACCGGGTGGCGCGACGAGCGCGTCCTGGCCTGCGAGAGCCGCGAGCGCGCCGAGGAGCTGGCCCGCTGGTGCCGGCCATTCGACAGCTATGCCGTGCTGGTCGCCGATGGGCCGCTGCTGCGGGTCTGGACGGCGAAGAGCCAGAGCTACAAGGCCATGGGCCGCGATGATTTCAACCAGAGCATGGAAGACGTACTGACCTACTGCGCCGAGCTGCTCGGCGTGCCCAAGGATGTCCTCGCGGCCCAGGGAGAGATCGCATGAAGCTGACCATCGAAGCGACCACCCGCATCAGCAGCTCACCGCTCGGCACCGGCCGCGTCTGGGAGGGCAAGACCGACCAGGGCACGCCAGTCCGCGTGCTGGTCTCGGGTCTCGCCGCCGGCAGCGACGACCCGGCGGTCGAGGCGCAATTCGACCGCGAGCACGACGCGCTGCCGGAACCCGAGGGACCGCGCTGCCCCGATTGCGGCGAGCCGATGCTGTACCACGCCGCGGCCCACGACGACGATCAGGGCCACGAGGTGCGGATGACCGCCAAGGTCGAGCTGTACGAGGTCATCGCACGCTGGCTGATAGCGAGCGACAGCGGGCTGGTCCCGCCGGGCGTGACCGAGGAGGGCGTCGCCGAGTACTTCCGCAAGAACCTGGAGCGGTTCGATCCCGACGCGCACCAGCGGCTGACCAACGCCGCCAAGGTCATCGTGCTCTACATCGCTGAGCAACTGCTGGTGAAGGCCACGCCGCAGCCCGATGTCGTCGGCCATGCCTGAGCTGCTGCGGCACTGGGCGGTCGGCCCAGCCAGGGCGGCACGACCGCGGCCCTGGCCCTGCTTCCCGCTGCCCGGCCACCGCAGCATGGGCGAGGTCATGCGCGCCGAGCAGCGCGACGCCGCCAAACGTGGCGCGACATTGCTCGCGCCGGTTCGCGAACACGAGGAGACGGATGATGCCCCGAGGCCCCCTGCACTTTAGACAGCGCGATGTCACGGCTGCCGTAAAGGCCGTGGAAAACGCTGGCAAAAAGGTCGCAAAAGTAGGGCTTGATCGGGAAGGCAACATCGCGATATATGTTGCTGACGGCAACATTGCCGCGAACAAGGCCAAACGGCCTAGCGAGTGGGAAAGACGAGCAGATGAAGACCTTGAGCAAGCCCGCGTCAAAGTCAGGGCGCGATTACATCAAGAGCTGGACTGTTAACGGGGCCAACGGCCCGACGACCTACAACCGCCTGCGCTATGGCAGCCACCCAGAGGTCAAGCTGCCCAACGGCCCGCGCTACTCCAAGCCGGTGCAGGACGCCGCGAAGATCGCCCTCCAGGTCTACCTCGATCAGGAGGCCGAGCAGCCGGCGCAGGACAAAAAAAAGAGGGGCGACACGCTGGGTGCCGCCCTCTCCCGGTATTTCGATACGCCCGCGTTCCAGACCATGCGGTCGAGCACGCGCGAGAAGCGCCGCTACATCCTCAATGCCCTCGGCAAGCGGTATGGCGACTGCGTCCTGTCCGAGCTGACCGACGAGACCGTCGAGAAGTGGCTCGCGGCGCGCGAAGCGACGCCGGCAGCGGCGCGCAATCTGCTGGTCGCGCTCCAGCACTTTTTCTCCGAGCGCATCGGCGCGGGCCTGCTGAAGAAGCGGAACAACCCGGTCCTCGGCGTCCGGCTGGAGAAGCGGGTCGCGCGCAAAGTCGCCAAGGGCCACTACAAGACCTGGAAGCAGGCGCACGTTGACCAGTTCCGCGCGCACTGGCCGATGGGCACGATGGAGCGGCTGGCTTTCGAGATCATGCTGCTCACCGGCATGTCGGCGGCCGATGTCATCCGCTTTAGCCGGTCATGGGTCGGCGCGGACAACATCATCCGCTACCGGCGGCGCAAGACCAGCAGCGAAGGGATGCCGCTCTTCAGCAAGGAGCTGCGCGCGGCCATCGCGGCCTGCCCGCTCGCTGCCCCGGCCGACCGGCCGTTTGAGCCGATCCTGCGCGGCCCGAGCGGCGTGCCCTGGTACGCCATCGGTGAGACCTGCGGCGATACCGACGAGGAGACCGACGAGGGCTGGCGCAACCAGCATTTTAGCCAATGGTTCACCAAGGCGGCCCGCGCAGCCGGCCTGCCCGAGGGCTACTCGGCGCATGGCGTCCGCAAGCGGGCCGCGTGCGATGATTGCCTCAAGAGCTGGCCCCAGGCGCAGCTCATGGGCAAGTACGGGTGGACCGATCCTAAGGAGGTCGTGCTCTACACGCTGGAGGCCGAGAAGGAGCTGTTTATGCTCGCCGAGGCCGCCAAAGACGCCGCCGATTAGGCGGTTTGTCTCAAACCTGTCAAAAAGCGCCGAAAATTGTCAAAACGGCAGGAAACCTGGGCAAATGGGCACAAAATTAGTCATGCCCGTATTATCGAGGCCCAGCAAAATCAAGGCCTGAGACAATTTCCTTAGACTATCGGCACGCTAGCGCACCTGGAGGCCCCTTTCGAGGGGCCTTCTTATTTTAGGCAATGCTCGATGACCTTCTCGACCAGCTCGGTGCGCTGCTGGATCTGATCATCGATGAACCAGAGCACGAGGCCGAGGAACAGCATGTTGATGAGCAGCAGCATGAGGAAGACCGGAGGCAACGATCCGCCAAGCTTGCCCAGCAAATCGATCCCCTGCGCCACGACGCCCTGGGGTTGATCGTCCATCAACGTATGCCTATGTTGGTGACGGCATCGGAGGGATGATGAGACTGCCCTGGCGCAAGCGTGAGCCGCGCGACAACCCTTGGGACAAGGCCCCGCGCCTGTCGGGCTGGGTGCCGGGCACCTCGCCGCTGATCGACCTCTTCGCACTGATGACCAGCCTCGGGCGGGCGCAGTGGCAGCTCGCTGAGGCCCAGGTTAAGCTGGGCCGCATCCTCGCGGTCGTCGGCTGGTGCTGGGTGCTGCTGGCCTTCCTCAACCTCTATTGGCTCTACCGGGTTTACCGGGCGACGGGATGGTTCTGATGGGTTGGCTTCTGTGGATCGGCTTTGGCCTCTTTATTACCGCCGGGCTGGGGCACCTGGAGGCCCTTATTGTTTGGGCACCGATGGCGGCCTTTGGCGTCTTCTGCATGACGGTGCCGCGGTCCAGGCGGCCGAGGAAGCCGATCACGCCCTGGACGCGCGAGCAGTACCTTGACCACCTACGGGCTAAGCAGGCCGCCGGTCAGGGCCGGATAGCCAACGGCAGCGGCTCGGCGACCTGACGCGCTCTGCGCCATGAAGGGCGGAATTTTCGAGTAGGCGTTCACAAGGAACGGGTTGGTCGCGATCCGGCTCAGCACCGGGCCGGCGGCCAGCGGCACCGCGGCACCAGCGACCTTCCCAAAGTTAGCAACGCTCGGGTTCGCGAAGGCCTCGGCGAGCCGGGGGATCAGTTCCATACCGCCCTCGACCGCGGCGAGCGTGCCGACATGCGCGCCCGTGCCGCTCGTGTTGAGGAGGCGCTCGGTCTCGGCCATCGAATTGGCCGAGGTACGCAGATCCTGCACGCGAGCCGCCAGGGCCGGGTCAGCGCCAAAGAGAGCATCGTGCGCGGTCGGCTGCAGTCTCGACATATCGGTGCCGAATGTCGTTGGCGAGGTGCGGGTCGCCGTGGCGTTCTGCCGGCCCGGCGTTGCGAGCGATGCATCGCGCAGTTTGTAGGCGGCCAGCTCATCGGCGGCCTGCGGCATCTGCTGGCGGATCGAGGCCAAGGTCGTACCGTCGTCGCCAAAGGCTGCCGAGATCGCCTGCTCGGGCTTGATGCCGCCGCGCGGGGCGAGCAGCCGGGATGCGGTGTTGTTGATGAAGTCATGGCCGTTGCGGGTCAGGTCGGTCGCCGTGTCCCAGGCGGCCTGAGCTGCGGGGCCGCGCTGGGCAACGGCTGCCCCCATGTCGCCTGTGAGCGAGCGGTAGATGCGCTCCAGCTCGGCCCGGCTGGTATCGCCGACGAGCGGCGGGTTCTGCAACATCTCGCCAATTTTGGTGCGGAGCGTACTGACCGCCTGCCAATCGGGCGTGCCGTGCTGGGCATCGCTGATCAGGTTATCGAGCAGGTTGCGCGACAGGGACGGCGTCACCGTCTCGGCGGTCGCCGGCATTGACGCCATATTGCTGCGGACATCGGTCAAGGTGCGCGCGTAATTCGGCAGTGGCACGGGCGTCGTGCCGGGCATCTGCATATCGACCGCGTGATAGGCGGCGCGGCTATCGGTGCGGAACCTGTCGAGCCAGTTCTGGGTCGCCGTCTGCAGCGCAGTGCCGGCCTGGACAGCGTCTCGCGGCGGCGCGAGGCCATTGGCGGTGTGCTCCAGGGCGTCGCTCCACTCGTTTATCGCGTCGCGCTGGGCCTCGTGGATCGCGCCCCCGCCCGGCATCCTGGCCCCGGTGTTCTGGATGAGCTGCAGCGTCGGCGACTGGCTGGCGTCGCCGATCAGCGAGTTGTTGATGCCGAGCCGGCGATTGGCGGCAGTGACCTCGGTCTCGGTGCCGAGACCGGGGATGGCCGCCAGCGAGCGGTTCATTGCGGCAGAGGGAAGGCCCGCCGCGCTGCCGCCGATGAGAGCGCCGATATAGGGCGCGATGGCCGAGCCGGGCACCATCTTGCTGGCGATCTGTGAGCCAACGTCGCCAGTCAGGGCGCTCGTGACGCGCGACAGCGCTGTCCTGGGATCACCCACGGCAGCGGCGAGGCCGGCCGTGCCAAGGCTCATCGTCTCCCGTTCGGCGGCATTCTTGGGCTGGTAGGGCTGCACCGGCTGCCCGCCGGTCGCCTGACTGAGATAGCTCGTGAGGTCGAAGAGGTTCTTGCTGACATCCTGCGCGGATGGCGTCGCGCGGGTCATCATGCCGGGACGGCCGCCCTGGTAGCTCGGGCTGATCTGGCTGCCGACCCAATCGATGCCCTTGTCGGCCAACGATGCCGCCAAGTGCGGCATGCCGACGAGCGACGAGACCGCATTGATGCCCATCGTCCCAGTCATGTTGCCGGCGTCGCGCAGCGACTGACCAAAGGTCTGCGGCTGCTGCAGTGGCGGCCCAGGCTCATAGCCGGGCGGCAAGTTGGACAGGTCCGCGCCGCCGCCCGGCACCATAGTGGGATCGGGCGTCATCGCCTCGTAGCCGGGCGGGATGTCAGTCATTGCTGCTTACCCCAGACGGTCGTCTTTCCGTCAGGCAGAACGTAATAGGTTCGTCCGTTCTGGACGCCGCCATAGGTCGTGCCCTTGGGTAGATCAGAGGGGATGGTCTGCGGCTGGTTGCTCAGGCCGAGCGGGCCAATCTCCCTCTTCACGCCCTCGACAATCGGCCCGAGCTGGTTCTCCTTCATCCCTCGCCAGTTGGTTTCAAACATCTGCGGGTCTTGGTAGCCGCGCTGCTGCGCCTGCGACCAGTCCATCGCGAGAGCGCGCGATTGGCGTAGCACGCCGATGTCGTCGGCAAGCATCTGCAGATTGGCCCCCGGCTGGACATTGGGGTTCTCGCCATACTCGGCGTTGATCTTGAACTCCTGGCCGGTGAACCGCTTGTTGACGGCAGCGAGCGATTGGAGGGTCTGCTTATACATCGCATGCAGCGCGCCCTCGACAGCGGTCGGGTCAGACGCGGCAAAGAATTGCTTTGCGCCATCGCCAAAGACCGAGCCGAGCAGGGCGTTGAACTGAGCCTTTTCGGTCGTCCAGGCCCCGGTATCGATCATCTTGTAGGCCTGGGCAATGACCTGGAGGCGCTGCTCGGCGTACTGCCCCAGGCCGATAGAGCTTTGCAGCTCGGCGCTGCCATCTGCCCAGTTCTTGCCGTTGTCGCTGAGCTGCTTCTCCGTCCATAGCGGCTCTCGGTAGTTCGGCATCGCGCTCCGCGAGGTCGGCGCGTCCATCGGGCCAGTGAGCCGCGTGCCCTGATACTGCGGCGCGCCGGGCGCGGGCGCGGGCTGCTGCGGCGCGGGCACCGGCTCGTTCTCGGCCCCGATCCGGCCGCGCGTCGTCTCCCTTGATGTTGCTCCCGGCCCCAGGCCCGTCTGACCAATAGGAACCCAGCGCGGGAGGCCGTCCGCGGTAGCGGGCGGGTAGACGTAATAGCTCCACTCCGCGCCGGTCTTTGGGTCGATGATCTTCTGCACCGGGGGGTTCCAGACCATCTGGCCGGTCGTCGGGTCGCGGACATAGCTGCCGGGTCGCACGATCTGCGGCTTATTCTGCTCGACCCAGAGCTGGTATTGCGCCTTGAGCTGCTCGTTGTAGGCATTGTAAGGGGCCTGCCCCGCTGCGGTGCCGGCGGCGGTCGCCTGCGCGGTCGGGCCGGCCATCGGATACTTGGCGATCTCGGCGTCAAGCGGCGAGACCGGGATGCCAACCAACGGGAAAAGTTTTGTCGCTGCCGTGGAGCGGACGATCTGCTCGGGCGTCGGCGCGCCGGGGATCGGCCCTTGCTGCGGCATCGGAGGCACAGGAGGCGCGCTGGGAGGCGCTGGAGGCATGGGAGGCGCGGCAGGTACGGGTGCAGCGCCCGGTGGCGTTCCTGGCCCTCCTGGGCCTCCAGCGGGCTGCGCTGGGGCAGCCGCAGGCGGCGGCTGGTTGATGAGGCCCTGCAGCTCGGCAGCACCGGCCGCTCCGGTGTGCGGCACCGGGGCCGGCGAGGCGGCTGAGGGCTGCGGCGCACCGCCACCGGCCTGGGCGAGCTGGGCACCGGCCGGGCCGCCCAGGAGCTGCGAGGCGGCCGACGAGGCATCGTTCATCGTCTGCGGCGCGGCCATGGCAAGGAGGCCTGGCGGCGGTCGGCCGGGCAATGCTCCCTGCGGCCCCGGTGGCGGCGCTGCGGCGGGAGGAGCTGCGGCCGGTGGCGGCATGAGCTGCGGCGTCGCGGCCGAGCTGGCGGCGCGGGCCGCGCCCTGCGGAGAGAGGAGGCTCGGCGGTGCCGCGCTCGGTGCCATTGGCGGCTCGGCAGGAGCGGCGGGCGCTGGCGGCGCAGCAGCGGTCTGCGTGCCCGGCGGGCTTTGCATGTAAGCGCCGATTGCGGCCCCGCGCTCGGCGCGGAAGCCGTCATTCTGCTTTGTGTCCGGCCGCAGGTAATCAATCGACAGATTGCCCATCTGCTCGGGCGTCGTCGCGGCGTTGACGGACGCGCCCTGCTTCGACTTGCGCAGCTCCTGGAGCTGCCAGATCGCCTGCTGCTGCCACGGCACCGGGTCGTTCGGCCCGACGCCGCTGTCCTTCCGCATCGCCGCGAGCCGGTCGGCATTGTCGCCCCAAAGGCCGTAGCCGGGCGGCAGCCCTTTCGACCGCAGGAACGCGGCGTCGTGCTCGGTATCGGGCGCGAAGCTGCTTTCGATCTTGGCGTTGCCGGTCAGGAACGCCGCCTCCTGAGGCGTTGCCGGCGCGACGCCTGGGTAATCAAAAGTGCGCAGGAAACTGTAGAGGTTGTCGCCGCCGATCCCGCCGGCCGCCGCCCTGGCACGATCCATCAGGTTGGGCGCGCCCGGCTTGCCGGGCTGGCCGCCAGCGCCGGCTGCGCCCGTATATTTCTCGGGATGCAGATACTGATCGATGGCCTGGGGCGCGATGGCCTGCAGAAAGCCGAGGCGCTGCTGCGACAGCAGTCCGGTGATCCGCTGGTTCTCGGCCTGGGCGTTCTGCAGCCGCGCGTTGATCAGCGCGTCCTCACCGCTGACCGCACCGCCGGCCGCCTCGCCGAGAAAGCTGCCCCATGGCATGCCGCCCTTATACGGCACCGGCATCGCTGCCCGGCCCATGGCCTGGGCCATGCCGCCGAGCGCCCGCACGCGCAGCGCATCCTGCGTTGCCGGATCGGTGAGCGCGCCCTGGTAGGCCGCGACCGGGTCGTACTTTGGCAGCCAGTTGAGGAGGCCGCCGAGCAGACCCTGGTCTTGCGGCTGCTGCGGCTGGGGAAGCAGGCCGGGTTGGTCAGCCATCAGGCAAGCCCTCTCAACTGCGCGAGCGCCCGCTGCGGGTCAAGGTACGATTGGGTGTAGAGGTTGTGGCGCGGGTTCATAAGGGGGAAGCCCTGGTGCGGCGGCATCGGTGGCAGCGGGCGATTGGCGAGCGCCTGCGGCGTCTGGAATGCCCCGCCCGCGTCCTTGAGCGCGGCCTGCAATTGCCCGCTGCCGATGCCGGCCTTGAGCCTGTCCCAGAGCGTGTCGCCGCCCGCGCCCGGCTGAGTGTAGTAGCCGAGCTGGTTGACGGCGTTGGTCTGGGCCGGCGTCAGATTGCTGTAGCCCTGCGGCTGGGTGTTCGGCACGCCGGTCGGGAGCACCATGTCGGGGCGGGGATACCAGCCCTGCTGCTGCTCCAGCGCCGCCTGATCGGGGTTGATGAGGCCGGCAGTGCTGTCGCCGCCCAAGATGCCCGCCATGGCCCTCTCCTAGATCTTGAGAAGCGCAGCAATCGTCGCGGCCGAGGTGAGGCCGCTCATAACCTGCTGGCCCGTGTTGGTGTAGTACGGCGTCGTCGTCTGCTGCGTCGTGTTGCCGCCAATCGGCGAGCCAAAGATCGCGGCGGCGTTCTGCGCCGGCAGCCAGTTGGTGTTGAAGGCCGACGAGAGCTGCGATATCGGGTAATCCGCCAGCGACGGGGCCGCCTGGGCAAGGCCGCCGAGGCTGATCTGCCCGGTGTTCGCGAGATTGCCGGCGTTGCCGAGGAGCGCGCCACCGACACTATAGCCCTGATTGGCGACGCCGCCGGCCGAGGCGAGGCCCTGGGTCTGCGCGTTCTGCCCGCCGAGCACGAGATTGCCGGCGTTGCTGTAGTTGCTCGATGCGCCGCCGAGGCCGGTGCCGCCGAGGCTGTTGAGCGCGCCCGCGCCCGCGCCGTAGAGGTTGCCGGCGGTGCCGTAGCCGGTGTTGAGCGCCGCGCCGCCGCCCTGGAGCAGGTTGCCGGTGAGCTGCACGCCGCTCTGCCCGAGCTGGCCGGCGTTGGCGAGCGCCTGATTGCTGTTCGCGACGCCCGTGTTGTAGGTGCTGCCGAGGGTCGAGCCGGCCCCGAGCATGGCATTGAGGCCGGTGTTGTAGCTGTTGTTGACGATCTGCGAGATCGCGTTGCTGATGCCCTGGCCGAGCGCGTATTGGTTCTGACCCTGGGCGTTGGTCATCGCGCCCGAGCCGTAGCGCCCGCCGGCCTCAAAGCCGCTCGTCGTGAGCGGCGCGGTCGCGGTCATAAACTGGTTGACCAGCGGCGTGGTGGCGCTCTGGATCGTGCCGGCCAGGGCCGGGTTGCTCTGCGGGTTGATGTACTGGCCCGACGCCGCGCCCATCAGGCCCGAGCTGAAGACCGGGTTCCCCGAGATCGCCATCCCCGAGTTCGCCATGAGCTGCTGCTCGGAGGGCCAGCCGGCGCTCATGCCCTGCGGGGCGAGGCCATAGAGCGATTGGGCCGTCATCTGCCCGGCATTGAGCGCGCCCGGCGCGAGACTGTTGAGCGCGCCATAGCTGCCATAGCCGGCCCCCGTGAGGCCGCCGTACTGGCCGGCGAGGTTGGTCAGGCCCGACGCATAAGGCGCGACCGCGGTTGGCGTGTAGGCGGCGCTGCCGCCGACTTGGTTCGCAAAATAATTACCGGCGTTGACTGCGTTGCCGCCCATGCCGGTGAGCTGGCCGATCTGCGGGCCGGCGGCGTAGCCTCCCTGACCAAAGTTGCCGGTCAGCATGGCGTTGGTGGCAGCGCCGGCATTGGCCGGCAGCGCGCCGCCCATCCAGCCGGTCATATCCGCGGCGTTCTGCGCGATGCTCTGGATCTGGCTCAGGTAGTTCTGGCCGACCGGGCCGTTGGGGTTGGCGGCGTTGACATCAGAGAGGTAGGTCGCGTTGTTGTAGAGCGGTTGCAGGTAACCGGCCTGCATCTGACCGACCGGGTTCGTGTTGACGGTCGTGCTCGTGCTGGGCGTTGACTTGGTCATGGCCTAGTCCTTGATGCGGCGCACCAGGGCGACGCCCGCGATGTCGAAGCCGAAATGCGCCCAGCCCCTGCGGTCCCAGCCGCAGAGATCGACGCAGCCGAGCGCCTCGGCCTGGGCGTCGAGCGCATCGAGGAGGGGCCGCCACCAGCGCCGCAGGCCCGAGCCGGCGACAAAGGGCACCTCCAGCACCCGGCAACGCGGGAACTGGCGCGGCTCGGTCACGGCCAGGGCGACGATGCGGCCGGCGTCGCGGACGACGAACATCCCCATGCGCTCGGCCATCACGAGGCGGAAGATGTCTATCGGCTCGTAACCGCGGACCCGCTTGGTGGCCCTGGCGAGGATCGGCTCGAGGATCGGCCAGCAGCGGGCGATCTCATCGAGCGACGGCAACGTGACAGCGATGTCGGCGCTGCCGAGGCTATCCAATCAACAGCGCGACGAATTGCATGTCGGTGTTGGGGCTGCTGGCGTGGTGGATCGTGACCGCGCCCTTGGTCGTCTCGATCCACACGCTCGGCAGGATGGCGGCGGCGTTGGCGGTCGCCGGCATCAGGCCGACAAAGGTGTAAGGGCCGATCCGGCTGTCAGAGAAGGTCGAGGCCGTGTCGCTGACCGCGAGCGTGACGCCCATGGTCGCGCCGATGGTGCCGCGCAGCGCTTGGTTGATCGCGCCGGCAAACCGCACATTGGTAGAGCGTGCGTTGCCGGTATCGGAGGGCACGAGCGGGATGACCGGCGGGCGGTCGAGATTGGCCTGGGCCATCAGGCGGCAAAGCCCATCGTGCGGGTGCCCTCGGGCCGGGCGACAATATCGACGCCCTGGAGGAACTGGACGCCCGAGGCGGGCGGCAGGGTTACCTGATAGCGGGTGTAACGGCCGGTCGTGCGCTGCGGGCACTCGCCGAGCACGTTCTCCAGCACCGCCGTCCGGTAGACGACGCTCTGGCGTGTGGTCTCGCGCACGCCGACCGCGAGCTGCGCCGGCACCTGGGCGTCGTGCAGCGGCCGGCTATTGATCACCCGCGTGCGGCGGCCGGGGAACATCTGGGTCTCGGCGGTCGAGATCGTGACCGGCAGCGCCTCGCCAGTCGTGAAGTTCTGGATATGCGCGCCGTCGTACCAGCCGAGCATCGGGTTGCCGGCCGTCCAGACCCGGCTATCGAGGCTGAACTTGAGGCTAAAGCCCGGCGGGTAGGCTGGGCTGTCGATGTTGCCGAGCGGGTCCATCTGGTCGAGGTTGTAGCCGGCGCTCGAATAGGTCGTGCTCTCGACCCACTCGACCGGGTAGGGCGTCAGGTCGAGGAGCGACCAGCGCCCCAGCTCCCAATTGAAGACGATGGCGCGGTTGAAGAGGCCGTTATTCCCATGGCCGTGGTAGAACCAGAAGATCAGCTTGCGCGTCGGGTCGTAGGTGCCCTGGACGTTGCGCAGGTAGTTGACGTCGAGGTCGCCAAAAAAGAAGCGGTCTACCTTCTGGCCGCCGATGCTGGTCGAGCTGGTGCCATCAAACGCATAGAACCCGTCTGTGCCCAGGTAGTAGCAGACCGCGTGCGCGACGCCGCTGCTGTCGATCAGCCGGCGCATGACGACCGACAGCGAGCTGTCGGTGCCAGCCGCGCCCTCGGCGACCTGGAAGCTGAAGATGTCGGGGCTGCCGGCGTACTGGATGCGGTAGATCCCGCGCTCGCAGAACGCCGCGCCATCGGCCGCGGAGAGGTGGCCGCCGACGACCTGGGTGATCTCGCCGAGGTCGGTCTCGACCAGATCCTGGAAGTCGCTCTGCAGCTCGATGGCGGTATTGCTGCCCCAGACCGGCCAATTGGTCGGGTCGCCGATGGCGGGCCAGCCAAGCCGGTACTGCACCGCGCCATCGAGGCTATCGACCGTGTTGCCGAGCATCAGGAAGTCTTTGACGACGGCGGCGTAGCGCGCCCTGGGCGCGTTGGCCGAGAGGTCGGAGAACGCCGTGTCGGTGCCGGCGAGGTAGGTCTGGATCGGGTCGGTGTAGTTGGTCGCGATGATGCGCTTGCCAAAGCTGGTCATCGACCAGAACCCATCGGGCGGGTTCTCGGTGTTGTAGGGCGCGCTCGGCCCGCTGACATCGGCGAAGGTCGGGTCGCCGGTCTGCTGCAGGAAGATGTGACGCATCGTCGCGGAGAAGTTGAAGACCACGCCCGCGGCGTCGCGATAGCCATATGATCCGCAGACCTGGGCCGGGAGCGCAGGCGAGTACGGCACCGGCCCGAGGAACGGGCCATAGGCCGCCTGGGTGCGCGGCACGACATTGAGCGCAGTGACAGTGCCGGGGTTGCCAAAAGGGGCACCATCCGGCAGCCACTCTGGGAAGGGCAGCAGGGGCATGGGCAGCTCAATAAAAAAGCCCGCCGGGATGGCGGGCTATTCTTCTGGCTCCAGCAGGCCCTTGGGAGGCCTGGGCGGCGAGCGGACGGCCGGCGGGTTATCCCAAGGCCGGATCGGGCTAGGGACTACCGCTCCTTGGTGGGCTTGGAGGTCGGGGTCGGTTTCCCAGAACCGAGTAGCCCGGTTGGGGGTCCACCCGTACTTGGCTGCGAATGCGTCTTGGACTTGAGCAACGCGCGGCCCGAGAACGGCGAGTAGCTCCTTACTCCTTCTTTGTAGATCGGGTGATCCGGTGGCAGATAGCCATGATCGATAATTCTCCCCACCGGGGTTCTCCTTCCAATCGTTTGGCACATAGTCGCCGTCGAAGTGGGCGTCGCCTACGTGAATGTCGCCCTCAATCTTGTTGCTGATAGCATCGCGCGCGATCTGCTGGAAGTGCTCATTTGAGATGCCTGTCACCTCGGGAACGTTGAGCAGCCGGAAGCCGCTCGGATGGCCGACCGGGCTGAAGAAATCAGGCACCTCCGCGCCGGCCGCCGTCATGCGGTCGGTCAGATCGCCATAAAGGCCGGCGGCCTCATCCCGCGTCAGCGGGCGACCGATGTCGGCGTTGACCATGTTCGCCTGCGCGACGCCACTCTTCCCGGTCAGGCCGGGGCCGCCGGCATAGGTCGGTTTGTGCCACGCCGCCGCGTCCTGCCCGAGCAGCAGCGCCCGCGTGACCTCGGTGCGGGTCGCGAGCTGCCGCGACGCCGGATCAACGCCCTGCTGCCAGCCGCCAGGGGCCTGTCCGAGGGCGTACTGGGATTGCGTGCCAGGACTTACCCGGCCCTCAAACGCGCCCGGCGCATCAAACGCCGGCCCGGTGAGCAGCCCATGGTGCATCGCCAGGATGTCGCGGCCCTGGTCGTCCAGGAGCACGCTCTTGATGGCGTCGTGATATTCCTGCTGCACGTCGGGATGGGCGTCGAAATACTCCTGCAGATGCCCCGTCGTCGTGCCGGGCGCGCTCTCCCAGGAACCCTGGCCGTAGTTGGCCTGGAGACCATGCTGGAAAGACTTGCCAGCCTCTTCCGGCGTCGTGCCCTCGACCAGGGACTTGATCCCCGTCCAGCTTGCGGCCTGCCGCTCCTCGGGCAGCAGCCAATCGATGCCGGGCGTGCGGCGCTGCAGCTCGGGGAGCATGGCGGTCGAAACAATGCGGGTGAAGTTGTGCTGTCCGGCGGTCGGCGTGCCCTCGTAGAGCGCCCCCAGATCGTCCAGAGGCGGGCCTCCATTGTGGCCGACGCCGGGAGCGTCGGTATAGATCCGCCCGGTCGGGCCGGGAAATTCGCTGGCCCGCATATTCCAGATGTCGTTGACATGAGTGTGCGGGTTCGGCGTCGCCAGGATGTCCTCGGGCGAGACCCAGACGCCCGAGCCGATAGCGTTGTGGAACGGCCCGGTCTTAACGCCGCCCTCGGGAGGCTCGCCGCCGTAGTAGTATCGGGCAACATCGCCGCCCATTGCGACCGGGAACCGACCAGCGGTCATTGGGTCGCCGACCGCCGCCTGATTGTGCAGCGTGATCGCGTGCGTCGCGTTCGACGCGACATCGGTGCCGGGGCTGGTGCGCGACAGGCCGCCGGCAAAAGCGGTGTTCAACGGCTGGTCGCCGCCGGTCGCGTAATTGATCGCCTCACCGCTGTCTCGATACCAGGGCCGGGCGACTTGACCGCGCTCGGCGAGATCGGCGTTGCGCTGTACCAGGGCGTCGAAGTCGTCCATGTTGCGGATATGCGGCGGGAGCGTCACCTCCTGCCTTGCTCCGTACAGCGGGATCGCGTTCGGGTCAGCAAGGTGCATCTGGCGCAGCACCGCCGGGAAGCTGGTTACCGGGCCAAAGACTGGGCCGCCGCCCCGCACGCCAGCGCTGAGGACGCCAGAACCGGCCGGCGCACCACCAGCGAGATAGGGCGCGACCAGATCAGCGAGATCGGTGCCCGATTGACCGAGCGAAGGCGGCCCGGCCGCGGCGCGGCGTTGGATGTCCGCGTCGGTGCGGGCGGTCGGGTCGGCCATATAGGCCGCGAGCTGATCAGATGGCGCGGCCTGCTGCTGACCCAGGAATGGCCGCAGCGCGGTGTCCAACATGCTGGGCGGCAGGAACGGATTGAGCGCCATTGGATTGCGCCCGCCGTTCCAGAGCGCGTCGGCCTGCGAGACGACATCGTCCCAGAGGCCCGGCATCACGGGTTCCTCGCGTCGGTCTGGATCATCAGCCCGGCCGGGTATTTGGCCCGGCGGTCGGCGAGCTTGATGCTCTCGATGCTCTCCTCGCGCGCCGCCAGCCAGACCTGGATGCGTGGGTCGTCGCCGATGTACGGCGCGGCCAGGGTCAGCGTGCCCCACAGGTAGGCGCTCGGGTATTGTGTCAGCAGCCAGTTGGTCGGCGTCGCGTCGCTGAGGCCGGTGAGGCCCGAGAGGTAGTCGAGGTAGATCGGGTCGGGCGTCGAGCCGGTGTTGCCGACGACCCGCAGGTTGAGGCCCTCGATGGTGTAGGCGACCGGATAGCCATCGAGAAAATAGAAATTTTGATCCATGTTGACGGGGGTCTGGTAGGTGAAGTGCCGCTTCCCGTTGCTGGTGTTGATGTACATGTGCCGCAGCTCACCGTAGTCGAGCGGCAGCGGGATCGTGTCGGTGTCGGGTGGCGGCGTGATGGTGATCGTCTTCTCGACAAACCGGGTGCGCAGGCGGTCGCGCGCCATCTCCTCAAACAGCAGGATCATGTCGGGGATGGCCGGCGTCAGCAGCGGGTCGTCGGGCCGGGCGATCCAGTCCGCGACGCTCTGCTGCAGATTGGCGTAGCTGTCGAGGGGCATGGGCGCGCCTCAGATGATGAAGTGCCGGCCGTAGCGGAGGTGGCTCCATTCCGAGCTGTTCAGTAGCCGGCGCACCGCCCCCTTGTGGTTTCGATCCCAGGCGCGGATGCCGTACTTCTCCAGCCAGAGGAGCTGGACATCGGAGGGGATGCGGGCGGCCAGCCGCATCGACTTGTCGCGGTTCCAGCCGTCGTTATCGAGCGCCGAGCGCTTGTTGGCCTCGATGATCCCGCCGTCATCGAGGCTGCGGCGGATGATGCACTGGTCGGTGTCGGGATCGTACTTGTAGTACTCGACCGCGCCGGTCATCGGGTCGCGGCTGAGGAACCGCCAGCTATTCTCGGCCATGGGCCTCGGCACCGTTGAGCTGGGGCTGTTCGAAGGCGGCGGGCGCGGCGATGGCGATCTGCTGGCGCAGCTTGCTGATGAGCGGGGCGCTGACGCGGAACGGCAGCTCCTGCAGCGCGGCCAGGACGACGTTCCATTCGGCCGCCGTCAGCGAGCACGCGACCTCTTGGTCGGGGTCGATCATTTGGTCTCCAGGATTTCGACGCGCTCGGCGAGCTGCTGCAGGGCGCGCACGAGGTATGGGGTCAGGTGCTGGTGATTGATGCCGAGCGTCTCGCCATCAAAGGGCGAGGCCTCGACCGCGAGGGGCATCGTCTCCTGCAGCTCCTGGGCGATAAAGCCAATCGGCATCGGCTGGGCACGCGGCATTAGCTTCTTGCCCTCGGCGTTCCATTTGAACGCGCGGACAGGCGTCGCGAGGATGGCTGCCAGGGCATCCACGCGGGTATCGCGGATGGCGGTCTTGAGCCGGGCGTCGGAGAAGCTGGCGTCGTTGTTAAAATAGAACCCTGAGTGACCGTTATCGGGGCTGACGGCCAGCCTGCCGCCGGTCATCACAAAGGTCATGTAGTCCCAATCGCCGCCGGCCCAGCACTCGATGCGCGCGCCCCTGAGGCCTGTGCCGGTCGCCGGGGATAGGCGAAAGACGCCCGCCGCCACGATGTCGTTCACGGCCTCGATATCGTGGAAGGTGCCAAGCTGGCCGATGCCGATGTTGCCGCTGATGCTGATGTCGCCATCCACCACCAGCCCGGTCGTCCGCATATTGCTCGGGCTGTAGAGGTAAGCAGCGTTGTTGTAGAGCTGGAGGCCGTTGACGGTGAGCGTGTTGCTGGCGCTGACATTGACAGCATTGACGTTGCCGCTGGCGTTGATATTGGCCCCGTTGATCGTCTGCCCGACGCTGATGCTGCTGTTGGGGATCGAGAGCGCGACGCCGCCCGAGACCGGGAGCTGGATCTGCCCAGCGGGCGTGATCGCCAGGAGCGCGCCGGTGCCGGCCAGCGAGATCCAAAAGTCGTTGGTGCTCTGGTCAATCAGCATGCCCCACTGGACGCTGCCGTTGTTGAGCGCGTAGCCGTTCTGGACGGCGTTGTAGCAGATGATGTTGCCGTTCATGTTGCTGGGATCGCCCAGGACGAACTGGCTGCGCACACCGTTGTAGTACTTCATCCCGCCCACGCTCGGCTGCCAGAGCGTCAGGTTGCCGTTCGCGAGCAGGAGCTGGTCGTTGGCGTTGATCGAGAGGAGCCGGTTCTCGGCGCTGTCGGCGTTGTTGCGGGCGCTGAGGATGTTCTGGTTGCCGCCCGGCGTGTGGAAGAAGCAGTCGGTGCAAACCGCGCGGGTCGCGCCATCGCGGGCAAAGTCGATGCCGCGATAGTGGTGCGCGGTCGAGCCGATATAGATGATCGAATAGGCCTCGTTGCCGAGGATTTGCCCCCACTCGTAGGTCGTCAGGCCGTGCTGCGTGTGGTAGCCGCCGCGGCCGACAAAGATGCACTCGGTGAGAACCGAGGAGCCGTTGGGGCTGTCGTTCGCCAGCACGAGGCAGGCGACATCGTCGCTGGTCGGGTTGATGATCCCGTCCGTGTACGCGCCGTGATTGACCTTGGGCTGCATGGCGATCTGCAGCCCGTAGAGCGTGCCGCGGTTGGTCGAGCTGTTGCCGGCGGTCACGGTATCGCCGTCGCCGACGCCGATGTAGCCGCCCGAGCTGCCGTTGGGGTTTTGCCCCGAGGCTATCGTCACGGGCGCGCCCAGGCCCCCCGTGATGACGCGAAAGGCCGGCCAAGTCCCAACCGCCGTCGTGTTGAGGGCCGAGATGGAGAGCGCCTCCAGCGCCTGCGGCGGCGTCAGCTTGAGCTGCTGCGAGGCCTGCCAGCCGGCCCCATTGCCGGTCGCCGGCAGGTACGGGTCGAGCAGCAGGAACCCGCCGGCCCCGGCATTCAGCGTCGGCAGGTAGACCAGCCGGACATGCTGGGTGGCGACGATGTCGCCGGCCAGGATGGCGACCAGTGTGCCGTCGTAGTTGATCTTGTAGATCGGCAGCGCGCCGAGCGTGTTGACCTGGAACTGGTCGCCGCCGACCGATGCGCCGCCGGCATGAAACGAGAAGACCTCGCCTGTGGCGTAGGCGGCCGGGTAGGCGATGTTGCTGGTGGCGAAGGTGTAGACGCCGCTCGCCGGGCTGACCGTCTGCACCGGGTTGGCGCGGTCCCAGAACCGCTTGAGCGCGCCCTTATCGCCGCGCGCACTGTCGTTGACGCCGGACGGCATCATCCCTTCAGGCCAGCCGTTGGGCGGGGCCTTGTTGTTGTTGGCGTCGGTCTCGGACCAATTGGTGTTGTCGCTCAGCTCAGCCATGGCGGCCCCCAGAAAAAGGCGGCGACCCGCTCGACCACTGCTCCCCAGGGAGGAGGAGGTTGACGCAGAGCGGGAACGGGTCGCCTAGCCCTCGCGGCCCAATCCCCAGGCGCGCGAGGGATCGGGTTAGGTGAGGTCGGCCAGGAGGCCCGACCCGGCCTCTGGGCGTGCCGTCAGCGCGTACTCGCCGAGCAGCATCTTCTTGGTGTTGTCGCCGGTCTTGGC
>Ga0126381_100003030_pt1 | contig 18297 bp, 17 predicted proteins | sample PanSoiMetPlot_28_FD_96465 | JGI IMG/M metagenome (GOLD analysis project Ga0126381, IMG submission 96465) | Tropical forest soil microbial communities from Panama - MetaG Plot_28 | ecosystem: Environmental > Terrestrial > Soil > Tropical forest > Bulk soil | place: Panama | collected 2016-02-17
TACTTCAAACTTCTGAGTCAGGATTTTCTTTCGGGGACGCACCGGTCGAACGGGGAGGACTGCGCAATGTTTCGCTATCTCCTTGGTTGTTAACTAACCCAGTAGCGAAGGACGGTTAAGTTAGAACTGAAGACCTTGTGACCCCTCATCCCCGATTACTTTGGGCCAAGATTCCGATTTACGCAACCTTTGGAAAGATAGGCGATGGAGTTCCCAAATGATGGCTAGATGGCAAGCCTCCCCAGGCCAGTTCGCAAAGGTTTGTTGCCTGCAGCTGTTCCAGAATTCGAGCACTTGAGTGAGGTATGACCGGACTCATCATTACAGACAGCAGTCTTCCGGTCTCCGCAAGAGAATACAACACAGCATCGAGCAAGCTTGCATTTTCAGGTTGTCTGGCGAGTTTCCAGGGAGCCTTTTGCTCGACCAACGAGTTCGCCCTCGTTACTAATTCCCAAACAACTTCAATCGCGTTCTGCACTTCAAAACGCTCGAAAGCATCGCGGTAGCGTTGGGTAACCGAGCGGGCGAGCTCTTGAAGAGCCTTCAGATCGGCGTCATGAATTTGGGTGGAGGTCAGTAGACCGTCGCGATACCGCTGGCTCATATTGATCGTGCGGTTGACCAAGTTTCCGAGCCCGTTCGCCAGATCCGTGTTGTACCGAACAAGAAGACGTTCTTCACTGAAGTCCGAGTCCTGGCCGACTACGTTGTCGCGCATCAGGTAATAGCGCAAAGCGTCGGCCCCATATTTGTCAGTCAGAAGGTCCGGATCGATAACATTCCCGAGACTCTTACTCATTTTGGCGCCGGCCACATTCCACCACCCGTGGACGAGCAAACGCGGCAGTTGATCGTCCGGGAAGCCCATCGCGTGGAGCATGATCGGCCAATAAATTCCGTGTGCCGGAACGAGAATGTCCTTTCCGATAATGTGAGCCTTACAAGGCCACAATTCCTCGAAATCCGGCAAGGTTGAATCTCCTCCCGAAAGGTAACCGGCGAACGTGACGTAGTTGAGTAGCGCGTCAAACCAGACGTAGGTAACATAATCGGGATCGAACGGGAATTCGATGCCCCATGAAAGGCGTTCCTTCGGTCGCGACACGCAAAGATCTCCAGAGATGCGTTCAATTGCATTGACGAGCTCGTTCCTTCGAAAGGCGGGAATAACGAAGTCAGGATGCGATCCAACGTAATCCTGTAGCCAGTGCTTGTGTTTCTCGAGAGGGAAATACCAATTTTCCTCTTCGAGAAAAATTATTTCACCCCATTCCGTTCCGAATTCACCAACACTATTTCTTTCTTTGTCGGTGAGAAATTGCTCCTGGCGAACGCTGTAGTATCCGGAATATTTAGCCTTGAACAGCTCACCCTTTTCATAAAGCGATTGGAGTACCTTTCTTACGGCGCTTTTATGTCTGGGATCGGTGGTCTCCGCCCAACCATCTTTCTGAATTCCAAGTTTTTCCCATAGCGCGAGGAATTTGGCTGTGACCATCTGCGCAAATTCCATCGGCTGAAGGTCGTTTTTCTGCGCGGCCTGCTGGACTTTCTGGCCGTGCTGATCGACTCCGGTCAAAAAAAAGGTCGGTCCGTGGAAAGTCCGATGATATCTGGCGATCACGTCGGCGAGAATCTTCTCGTATGCATGCCCGATGTGAGGATCGCCGTTCGTGTAATCAATGGCGGTCGTGATGAAGTATTTCACAAGTTACTCTCGCGCGATCTTGCCGCCCCAGGATAAAATTCGAGCCTTGGTTCCAGCGGCTTCGGCTTCTTTGATCTGGTTATTCCTGACGTAAAAAAGCGACAGACTGGACCAGGCCAATTGGTCATTCGGGCGGAGCTCCACCGCGCGTTTCCCCGCTTCAATTGCCTCTGGATAATTCCCATTTTTCATCAGGGCCATCGCGAGAGCGTGCCATCCATCGAAGAAGGTCGGCGCTATCTTGACACACTGCCGGTACTTGGCAATCGCATCCGGCAGTTCGCCAATCGCGAGATCCCCATTAGCGTCGTCGAAGAGTTCTTCTACTTCTGCAGGAATGTCTTCCAAAAGTTTCCTTTCCGATCAGGCATCGGTGCCTGCGAGTCCGCTCAGGGGGGCGCTTCTCTAACCTGTCGTACCTCGGTTTAACAAAGGCGGTCGTCCTGCCTTTTGCAGTCCGGCTTTCAGCCATTCCCGAACGACGATAGACTCGAACCGGTCACTCTGCTGGGCATATTCCGCCTTTTTGTATTCCTGGTATTTCGCCTCGTCGATCGGCTCTTTCTTTATGAGGTGGATGATCAAGCCGCCATCCGGGTCCTCCAGAAATTTTGAGGTCTGATTGTCGTCGAGTTCGATGTTATCCATGGCGATCGTCCGCGCGAGTTCGAGGTTGTTGCCCGGGTTCATGAGAGCGAATGGAGGCGGTGTTTCGGGTTTGCAACCTGCTGCTTCCGCGGCTTGAAGAAAATCCTTTCCGCTTTGCATTTCCGCATCGATCTTTTCCCGGACCTCCCTTGCTTTGGCTTGTATCGCGGTTCGCACCTTCTCATCCTTCAGTTCCGTCTGGACCCGATCTTTCGCTTCTTCCAGAGTGAGTGGACGACTAGGCTCTATATTTGTCAGTTTAATGATGTGGAATCCGTCATTTCCTTCGATAACGTCACCAACCGGATTTTCCATTGTGAGGTTAAAGGCCTGGCGATCCAATCCCGATTCATGCGCTATCAATTTGTCGGGTTGTTCGATTGTGAACGGTTGGGTCTCCTGAATGAGTCCGCCCTTTTCCCGAGCCAATTGGTCGAAAGTGGCAGGGTGCTGCAGCGCGGCTTGAGCAAACGCGTCCGCCTGCTCTGCCAACGTCTTTTTGGCGGCCACCTTCTGTTCTTCTGGCAGCTTTTTCTGCTCGTCATTCAGCAGAAATGAGACTACCTGGATTTTTCGCCTCTCCGGCGACAGAAGTGCCTCCTTGTGTTGCTCATAGTATTTCTTCACTTCGTCATCCGAGACCTGGATCGTTGACTCAAAATCCGCTTTTTTCAACTTGATCACAGCGAGAGCGAGTTGCTGGTTCAGCAGTTCATATTGATGCCTGAACATGGATTCGGGCAGCTGCGAACTTCCCTTCAGCAACTGAGTGACACCCTCAAACCTCGTGTAATCCTTGACTACATCGTCAAGATCTGCCGGACTTAATCCGTTTGGTTTCAACATCGTGTCAATGAATTGCTGGTATTTGGCCGGATCGAACGCGTTGTTCGTCTGAAACATCGCCAGAGCCTTTTCCGCATCTCGAATCTGTTCCGCAGCCGGCTCGATCTGAAGGCGCTTGGCTTCGTCTCGAAGAAGAAGCAAATTCCAGGCAAAACTTAAAAATTGATCATCCCGAGTCCTGCCGTCGGTAGTTAATCCAGCCAGGAAATCGTCCAACCCAATGGCATGGATCAGCGGAATGGTTCGCTCGATTCTTTGAACGTCGCCGACTGTGACCACGTGGCCATTCAGTTGCCCAATGGCTCCTCCCGGACCTGCGGCACGTCGCATGGTTGCCGGGTTGTAGAACCATGCAAAGGCGACGATCACAACGATTGTAATGAGCATCAGCAAGGTTCGCTGGCGCTTCCGTATCGATTCCAACATAGGGAGGTGAAAGGTGAATGCACCCCGGCGGATTTTCAACGAGAAAGAAATTAGTTTAGTTAGCGGACCCCCTGATCGAAAATCGCGCAAGGCAGGGAGGGTCGCATCCAGCGCCAGTTTCTAGAGGACCGGGAAGGATGGAGTCGACGTCATTCAGCAGAAACCGGTGCTGGATCGGACCCTACCAAGGGCGGGATCGGATCGGTAGGGCCGGATCTCCGAGCCGGCCGTTCTAAGAAGGCAACAAGCCAAGCGCAACCTGTGGAAAGATGCCGAGCACGAAAATCAGAATCACCATGATAGCGATAGCTGCCCATGAAAGCCTGCTGACGGGTATCGCGGCAGCGGTTGCCGACGACGTCTGCCAATACATCGCTCTAACAACCTTCAAATAAAAATAAAAGCCGCATCCAACCGTTACGACTCCGAGCGCGATGAGGAAAAACTGCCCCGTTTCGAATGCGACCTTAAAAACCAGGAATTTACCAAGAAACCCCGCAGTTAAAGGAACGCCTGCGAGTGACATCATCGCCACCAACAGGCCAAATGCCAGAAAGGGTGACCGTTTACCCAACCCGTTAAAATTGACGATGTCATCGCCCTCGCCGTGAGCGGCGACAATAACCAACACCAGGAACGACAGCAAAGTCATCAACAAGTAGGCGGCCAGATAAACCACTACCGCTTGACCCGAATCGGGCGCGCCGATCCCGGCTACTGCTATGAGGAGGTACCCGGCATGACCGATACTAGAGTAGGCTAGCAGTCGCTTAAAGTTTGTCTGGGGAAGAGCCGCAAGATTTCCGTAAAGCAACGTCGCAGCTGCCAGCAAAATAATCGCGGTGATCAGCCGGTTCCCCACGGCCGGCAGAGTCTGAAAAGCTTGGACAACACGAAGCAGAACGATGAAACCAACCGATTTGGAGCCTACTGAAAGAAATGCAGTGATCGGTGTCGGAGCCCCCTGATAAACATCAGGAACCCAGAACTGAAACGGAGCCGCCGCAATCTTAAACCCGAGACCAACAAGGACAAGCAACGCTCCAAAAAGCAGCCCAGGCTGATTCTCGACAGGGATATTGGGGAGAACGTGTTCAATTTGAGTGAGATTTGTCTGGTGCGTAACCCCGTAAATCCATGTGATACCGTAGATGGTGAATCCCGTGGAGAGGGCACTCAGTATAAGATATTTTACTCCTGCCTCGAGCGAATTGGCATTCCGCCGCATATAGGCCACGAGGATGTAAAATGATATCGTGACCAATTCCAGAGAGACAAATATCAGGATAAAATCGATCGCGGAGGACATCCACATCATGCCAGCGCAAGTCAGCACCGGGAGGGCAAAAAATTCGCCCAAACCGGACTGCGCGGAAGGACCGGACAGAAAGCGCTTTATCGTGTCCGCGTAATCGATAGACATGATCAGTACTACGATGGTTGTCAGCACGACGAGCTTCTTAAAAAAAATCGCAACGGAATCGACAACGTAAGAAGCCATGCCGCTTGGTCCCGGACTGCTCCCTTGAAGCAAGAAAAAAACGATCGCGAGACCGATTATTCCGATAAGAGCAAAAATCTTTCGATCCTGTTTCTCGGAGAATGTTTCCAATAACAGCAACAGGATTCCCAATGCGAGCACGAATAGTTCGAAGCAAAGTGGAGGGATTGTCATTTCACGAAAATTCGAATTCCCGGTTCAACGGCGTCCAGCACGGTGCGGGGAGCTAAGCCTACGACGAGGAGCGCTGCGATCAGCAGGGCGACTGCCCACCTGATCTTAACCGGTATATCTCTGACCCCTTGCCATCGCGCCTGGGGCGCTCCCATAAAAATCGCGCGATAGGCCCGAAGCATGTAGACAGCTGAGATGACGACGCCCCACAGAGCAATCACCCCGACGATTTGAAATTCATTTAAACTGGCTCCAGGTGTCGAATTTTTGAATGCACCAAAGAAGACAAGCAGTTCCGACGCAAAATTCGCGAAGCCCGGAAGTCCGATAGATGCAAATGTCGCAAGGCCGAAGGCAAAGCTTAAAGCGGGCATATTTGTCGCCAGTCCGCCAAGATCCAGATAGTTCAGGGTGCCTGTCTGTTTCCGCACCTCGCCGCACATCGCGAATAGAGCCGAGATCGACAATCCATGAGCCAACATCAGGAGCGCCGCTCCGTTCAAGCCGATGATATTGTAGGTTGCGATTCCAAGAAAAACGTAGCCCATGTGCATCACACTCGAATATCCCAGGGTCAGATCGAGCTGTTTTTGAGCAATAGTCGCCAGGCCGACGTATAGAATGTTCCCGGCAAGGAGTATCAGCAACAGCCATGCCCAGTGGCGAGCAGCTTCGGGCATCAACGGAAGAGCAACGCGAAGGAGACCGTAAAGGCCAAATTTTTTCAAAACCCCGGCGTGCAACATGGCAACCGGTACAGGTGCCGAGGCGTAAGCTTGGGGCGCCCACGTGTGAAAAGGAAAAAGGGAAACCAGAATCCCGAATCCCAGCAGTAGCAAAAGATAGATAGATTTTGAGCCGCTTCCGGAAAATACGCCGCTCGATGCGAGTTGCTGGAGCTTTACGATATCGAATGTGCGTTGCGGAACAGGAGGCAAGAGGTAGACCCCGATCAGACCGACAAGCAGAATAATGCTGCCAATCGAAAGATAGATCGTAATTTTCCACGCAGCACTCTGGCGATTTCCCGTTCCCCAGATTCCGATCATGAGGAAGGTCGGTATGAGCGCCAATTCATGAAATGCGTAGAAGAAAAAGAGATCAAGCGAGGCAAACGCGCCGGCCGCCCCGCCCGCGATGAGCAAAATGCAGGCATAGTACCTGTTCGCACCTTCTTCCACAGTCGGAGAAACCCATACGGCAGACAGAGCGACAACGGTTGTCAACAAGAGCAGCGTGGAGCTCAATCCGTCGATGCCAACCGAGAATTTCAGGTCCCACTCGGGCACGAGAGGGAGTGCGGCGAGAAATTGATAACTGCCGGTAATGCGGTCGTACGCAAAGAACGCGATGAAAGCTGAAATGAGCGCAATCAAAGTCGCGAGGATAGCGGTTCTTCGCGCCGGCGCACCGCCGAGAATAAGCAGGCCACCAATGATCGGGGAAAGATAGGTGAGCTGAACCAGTAAATTCATTTTGTGCCGAACAGAATGTAATAGAGGAGTAACACCACGCCGGCGCCGAAAAGAAAGGCGTACGCCTGCAGGTTGCCGATTTGAAGGAAACGGAGCGCGAAACCAAAGCCCCAAGTAAGGCCGCTGAGCCCGCGCACGATGCCCCCGTCAATGACCCAGCGGTCAGCAAAACCCGAGATGTTTGCAAGAAGGTCCTGGGTCCACTTGATCAAAGACTTGTAGAACTCATCGACGTAAAACCGATTTTCAAACAGAGGCACTTCGACAGGATCCTTAGGTTTGTCCCTGTACAGGTAGAAGCCCAGGGTTGTTCCGGCCAGAAATGCGATAAACGATATCAGCATCGGGGCGATCGGCGAACCCTCGTGCTCGGGTAGTTTGATAAACCAGGAAGCGATAAACGGAAATCCGGTAATGCACGCGGCTATGGAGAGGATCACCAGAGGGGCCGTCATCACCAGAGGTGACTCGTGCGCATGAGCGGCATGATCCGATCGTGACTCGCCCAAAAATGCGACCACAAAAAGCCGCGACATGTAGAAGGCCGTCAGAAATGTTACGCTCACGATAGCCAGAAACGCCGGGATGTTGTTACTGGCAGAGGCCAGAATCTCGTCCTTACTCCAAAACCCCGCAAAAGGCGGGCATGCGATCAGGGCGAGCGTTCCAGCCAGAAAAGTCCAAAAAGTCACAGGCATCTTCTTTTGAAGCCCGCCCATGTGCCAGATGTTCTGTTCGTGGTGCAGACAATGAATTACGGAGCCCGCAGCTAGAAATAACAGGGCTTTGAAGGAAGCGTGAGTGAATAAGTGAAAGATGCCCGCCTCCGGATTGCTGAGCCCCACCGCTGCCACCATCAGGCCAAGTTGCGATAAAGTCGAATAAGCAAGGACTCGTTTGATATCGTCTTGCTGCGTGGCCATGAGCGCCGCGATCAGTGACGTGATGAGTCCAATCCAAAGGACCAAGGTCAGCGCCATGGCTGAGGTCTGTAACAAGAAAAACGAACGGGCCAGCATGAAGACGCCGGCAGCTACCATTGTCGCGGCATGGATCAGCGCCGAGACCGGGGTCGGGCCCTCCATTGCGTCCGGAAGCCAGACGTGCAACGGGAACTGGGCCGATTTACCGACAGCCCCGCAGAATATGAGGAGGGCTGTCGCCGTCATGAATCCGGGACTCAATCCTAACGTATGCCATCGGAGCGCAAGTTCTTCGAATGTCACCGTACCGGAAGCCGACCAGACCAAAAGAATCCCCAGCATGAAGCCAAAGTCGCCAATCCGATTGGCTAGAAACGCCTTGTTTCCCGCCGCCGGAGGTGCGTCACGGTCGAACCAGTGACCGATCAGAATGTAGGAACTTACTCCGACCAACTCCCAAAAGATGAACATCATTATGAAGTTGTTCGCGAGCACGATCCCCAACATTGAAAACATGAACAGGGACAAGCCGGAGAAGTAGCGGGCACGTCCCCGGTCTTCTCCCATGTAACCGATGGAGTAGATATGGATGAGAAGCCCGACGCCGCTGACAACGAGGAGCATCAACTTCGTCAGATCGTTGATCAGATATCCGATCTCTACCCGGAATACGCCGAGGTCGATCCAGTTGAAACCTTCTGAACCGTTCGGCCCAAAGAAAACAGCAAGGCTGAAGATAAATGAAATCGCGACCGCGGTGACCGAGATGTAGGAGCTAAGCTTCCTGAAATTTTGCGTGAGGAGAACGGTGATTATTACCGCGGCAAAGGGAGAAAATAGAATGACCCAGGGGCTGAAGTTCATTCGTCAGAATTTCAAAGTGTTAATGTCTTCGACGTGCGTGGTCTGCCTGGCTCGGTACAACGCGACGATGATAGCCAGTCCAACGGTGACTTCGGCAGCGGCGACCGTTATTACGAAAAACACAAGCACCTGAGCATTATAGTCTGGCAAGCCGTTCTGGACGTTGAATCGCGAAAAGCCGATCAACGAGAGATTAGCCGCATTGAGCATCAACTCCAATGCCATGAAAATGATAATGACGTTGCGTCTAAGAAGCACGCCGGCAAACCCGATAGCAAACAACAGCCCGCTAGCCATCAGGTAATCGTTCAGAGTAACCATCGATTATTTGAGCTCCCGTTTGCTGAGTATTACGACGCCAATCGACGCCACGAGAATCAAAGTTCCCACTACCTGTAACGCCAGATTGTAGCGTTCAAAAATAAGCATTCCCACCTGCCAGGCATCCCCCTGGGGCCCCTGGGAAATTGGGGGCAGTTTGGCATTTCCGCCAAAGACTCCGTTACAAACATCGGAGAGTACCTTAAGAAACAGCAGGATCACCACGAACCCCCCGCAAACGGCCGGGAAATTCATTCTCCTCCGTATTTCAGCCTTCAGATCGAGCAGCATGATGATGAAAAGAAACAGCACCATCACCGCTCCGGCATAGACCAGGATCTGTATAACCCCGATAAAATACGCATCCAGAGATACGTAAAGTGCGGCCAGCGCCAGAAACGATACCACCAGGCTTAAGGCGCTTGCGACTGGATTGCGATTCAGGACCACCATGCCGGCGAAGAAGAGCATGATCGCCACGAAGGTCCAGAAAAGGATCGGTGACATAGGCCTATTTCTTTTCGTTCCACTTGTGAACGAGCCCCGTCATAACGCCCCCCAATTCATAGAGTTTTTCCTTGTTGTGGACCATCTCTTGCCGGGTCAAACCCGTGATCGAGTAATCTTTGCGCAAGAAAATCGCTTGCTCCGGGCAAACTTCTTCGCACAACCCGCAGTAGATGCAGCGGATCATGTCGATCTCGAACTCTTTAGGATATTTTTCGACCTTTCGCCATCGGCTCTCCTCCGGAATTTCGCCCGGAATGATCGTTATCGCGCGCGGCGGGCATATGAACTCGCACATCTGACACGCAACGCATCGCTCACGCCCGTGCTCGTCCTTGACCAGGGTCGGCGCCCCGCGATAATGAGCAGGCAATTTTTGGTCCCAAGTCTCCTCGGGATACTGCATCGTCACCTTCTTTTTACCCGAAAGAATGTTCAGGAAGTGGCGAAGCGTGATGCCCAGACCTGTCATGATCGCGGGTACGTAAGCCTTTTCCGCAAAGGTCAATTTCGGGCGAGCGACAGTGTAAGCCATGTGTGAAACTCCTTATCTACGCGTAAAAGGCAAAATGAGCGCGACGACGAACACATTCACCAATGCGATTTCAATAAAAAAATACCAGCCCAGCTGCATGAGTTGATCGAAACGGAATCGAGGCAACGTCCAGCGAACCCAGATGAAAAAGAAAAGCAGCAACGCAACCTTGAAAAAAAAGGCGGCAATATGGAGGAGCCCTAAGATGATTCCAAAAAACGAAAAAGGATCATCAATCGTCGTGGGCAAGAAGGGGATATGCCACGCTCCAAAGTAAAGTGTCACGATCACGGCGGAGCCAGTGATCATCGCTGAGTATTCGCCCAGGAAGAACAGCGCAAACTTCATTGACGAGTACTCGGTATGGTAGCCGCCAACAAGTTCTTGCTCGGACTCCGGCAGATCGAAAGGAAGGCGGTTCGTCTCCGCGAACATCGATATGGTGAAAACGACGAATGAAACGAATAGCGGTATCCAGAGAACGATCTTCGAGAAGTCCAACGATTGGAGGATCTCCTGAAAATTGATGCTCAAAGGGAAAAGGCTGATCCCCTTGATCCAGACAGGAGAGATCAACCAGCCGTGCCCGATCTGGTACTGTACGATCGCCGGCAGATTCAGTGTTCCACATACCATGAAAATCGGGATTACCGATAAGCCGAGCGAAAGCTCGTAGGAGATCATCTGCGAGCTCGATCGAATCCCTCCGAGAAAAGGATATTTAGAATTGGAAGACCAACCCGCCAGGACGATTCCGTACACCCCCAGAGATGAAACTGCGAAGACCCAAAGGACGCCGACGTTTACGTTAGCGATTACCATTGGCACGCCTAGAAATGTGCTCCCAAACGGGATGACAGCCAAAGCCATCATCGAGGGGGCCATAGCGCATGCGGGCGCCAACCAATAGTAAAACTTGTTGACGTGCGCAGGTGTAAAATCCTCTTTAAGCAGTAGCTTTACTGCGTCAGCTATCGGCTGCAAAAGGCCAAAAAAAGGAATGTCCTTTTTAAACCCCAGCAATGTCAGCGGAATCCCGACGCGATTCGGGCCAAGGCGGTCTTGAATCATGGCGCTTACGCGCCGCTCCGCGTACACCGTGTAAGAAACCATCGGCAGGATGATGATGAAGATAAGACCGATTGTCTTGGCCAGAGAGATCAGGATTGTGGTCAAGATTGGGCTCATATCGATGCTGTCGCTTTCGTCGTTTCCTCGGCTTCTTCAGCGAGCGAAACACCTTTGTCGCTGATTTTGCTGAGGGATAGCCCTTTCATCTCTGGAATTGCGTCCGCAATCTGTCGGAAAACGTCCTCAATCAGATAGATGCCGTTTGTTCCAGTCAACTGCTGAATCAGATCACGCAGAATTTCCCAATCGTCCCTTGCCTCTCCGGGAGCTTGAACCGCGCGGTTCAAGCGCTGAAGCCGCCCTTTGCTATTGATCATCGACCCTCTTTTTTCGGCGAAGGCGGATCCCGGAAGCAACACGGTTGCGTGACGGGTAGTTTCGCTGGGCAATATTCCGGTCGCAACTATCAAGGAAAGCTTTTTCAGGTCGTCGGTCGTTAGCTCAATATCCGTGAGATCTTCTCCCAGGGCGATAATGGCGCGAATCGATCCCGAACGGACTTTTTCCGTGATTTCAGAAAGTTTCGCGCCGGGATTCTCGTTGGTTATGCCAAAGAGCTGGGCGCCAAGCGTGTTCGGATTGCGATCCGCACTGAGCAGAATCTGATCCGCTTCCCCGCGCCTGGGAACAACGTCGTGGTCGACAATTCCCAGAGATGCGATGAGCCTTTTCGTAAGCCAAAGCTCCTCGTTGGTCATCCGTGCGGATGCAATCAGCGCTATCCGGCCGTTCACGAATTTCCTCAATTCCTCTCCGGCTCTGGCCAGAGCGCTCTTCCAGTTTGAGTTAACCAACGCTTCTTTTTCTCGAATCTGTGGTTTCTGGAGGCGTTCGGGAGAATTGAGATAGTGAAAGTTCAATCTGCCGTAGTCGCACATCCAGGAAGAGTTTACGTCGTTGTTCTCTCTGGGTGTTTGCCGGTAAACCACGTTTTGCCGCGTTCCGATGAGGGTATTGCATCCGGTCGCGCAACTCGTGCAAATACTGTTTGTTTCCTTAAGAAACCAGACGCGCATCTTGAAGCGGAAATCGGTGCTGGTAAGGGCTCCTACCGGGCAGATATCGACGGTGTTCAGTGAGTAGTTGCTGTCCAAGCGCTTGTTTGGGTATGCGGTGAGATAGGTATAGCTGCCGCGACTCACGAATCCCAAAACGTCGTCATGAGCAATTTCCTTCATGAAGCGGATACAGCGTGAACAAAGGATGCAGCGTTCGTCGTCGAGCGTGACGCGTGGTCCGAGTTCGACGTGCTTCGGCTTTTTGACTTTCTCTTCCAAAAAACGTGAGCTGGCTGTACCGAACTCAACGCTGTACTCCTGCAGATGGCATTCGCCTGCCTGGTCACAGATCGGGCAGTCGAGCGGATGGTTTATCAAGAGAAACTCCATCACACCATTTCTGCACTCCTTGGCCAATGGGGAATCCGTCCGGATAGCCATCCCTTCTGCGATGTCCTGCGCACAGGAAATCTGCGGACGCGGTATCCAGCTGATGACAGGCCTTCCGTCAGCGCCTAATTCAGGTTTCCGATCGGGACCCGGCTTCGGCATCCCCATCTCGATCAGGCACATCCGGCAATTGCCCGGTGAACTCAGCTTGGGATGATAGCAGTAGTGTGGAATGAATTTTCCAACTCGCCTGCATGCTTCGATGACGCGTGTGCCCTTCGGGAATTGATGCCAGACGCCATCAATCTGGACGTTCAGGAGTTCGGTTGGTGCGCTCATCGTAAATTGTTAGTGAGAACCTGTCCCATTTTCCTTACCGGCCGATTTCGCGACAAAGTCGTCTCGGAATTTCGCGACAAAGCTTTGAGTCGGCCACGAGCAGGCTTCGCCAAATGCGCAGATGGTTCGGCCCGCTATATTATCGGCCACGCTTTTGAGCGTATCAGTATCCTGCTTTGTTCCTCCACCATGCAGCATTCGCTCGGTGATCTTCTTCATCCAAAGCGATCCTTCCCGGCATGGAGTGCACTGGCCGCAGCTCTCGTGAGCGTAGAATTCGTTGATATTGTTCAGCGCCCAGACCATGTCGCGCGAATCATCCATAACGATAACCCCGCCCGATCCTGCCATCGAACCGGCCGCGGCCAGAGTATCGAAATCAATTGGGAGTTCCTCCAGGCCCATCTCTTTCTCAAGCATCGATCCGTCGGGTTGCCTGCTCTTGATCTTGTACCGGTCTGCCACGCTCAATACCTTCGCGGAACTGCCCCCCGGGATGACCGCTCTAAGCTTTCGCCCAGGCCGCAACCCGTCGCAGATGTCGTATATCAATTGGCCAAAAGTAATGCCGCCCACCTCGAATTCATAGTAGCCCGGCCTTTGAACATCTCCGCTCACGCACAGCAGCCGGGTTCCCGTGTTATTTGGTCTGCCCATTTTTGCGTATTCGGCTCCTCCCATACGGACGATGTGCTTAACGTTACAAAGGGTCTCCACGTTGTTGACGATCGTTGGGCACAAATACAAGCCCAGAACTGCGGGAAAGTAAGGTGGCTTGATCCGCGGGTAGGGCCGCTTGCCTTCCATCGATTCGATGAGTCCGGTCTCTTCTCCACAAATGTAGGCGCCAGCCCCGCGGTGAACGTAGATCTCACAATCGAATCCTGAGCCAAGGATGTTTTTGCCGAGAAACCCGTGCTCCCGTGCCTCGGCAAGCGCTCGTTCAAGTATTTTCGCGCCGAGAGGGAATTCGCCGCGGATGTAGATGTAGGCTAGCCGGGCGTTCACGGCGTAACAGGAAATGATCGTTCCCTCAACCAATTGGTGCGGATCCTGGTGTATGATGTAGCGGTCTTTGAATGTTCCCGGCTCTGATTCGTCGGCGTTGCATATGAGGTAAACCGGTTTCGGCCCCCCCGGCTTGATGAACCCCCACTTGACTCCACAAGGAAATCCTGCACCGCCGCGCCCGCGCAATCCGGAAGCTTTGACCTCGTTGACGATTTGTTCCGGCTTCATCGCAAACGCCTTCTTGAGCTCCGCATACCCGCCATCCCGGAGATAGCAATCGATGTCATTGGTCCAACCAGGACGATCGATGTTCCTAAAAATGATCCGCTTTTCACGCGGATGGGGTGTTCGAACCGTTGACGCCATGGCTACTGGTATTTTTCGAGTAATTGTGGAACTTCCTCTTGAGCGACCGCTTCGAAAAAGTCGTCGTCAATCATGCAAACAGGTCCGAAACCGCAGCTCGCAAGGCACTCAACAAATTCGATGCTGTACTTTCCGTCTGCGCTTTTCAAGAGGTGATCATCGTGTCCGCTATGTTCGCGGACGATGTTTGCATGTTTACAAAATGTATCGAGCAGCTGGTACCCGCCCGCCATGGCACAGGAAAGGGTTCGGCAGACCCGGATGTGATGCTTGCCTAGCGGTTCCCTTCGGAACATTGGGTAAAATGTCACCAGCTCAAGTACATTGATTGGCTCAAGCTCCAGTTTGCGCGCGATCCACTCGATTGCTTGGTCCTCAATAAGGCCAAAATACTCCTGGAACAGATGAAGAAGGGGCAAAGTGGCGCTCCGCTTCGAAACCGGGTAGTGCCCTATGACCTCGTCGATCTGCGACTCAAGCTCGGCCGGAATTTCCATGTCAATTCTCTTTCAATTTTTCAGGCGTGTTGATGAGCCGGCCATTCTGAAACTGGAGCACGATGGTCTGGCCCCTCTGGTTATAGAAATATCGCGTGATAGACATCGTCTTCTTTTGTGTTTCCAACTCGAGATCCACCTTCTCAATTCGGTCAGGATTTCCGATGATCGATTCAACCTCCTTCTGGGTCATATTCGGTTTCAACTGTTCCAGATTCCGATTCGCGAACTCCCGCTCGCAGCCTGTTGTCGCGAGCATGGCTGCGGTGACCAAGATGAGCGCGCCTCCCCGCATCGCTATCTGTCAGATTCACCCATGACAAAATCCAGGCTTCCAAGTATCGCCACAACATCGCTCATCATGTGGCCGGGCAGGATCTTGGGAAGGATGCTCAAATTCACGAAGGAGGGAGCCCGAATCTTGAGTCGATGAGGTGCGCCGCCGCCCCGGCTGTTAATATAAAATCCCAGTTCGCCTTTCGGATTTTCTGCGCTGAAATAAACCTCTCCGGGAGGAGCCTGGATGCCTTCGGTGTGAATGATGAAATGATGGATTAGTTCCTCCATCTTCATGAGGACTTCCGGCTTCCTCGGTGGAAGATTTTTCGGGTCCTGCACTGTAATCGGTCCGGCAGGAAGTTTTTCAATAGCCTGATACAAAATTTTTACGCTCTGACGCATTTCTTCGAGGCGGACCAAATATCGATCGTATGAGTCGCCGACCGAACCGACCGGGACGTCGAAATCATAGTTTTGATAGTCAAGGTAAGGGTTGGCCTTGCGGACGTCGTAATCGATGCCGCTGCCTCTGATATTGGGCCCGCTCAGGCCGTATGAGATAGCATCCTCTTTTGAAATTACACCGAGGTCTTTTGTGCGATCGATCCAGATCCTGTTACGGGTGAGAAGTTTATCGACCTCATCGAGCTGGGGTATGAACTCGTCCAGGAACGCTTTCAGCGCGTCTATGAAACCGTCTGGAAGATCACGCGTCATACCACCAATTCGGGTATAGGAGGTTGTAAACCTCGCTCCCGTCAGCAGTTCGATGAGATTGTAAAGCTTTTCCCGCTCCGTGAAGGTGTAGAGAAAGACGGTCATTGCTCCCACATCCATCGCGAAAGCACCGAGCCCCAGAAGATGGGCAGAGATACGTGCGATTTCGCAACAGATTACGCGGATTGCCTTCCCGCGCGGCGGCAGTTCCCAGCCCATCAATTTTTCTACGGCCAAGGCGTAGGCGACGTTGTTCGCCAGAGGCGCAAGATAATCCAGCCGGTCGGTGTAAGGGACAAACTGGTTGTATTGCATGTTCTCGGCGATCTTTTCATCGCCACGGTGCAAGTAGCCAACGTCAGGATCGGCGCGGGTAATGATCTCACCGTCTAATTGCAGAACGATTCGCAAAACGCCATGGGTAGCCGGGTGAGAAGGTCCCATGTTGATAGTAAGCTTCTCGCCAAGCAATTCCGAATCGCTGATGGCCTCCAACGATTTTGCCGCACGCGCAAGCGTATCAGGCGTTTCGATTTCGCGAGTGCGAGTGGTAGTTGCCATAGAGAACGACGAATCTGACCAAGATAAGTTTTTCTTATTTGTACTCGCAAGGGGTATTTTCGAATTATTCCGGGACGGTGCGTCTGGCCTTCGTGAGAAAATTGTCGCTTTTTGATTTCCTTCTTACGCAAAAAGCTTGTAGAAAGCGTCCGAGATTAAGCCCCGAGACCAAGGAGAAGAAATTAATGGAAACGCCCGCTCAAGTTACGAGCAGCAACCCCAAAGTCGTAATCATTGGCGGCGGCTTCGCCGGATTGTATGCCGCCCGAATATTGGCCGATCAACCGGTTGACGTCACTCTAATCGATCGCACGAATCACCACCTGTTTCAGCCCCTGTTATACCAAGTGGCGACTGCTATGCTTTCGCCCGCGGACATAGCGCAGCCAATACGGGCCATTTTAAAAGATGCGAAGAATATTCGTGTTGTGATGGGTCGGGTAGAGACTATCGATACCGCTGCGAAAATAGTGCACACCCACGGGTTACAATATCCATACCATTACCTGATCTTGGCCGCCGGCGCGCGCCACTCCTATTTCGGGAACGATCATTGGGAGGCGTTTGCGCCCGGATTGAAAAATCTCTCGGACGCGCTGGAGCTCCGACGCCGCATCTTGAATGCCTTTGAAATCGCCGAAACTGCCGAAGATCCGGAGGTGCAACAAACCGCTCTGACCTTCGTAGTAATCGGCGCCGGTCCGACGGGTGTGGAAATGGCCGGATCAATTTCTGAGCTCGCAAAAAGAACTCTTGTGCACGATTTCCGGAGGATCCAGACAAAGAAGGCGCGTATCATATTGCTTGATGCGGCGCCGAAGGTCTTGCCGATGTTCGATGACTATCTCTGTGAGTCGGCTCTCAAGCAGCTCGACAAGCTAGATATTGAGGTCAAAGTCGGTACAAAAGTGCTTGCTGTTACCGGGGATGGCGTTCAGCTCGAAAACGAATTTATCCGCGCCCGTACAATAGTCTGGGCCGCTGGAAACGCAGCTTCGCCGCTGGCCAAGCAGTTAGGAGAGACCGACCGCCAGGGGCGGATCATCGTGAATGAGGACCTGAGTGTTCCAGGCCATCCCGAAGTCTTTGCCATTGGTGACGTGGCTAATTTTTCGCACCAGGGTGGAAGACCTCTGCCAGGGATTGCCCCATTTGCCATGCAAAGCGGAGAACATGCGGCTCGGAATATAATATCCATGGCTATGAGTGGTTCTTCCAAGCCGTTCAAGTATTGGGACAAGGGTAGTATGGCCACGATCGGTCGAAACAAAGCGATCGCTGATCTGAAGGTGGTCAAACTGAGTGGATTTCTCGCCTGGCTGAGCTGGCTTTTGATTCACTTGCTCTTTATCGTCGAGCTCCGAAATCGTATTGTCATCTTTTTCCAATGGGCGTGGGGATATATCACCTACACTCACGGGGCGCGTCTGAGTTACAGAGGGTTTCGGCCCGCTGTTCCGCCAAAAGAAGGTACACGTGCCCCGGCGGAGGATATTTTGTGACCGCGACTTGACGCTGGCATGACTGACTGGTCGTCGTGGAAACCAAAGGAATCGGCGACCCTCTGTTTCGTTCGGGCCGGTGACCGGGTGCTGACGATCCGAAAGAAACGGGGACTGGGCGCCGGCAAGTTTAACGGCGTGGGTGGCAGGCTTGAGCCGGGTGAGTCGCCGTTAACAGGTATCCTTCGCGAAGCGCATGAAGAACTTGCGATTGCACTGATCGATCCGGTCAAGCGAGGGGAACTTCATTTCCAGTTTCTGGACGGGTACGGCTTGTTCTGTTCGGTTTTTGTGGCCTCCCGTTTTCACGGTCGACCTGTTGAAACCGAGGAGGCTGCGCCAGTCTGGTTCGATCTACAAAGATTGCCGTTGGACGAAATGTGGGAGGATGACAGGCTCTGGCTGCCCCGGATGCTTGACGGGGAATCGTTCTCCGGGTTTTTTGTATTCGATGGGGAGAGCATGGTGAGTCACCAGGTAACATGGGGGACAGATGGATGGGGACGTCTCGATGGGCTGCCTTAGTAGCGTTCACAAGAGCCTATGGCTCTGTGGCTTGTGGAGGGAACATTCTA
>Ga0126381_100003031_pt1 | contig 18283 bp, 15 predicted proteins | sample PanSoiMetPlot_28_FD_96465 | JGI IMG/M metagenome (GOLD analysis project Ga0126381, IMG submission 96465) | Tropical forest soil microbial communities from Panama - MetaG Plot_28 | ecosystem: Environmental > Terrestrial > Soil > Tropical forest > Bulk soil | place: Panama | collected 2016-02-17
CTGGTCCTGCTGGTCCTGGCGCTTGTCCGGCAGCACCGCCAGCGCCCGGCCCGGACTTCCCGTGCCCCCCGCCAGCCGGATCGGCAGGAACAAGAACCATGCGCCGCGCGGCGGCAGCCGGTGCAGGCCGGCCAGCGCTTCGACGAACGTCACGCCGTGGGGGAGCGCCGCCAGGTGCGCCGCGGCGCCGTCGTCCGCGGGGCCGATGGAGAAGCCGTCGGTTCCCACACAGCGCACGCCGCGCGTCCGCAGCCAGTCGATGGCCTCTTGCGTGGGCGCGGGCCAGCCCGGTGCTGTCTGGCTGACCAGCACGTCGTCGTACCGCCGCCCTGGCGGGCCGGGCAGGTAGTGGCCGTCCCAGCCGCCGCGCAGCAGCACCACGTCGCCGGCGTCAATGGCGCCGTGCTCTGCCTCCCATTGCTCCAGGTGCTGCGGGGTGATCCGCGGGCTCATCCCCGCCTGCGCCGCGTCGAGCCCGGTCACGTCGACGACGCACGCCGGACCCGCGGCGGCCAGCAGGGGCAGTTGCTCCGTCTTTCCGTTTGATGGCATGAAGTGCCGCGGCGCGGTATACGGCATGCCCTCGGTCAGCGGAAGCGACAGGTCCACGACCTGGTGGCCTGCGAAGATCTGCTCCAGGAGCCGTCCTACGCCCTGGCCGTGCTGTGTGCTCAACCGCGGTCCCTCCGCATCGTTTTTGATTCGCGTACCGCTACCCGGCACGGGACCTTCTACACCGGCTGGTGAGTTCACTCGCATGCTCGCGGGCCTGCCGGGTAGCGGGACCGGACGGATGGGCGGATAACGAGAGGCCAGGACGTGGACAGGGCGGACATTTCCGGCACGCGACGGGTGGTGGCTGATGCGGGGCCATGATTGCGACCACGCGGCGACGCTGACGTCCGCCGAGGTCGATCGGCTCCGGGACATCCAGTCGATCACCGACGCGGCGCTGTCGGTACTCGACCCGCAAACGCTGCTCGAGGTCCTTGTGGACCGGGTGAAACAGGCCCTGCAGGCCGACACGGCGGCGATCTTGCTGCTGGATCGCTCATCGGGCGTGCTCATCGCCACGGCGGCGAGCGGGCTCGAAGAAGAGGTGCAGCAGGGTGTGCGGATCCCAGTGGGGAAGGGTTTCGCCGGCCGGATCGCGGCCCTGGGCCGTCCGGTGGTCATTGACGATGTCGATCACACCAACGTCGTCAACCCGATCCTGCTGGACAAGGGCGTCAGGTCGCTGATGGGCGCGCCGCTACTGGTCGGCGGCCGGGTGCTCGGCGTGCTGCACGTGGGCACGCTCAGCCCCCGCGCCTTCACCAGTTACGACGCCGACCTGCTACAGCTCGCCGCCGACCGGGCCGCCCTGGCCGTCGAGGCGCTGACGCTCCGGATGGACCGGGCTACCGCCAGAACGCTCCAAACCAGCCTGCTGCCCTCCGCGCTGCCCGTCCTCGACGGCCTGTCGATGGCCGCGCGGTACGTTCCCGGCACTGGAAACGTGGGCGGCGACTGGTACGACGTCTTCCCGCTTCCTTCGGGCGCCGTGTGCGCCGTCATCGGGGACGTGGCAGGCAGCGGCCTGAAGGCGGCGGTGATCATGGGCCGCATGCGCAGTTCGCTGCGATCGTACGCGCTGGAAACGGAGGATCCCGCGCAGATCCTCAGCCGGCTCGACCGCAAGATGCGGTACTTCGAGCCGGAAGCGATGGCCACCGTGCTGTGCGCGGTCGTCCCACCGGCGCGGGACCATGTGCTCATTTCCTCGGCCGGCCACCTGCCGCCTATCCTCGCCGCCCCCGGCCAGGCCGCCGCGCCAGCAGCTGCCGCCGCTGACCTGCCTATCGGCGTGTCGCCCCACGACCGCCGACAGCCGTATGCCGTGGACCTCCCGCCAGGAGCCGTGCTGTGCCTGTACACCGACGGGCTGGTCGAGCGCCGTGATCGCCCGATCGACGACGGGATCGCCCAGCTGTGCGTGGCCGTCAGCCCTGGCGCCCCCGACGATGGCTGTGCCGCGGTGATGGCGGCCATGGCCGGCTACAGCACGCACACCGACGACGTCGCGCTGCTCATGATTCAACGCGAGTCCGGCCGCTCCGGCGATGGCGGTCCGGCCAGTTCCATGTCGCAAGAGGCCATGACCGTGGAGCCATCACCTGTCCGCTGGGTGCGGCGGCATGCTGTCGTGACCGTGCCCGCCGAGTTGGACGCCACGAACAGCACCGAGCTGAGCGAGCTGCTGGCCAGCGTGGCCGGCCGGTCCCCCGAAGTGGTCACGGCGGACATGACCGGCACCACGTTCTGCGACTCGGCGGGCCTTCATGTGCTCGCGCGGGCGTGGGAGCTAGCCGCGGACAGCGGCTGCGAGCTGCGCGTCGCGCTGGGCGACTCGCCCGCCGCGCGGGTCATTCAGCTCGTCGGCCTCGACCAGGTGATCCCTATCTACCAGGACGTCCGGCAGTCGCTCGACACCCCGGTGGCGGCACCGGACGAGGACGCCTGATCAGTCAGTCGCTCGGCGTCGGGGTTCCGCTTGGTGAACGACTCCCGATCGGCGTGGGTGTCCCGTTCGGCGTGGGAGTCCGGGTGGGGCCGCGGTCCGGGGATGGTGTCGGTGACGCGTGTCGCTTACCGGACGTCGCGGACAGTCCGGCCTGGCCGGGTTGCCGTATTGGCATCGATTCCGGCAGCCACCCGGCCAAGGGCAGCCACCGGGGCAGGGGCGGTCACCCAAACAGGAGCGGCCACCCTGGCAGGAGCGGCGTGCGGGTCCGGCGGCTCGACGGCTGTCCCGGTCAGGGCGCCCCGCAGCCGCTCGGCCCGCGCGGCGACCTGCGCGGCGCTAGCCGGGCGTGCCCGCGGGTCCTTCGCCGTCCAGATCTCAGAGTCACGCTGGGGATGTGCCGCGGACCAGCGGGATCTGGCCGCCTGCCAGCACGATGGCCGCCTGCCGTGGCGAGAGCCGGTGCCGGACCGTGAAGTCGGCGCCCGTGGACTGGTTGCGCACGGTGAGCTCAGACCCGCCAGCGTCCGATCCGAGCGCCTCGGTCAGGCCGTCCACGGACAGTTCGTCGCCCTGGCCAACATGGTCATAGTCGGCCGGGTCGGCGAACTCGACGGCCAGCACGCCGAAATTGGCCAGGTTCTGCCAGTGGATCCTGGCGTAGGACTTCGCGATCACCAGCCGCAGCCCGAGGTAGCGGGGCGCGATGGCGGCGTGCTCGCGGGAGGAACCCTGGCCGTAGTTCTCGCCGGCGATGATGACGTGCGTCCCGGCCTGGCGGGCGCGCTGGACGTAGCCCTCGTCGACCTGGCTGAAGGTGAAGCCGGCCAGCCGGGTGATGTCGCTGCGGAACGGCAGCGCACGGGCGCCCGCGGGCAGGATCTCGTCTGTCGAGATGTTGTCGCCTACCTTGATCGCCACGGGCGCCCGCAGGTCGGCGGGCATCGGGTCCAGGTCCGGCAGTGTGCCGATGCTCGGCCCTTTGACCAGCTTGACCTGGCGCGCGTCGGCTTCGGGCAGCGGCGCCTCCAGGTGCGTCGCGCCGTCGCCTGACCGCAGCGGCAGCGAAAGGGCCGGGTAGTCGATGCCGGCGCGTGACGGCAGGTCGCGCGGATCGGTGATCTCCCCGGTCAGCGCCGCCGCCGCGGCCGTTTCCGGCGAGCACAGCCATACCGAGTCCTCGTCCGTGCCTGACCGGCCGGGGAAGTTGCGCGGCACGGTCCGCAGGCTGTTATGGCCGATCGCGGGCGCCTGCCCCATGCCGATGCACCCGATGCAGCCCGCCTGGTGGATCCGCGCGCCGGACTGGATCAGGCTGAGCGTCCCGCCCATCGCGGTCAGGTCGGCGAGGATCTGCCGCGAGGTGGGGTTGACGTCCAGGGACACCTGCGGGTGAGCCTGGTGGCCGCCGGTGATCGCGGCGAGCACCGCGAAGTCGCGCAGCCCCGGATTGGCCGACGAGCCCACCACCACCTGGTAGACGGGCTCGCCCGCCACCTCACGGACGGGTACCACGTTGCCCGGCGAGCCCGGCTTGGCGATCAGCGGTTCCAGGGTGCCGAGGTCGATCTCGTCGGTCACGTCGTAGGAGGCATCCGGATCGGCGGTCAATTCGGTGAAGTCGCCGCCGCGACCCTCCTGGCCGAGGAACGCGCGAACCTGCTCGTCCGCCGGGAAGACGCTGGTGGTCGCGCCGAGTTCGGCGCCCATGTTGGCGATCACGTGCCGGTCCATCGCCGACAGCGAGTCCAGGCCCGGGCCGTGGTATTCGATGATCCGGCCCACGCCGCCGTTGACGCCGTGCCGCCGCAGCATCTCCAGGATGACGTCCTTGGCGCTCACCCACGGCGGCAGCGCTCCGGTCAGCCGCACCCCCCAGATCCGCGGCATCGTCACATAAAGCGGCTCGCCGGCCATCGCCATCGCGACCTCAAGGCCGCCCACCCCGATGGCCAGCATGCCCAGCGAGCCCGCCGCGCACGTGTGCGAGTCCGAGCCGGCCAGCGACTCGCCCGGCCGCCCGAACCGCTGCATGTGCACCGGATGCGAGACCCCGTTGCCCGGCCGGGAGTACCACAGGCCGAACCGCTGGCAGGCCGACCTCAGGAACAGGTGGTCGGCCATGTTCCGCTCGTCCGTCTGCAAGAGGTTGTGGTCGACATATTGCACGGACACCCGGGTGCGTGCCCGGTCCAGGCCAAGCGCCTCCAGTTCAAGCATCACCATCGTCCCGGTGGCGTCCTGGGTGAGCGTCTGATCGATCCGCAGTCCGATCTCCGTGCCCGGGGTCATCGTGCCGTCGACCAGGTGCGCCCCGATCAGCTTCCGCGCGACGTTCAGTCCCACCCGCACTGCCCTCCTCCACCGCGACTACTAGTCTCGAATAGTGAGACAAGCTGTGCCATTAAGTGAACGTTCGGCCAGCTGTTATGGCTGCTGATGGCGGGAAGGAAGAGGGCGTGTCATCTTAACGTTATACTCATGTTATTATTTCGAGATATGCGTTGGATTCCGCGTCGTCCTCTCCCGCCGACCCGTACCCCTACCACGGATCCCGCAGTTCAGTCGGGCGCCGCGGAGCGACATCGCAGACCCAGGCAGATCGTGGTCGTGCTAGCCGTGCTTGTCGTGGTCGTGGTGCTGGATCAGGCGACCAAGTGGTGGGCGTGGCGCCACGTCTCGTGGACCACCATCAACTCCGGCGGCGACCGCCTCAGCGGGCCCACGATCGGTGCGTGGTACGCCAACCCCGTCGCGGGCGCGCTGCTCGACCTGGTGGACTTCGGTCTGCTGAGCGTCGTTGTGCATGTCCTGTCGCGCTGGCGAGCGACCGCCGCCGTCGGCGTTCTCGGCGCCCTGATGACCGGTGGGTGGGGCAGCAACCTATTCGACCGGCTGGGAATGCACTTTTGGACCGCCCCAGGCAGCGTCCGCGGCGTGGTCGACTTCATTCACCTCGGCGGGTCCTACTACAACGCCGCGGACTTCTTCATCATCGGCGGCACGCCGCTGTTCCTGCTGGCAGCCGGGTACCAGGGCGTGCTGGCGGCACGGCGCCCACTCCCGGGCGGGGGCGTACCGCCGCCGGCGCGCGGCCGGCTGCGGGCACGGGCACGGATCTCGGCGCTGGCAGGAGCGGGCCTAACCTTGGTCGTCGCGCTCGGCGCGGCGAACTATGGCGGCGTGAGCCAGCCGCACCCCGCTCGTGCCAGCGTTCACGCTGCCGCTTCCCGGCGGGTGCGCCTGACGTTCTCACGAGCGACTCTGCTGTTGGCCACCGTCCGCCGCCCCTGCTCAAGCATCAGGCCTGTCCGTTCCCGCGTGCTGGCGAGCCGGATGCACGTGTCGGTCAACCGGGACAGCATCCCGCGGGCTTCGAGCATCGCCTCGCTGGCATCGAGCCGGGCGCGCCGCAGCCGGTCAACCAAGTGGCAGGTCTCGGCCTCCGGAGCGGTCCAGTCGCCGGTCAGCGCGTAATCCGCGGACAGTCCGGGAAGCTCAAGAACGCGACGGACATGCGGGGGACACGGGCGGATAGCTGTCAGCCGTCCGGCCAGCAGGATCCGGATCACCGCGACGAGGGCACGCGCACCGTGCTCATCGATGAACCTCAGGCCGGACAGGTCGATCTGTACAGGTCCGGGCATCGCCCGCACGACAGCGTCAACATGGTCGGCGAAGACATCCGCCATGCTCATGTCAAGGTCGCCAGTTATCCGGAGCACACACAGCCCGTTACTGCGCTCAGCCTGGACCTTCAGGTAATTAGCCAACGCTGCTCGTTACCTCCGCTTCCAGCGAGGCTCCACGGCACGGCGACATCCAGCCTAGCCACCACTCGCGCGGGCCGGAAGCAGTCCGGGCGCACCTGAACAGTCCGGGGATGTCTCCGGCTCTTCCGCAACGGCGCGGGCGCGTCTGGGGCTAGCTCAGCGCCTTTTCCTGCCGGGAGCGGAGCACAAGTTCCCGGGCGGCCCTGGCGCTGGCCATAGTCTGTTGCCCTTGCTCCCGTATCAGGCCTGTTCGCTCTCGCGTGCTGGCCAGCCGGATGCTGACGTTCATCAACTCGTCCAGCACCCCTTGGGCGTGCAGTCTCGCCACGCTGGCGTGCAGCCGGGCGTCCTGTACCTGGTTCACCAGTTCGTGTGTCCTGGACAGCGGAGCGATCCAGTTATCCGCGGGCAGGTAGTCGGCGGGCAGGTAGTTCAGGGACAGGCCGAGCACGTCCATGATGAGGCGGACATCCGGGGGGCAGGAGCAGATGACAACCTGCCGCCCGGCGGGCAAAGTCTGGGTCACCCTGGCAAGGGCGCGTGCGCCGCGCACGTCGATGAACGTGAGGCAGGACAGGTTCATCACCACCGGTCCGGGCACAGCCAGTACCGCTTGCTCAGCACGCTCGGCGAACTCCTCGGCGGCGAGAAAGTCAAGATCGCCGATTACGCGCAGCACACACAGCCCGTTGCGGCTCTCCACCTGGATTCGCAGGCAACCGGCCATAGCTGCTCGTCACCTCCGCTCCGAGGAGGAGCCCGGCCCATTCATCAACATTTTACTGATCCGACACGCCACCCCGGAACTCCCGCACCGCGAACACGGCGTTCACCGCAGAGCCGCCCAGGCTTGATGCCACGCTGAAATTATCGGCGATGTTCTGTACGAGCCATAGGCCATGACCCGGCTGGACCTGCCACGACGCCGCGGCACCCGTGCCGTGGGCCTGCCCGTCTGGGACATGCTCGCCGATGTCGCTGACCCGGCAATGCAACTGCGCCCCGACGAGTCGCATCCGCGCCCATCCTGCTCCGCCGCCGTGGAGCACCGCGTTGGCGGCCAGCTCGTGCACGGCGAGCATCACCTGGGCGGCCTGGTCATCAGGCATGCCCGCATCGACCGCTGCCGCCAGCACCGCGTTCCGCAGCTCGTGCAGCGAGTCGGCGTCGAACGCCTGATCCAGCACCAATCGCCCGGCTTCATCGGCGGACACCGCCCAACCTGGCACGCTGCCCCGGCTCCACATATCCGCCATCATAAACAGCTCCGGTAATCACGTCCGTGGCCATTATGGGCCGTGGAAGGCCCGGCTGCAGAAGGCTTCCCTCTCCTTCATGCCGCGCCCCTTCCCTGCCACGCGAGGGTTACACCTCGCGGCGACGGACCCGTGGGTGGATTGGCACCGCGATCCCCGGGTAGCGGCTGGGACACGCGTGAACAGCGACATGGGACGTGGCGCCTGAGGCCACGACCCCGGGTGTCCCGGACGCCTGCGGAGGTAATCATGGACAGCTATCCGGCAGTCGACGCGCCGCTCGACGATACCGATCGGGGAACTGACCCGGTACACGCCTGGCGAGTAAGGCAGCTCACCCGGCTGGGCCTGGCCGGGCATGTCGCGGAGGCTGTCGCGGACCGGCTCGATTGGCATGAGGTCGCGCAACTGGTCCAGCGTGGCTGTCCGGCCGCCCTAGCGGTCGCCATCGTCGAATGAGCCGTCCGCGGCGGCGGTGGTCGCGATGAGCCTGAGCGCGCGTGAGCGCGAGGCGCTGGCCACCATCGCGGAGGGCCTGGAATGGTCTGACCCGCGGCTCGCCTGGATGTTGGCCGCGTTCTCCCAGCTGACAGCCGGGTACGACATGCCGGTACGCGAGCGGCTCCGACCGGGCGAACCGCACGCGGGCGCGGCAGGCCGTGAACAGATCGTCGTCATGCTGTGGGTTGCCGTTGCCGTAGTGGCGTTGGTTCTGGTCGTCCTCGCTGTCGTCGCGCTGATGGCCGGCTATAGCGGCCAGTGGGCGTCGTGCACGGGCTCGTTCGCGCTGGCATGCCGCGGTTTAGTCGGCCCGAGGGCAGGTAGGCGACGGAGAGAGCCTGTCGACCGCCTCGATTCGGCGCAGCAGCACCGCCCGGCGCGGGTCGGCCGGCATCGCTAGGGCCTCGCGGCATTCGATCCGGTGCTCGCCCGCCCAGCGGCTGTGCCAGATCAGGCTGCCGCTTTCGTAGTACCTTTGCTCACTCCTCTCCGCGCCGTCCGGCTACCCGGACAAGCCCGGACTACGCGGCGCCTCGTGTTTGAGTGGTCCGATGCCTGGGAGTAGGAGCGGTTACATCACGTATCCGACGAGGGAATGATGAGCTAGTGACACAGACAGTCGTGATCACCGGTGCCAGCGCGGGGATCGGCAGGGCGTTCACGCAGATCACGCCGGAGGAGTTCCGGCGGGTAACCGAGGTGGCCTGCGCGCACGGTGAGTTCGACGACCGCTCGCACGCCCGCAGCGCGCAGGAGTGGGCATCGGAACGCGCCGAGCAGGCCGGGTCGGTGCTCACCCGGGCGGCGGCCGCGATCAGGCGCGGGCAACCCGGCCAGTGAGCGTCTTATTCATGCCGGAACCGGACGCGGTCACAAAGCTGCAGTCGGCGCTGCTGCCCGCAGGCCTGCCGGTGCTGCCGCGCGTTCGGATAGCGGCACGACAGCTGCCGGGACTTGCGGATCAGGCCATCGGGGGCGACTGGTTCGACGCCACGGTGCTGCCGGGCGGCCTGGTGGCGCTGATGGTCGGCGAGGTACCGGGGGGCGGGCTGGCCGCCTCGGTGGCGGCCGGTCAGCTGCGCGCGGTGCTGAGCGACCTGCTGGCAACGGTCCCTGACCTGGCCGAGGCGCTGGCACACGCCGACGGCTTCGCCGCCCGCACGCCGGCGCTGACCGCCGCCACTGTGGCGGTGGCGGTTCTCGACCCCGCCAGCGGGACGCTGTGGCATGCCGTCTGCGGGCATCCCGCACCGCTGGTCATCGCTCCCGGTGGACGAGCCCGGTTCCTGGACGGAGACAGGTCGTGCCCGCTGGGGACCGGCTCGGCGCCCGGCGTGACGGTCACGACGCTGGAGCCAGGTGAGCTTGTGGCGCTGTACAGCGACGGGCTGACCGCCCGGCCCGGCCGCACCCCGGCCCAGGCGATCGGCGACCTAGCCCATGTCGCCGCCCGCGCGGCGGCGATCCCGGCGCTCCCGGTCGGCTCGCCCGCGGGCCCCGCGGGCCCCGCGGACCGGCTGTGCCAGCTGACCGCGGAGCTGCTTGCCAGCGGTGGCTACGCCGATGACGTCACCGTCCTGGCCGCCCAGCGGCTGCCAAGGCCGGCCCCCGAGCTGCACCTGGAGCTGCCCGCGCGCGTGGAGAGCCTGGGCGAGGCCCGGCGCATGTTCGGCGACTGGCTGGCCGAAGTAGCGCCGCTGGCGGACGGCAAGGACGCGCTCCAGCTGGCGCTCAGCGAGATCGTCGTCAACGCCATCGAGCACGCCTACCCGCCCGGCGATGCGGGCAGCGTCGGGATCTACGCCGGGATCGGCGAGGACGGGCTGCTTGAGTGCCGGGTCACCGACCACGGCCGGTGGCGCGAGCCCAGTCAGGAGGAAGACCGCGGGAACGGGCTGATGCTCGCCTCGTACATTGCCGCCGAGTTCGCCGTCAGCCACCCGCCGCAGCCCGCCGGGCAGCCGCGCGGCTCCCGTGGCACGGTGGTCACGCTGCGGTGTCGGCTGCTGCGCCCTACCCTGCTCGGCCCGGCCGTCGGCGCTCGTTCCGGGGCCGATACCTGGCCGCCGCTGCGGGCCGAGATCCCGGCTCTGGGCCAAGTAGTGGTGCGCGGGCAGGCCGGCGACGGCAGCGCGGAGCAGTTCGCGGGGCGGTTGCTGTCGGCCTGCCTGGGCGGCACCATAGCGCTCACCGTCGACCTCACCGGCGTCACGGGCTTGAGCAGTACCGCGATCCGGATCCTGTTCCTGGTACGGGACCGACTCGCCGCCCACCGCCAGGACCTGGTTCTCGTCGCCGAGCAGGAAAGCCCGGTGGGCGCGGCGCTTGACCTGGCCTGCCTTCGTTACATGGGCAAGCCGCGGCCGCTAGCGACCGGACAGGGATCACGCGGAGCGCAGTGACGCATGTGCGGCGTCGACGCGCGAATGAATGAACGAGACATATCGCGTTCGGCTCGAATGGCGGCTAGCATTGGCCTCATGACTGACGTCAGCCACGACCGCATGCTCCCGCCAGATGCCCAGGTCGCCCGCCATGAGGCACGACCGGACATGCGCGCCTCCGACGCCGATCGCGACCGCGCGGCGGCGATGCTCGCCGGCGCGCTCGCCACCGGCAGGCTGACCACCGCCGAGCACGCGGACCGGCTCGAAGCCGCCTATGCCGCGGTAACCCTGGGAGACCTGGCCCGGCTCACTCGCGACCTGCCTGACGATGACGGCGCGTCCGCCAGCCTGGCGGCGGTGGACCACGCCGTGATCGCGGCTCGCTTCAGCAAGGTGATCCGCTCAGGACGCTGGGTGGCGGGACGGCGCACCCTGCTGACCGCGCGGTTCGGCGCGCTGATCGTCAACCTGGCCGACGCGGTGCTGCCAGGCCGCGAGATCACGCTTGAGGTCGACGCGTTCTGCGGCAAGCTCATCATCGTCGTCCCGGCCGGAGCGCACGTGATCGACGAGGGCGGCGCGCTGTTCGCCAAGCGGGCCGTGTACGGCCGCCAGGACCCGGGCGAAGCCGACGGACCGGTCATCAGGCTCGTCGGCGACACCAGGTTCGCCAAGGTCGCCGTGTACCGCGGGCGCGCTGACCGGCGCTAGGTTTGGCGGGGCGCGGGCGCGCAAGTAGAACGTCCATGGATAAAGACGTCGCGGTATTCGGCCAGCTCGCCAGGGACCTGGTACTGGTGGTGGACCGCGTCCCTGAGGCGGGCGAGTCCGCCCGGGTGCTCGCGCGCCGCGAGATGCTCGGCGGCAAGGGCGCCAACCAGGCGGTGGCGCTCGCCCAGCTCGGGATGCGGCCCGCTCTTATCGCGGTGGCGGGCGACGATGGCACGGGCACGCGGCTGCTGCGCCAGGCCGCGCGCGACGGCGTGAACGTGTCGGCGGTGACCCGCCGTCCTGGCGCCCGCACCGGGCTGGTCGTGGACGTGGTCGACCCGTCAGGGCAGTGGCGTTACCTGGAAGACCTGCCACCGGCCGTTCTGCTGACGAAAACAGATGTGGCGGCGGCGGCGAGCCTGCTCACCCGGGCGCGCTGGGTCAGCCTCCAGCTCCAGCAGCCGCCGGAGGCGGCGCTGGCCGCGGCGGGCCTGGCCGCCGGCGCCGGCGCCACGATCGTGCTCGACGGGGCGCCGCCGGGCGGGGAGCACCTGGACGAGCTGCTGCGGCTGGCCGACGTCGTACGCGCCGACGCCAGGGAGGCCAGCCTGCTGGCCGGCGCCGAGATCACCAGCGAAGCCAGCGCGCGGCGGGCGGCGAAGCGGATCATGCGCCTCGGGCCGGATCTGGTCGCGCTCGCAGTCGGCGACGCCGGCAACTACTTCGCCTGGTCCGGCGGGGACCTGCTGCTGCCGCTGACGGACACGCCGGTCGCCGACACCACGGGCGCGGGCGACGCGTTCACCGCGGCGCTGATCGCCGGGCTCGCCCGCGGCGACGGCCCCGAGGGCGCGGCGCGGCTGGCCGTCGCGGCGGCCGGCGCTACCGTCGGGCGCCCGGGTGGCAGGCCTGATTTGTCCGGGCAAGCGCTGGACCGCCAGCTCGCGCTCCTCGACATGCGCGCGCCAGCCGCCGGTGTTTAGCCCGCTGCGGATCGTTTGCGGGCACCTGCGCCGGGTACGCGATAGGCCTCGGGGGCGAATGCTGGCGGAGGCGAGCGGCCGCGGGCACACGTTCGACGCGGTCTTTTCTGCGAGGAGAAGAGGAAATGAGCTTGCCGGCCCGCCAGCGGCGGGCGCTTGACGCTATCGAAAGGGCGCTGCGGGCCAGCGAACCCCGCCTGAACGGGATGTTCGCGACATTCGCCCGGCTGACCAGGGAAGAAGAGCCCGTCCGTGCGGAACGCTTGCCGCGCCAGCGGTTGTCCCGGTGGCGGCCGCGCGGCAATGTCCTCCTCATCCACGCGCTGGCCGGCCTGGTGCTCATCACCGGCATGGTGATCGGTATCTCGACGGGCGGAGCGTCCGCGTGCGTCCCCGCGTACGCGAGCGCCCACGCCTGGCGGCCTGCCGTCGCGTGCGCGCAGGCGCGCCGTCCGCCATCGCCTACCCCAGGGCCGACGACACGGAATGCGGTCATCTTCCGCGGGTAGCGGCAGCGGGCAGGCCAGGCCCCCAAGCGCTAGGTGCCCCGCGGGTGCTCGCGCGCCGCCGCCGCCTTGGCAACGCTGTCATAGACCGGAACGAGGCGGTCAGCACCGGTCATCTCCAGCACCCGGGCCACCACGTCGCCCGGGCTCGCCAGCGCCAGCAGGCCGCCGCGCGCACGAAGCGCCCGGCTGGCGCGCAGGATCACCTGCAGCGCGGCGGAGTCCATGAAGCGCAGAGCGGACAGCTCGACGATCAGCAGCCTGGGCCGTTCCCGTATCTGCGCCTCGAGCAGGGCATGCAGCGTCTCGCCGCTGGTCACGTCGGCTTCACCCGCGAGTTCCAGCACCGTGTAGGGATCCCCTGGGCCTCGATCACCGGTGGTGACGGTCGCCGTCAGCTGGGCCACAGCTGTTTGTACCACGTAAGAACTCTGACAGGCGCATGCGCAGGCGCACGACGGTGCCCCGCGGACCGGTCCGCACCTGGACGAGATCGCACAGCTGGTGCACCAGCCACAGGCCGCGCCCCCCGCGGTCTCCGCCGCGGCCCGGCGGCGGCAGCAGCGTGCCAGAGAGCGGGTCGGTGATGTGCCCGCCGTCGCTGATGTCGCAGACAAGGTTCGCGCCCGCCGTCCACATCGTCAGCGTGCCGGGGCCGCCGGCGTGCGTGAGCGTGTTGGCCGTCAGCTCGCCGACCGCGATGACGAGATCGTCGGCCCGCCGCGGCGCCAGCCCGGCTGTCCGCGCGAACACCGAGACCGCGTGGCGCACGCTGCTCAGGTTGTCGGTGTACAGCAGCGTCAGCGCGCCGGGCGGGGGAGCGGGCAGCGGGCGGTCGCATTCGGCCGGGACGGCGCCGCGAGCGTCGCCGTGGAAGCTGGGGCTGGGCTGCCAGCGCCCGCCGGGCGAGATCACCGGGTGGGTGGCCTCGGCGCAGGCGATGAACTCGGCGGGCAGGGCGGCGTCATACGGGCACAGCACGCGCACGGGCGCGCCGGCCAGGGCGAGGTTGAGCAGCGCCTCGTGGCGGAACACCTCCCACAGTTCCTCCCGCGAGCGCGACGCCCACGCGGCCTGCTGGACGCACCAGATTGCCTTGCCGGGGTGCCGGTCGGTGAACCGGCTGATCGCGGAGATCAACCGCCCCGGGTTGGCGCCTATCTCGGCCATGTCCGCCCAGGACACTCGGTCGCCCAGGCCGTCAAGGCGCGCTCGCAGCCTATCCAGGCTGCTCGCCGGGCCCGTGATGAGCACGGCGGCGCCCGCTCGCGCGGCAGCCTGCGCGAACCGGCGAACGCGCGTCTCGAACTCGGCGGCGCCGCGGTGGAACAGCGCCGCATGCCAGAGCCCGGGTGCCCCTGGCTCCGTCACTGTCGTCATCACCCCCGGCCAGCTCCGGTGTCGCGTCAACGCGACGGGCAGCTACCCGCTCGGTGCGACGTTACCCCAGAATTCGGGCCGCGTTTGCGTCAGCGGATGGAGACCGCGAGCAGGCAGGTGTCGTCGCCGGTGTCGGAGGGCGCGCCGGCCAGCAGGAAGTCGGCGAACGCGCCGATGTCGCCGGCCGGCCTGCTGGCCAGCTGAGCCAGGTGATCGAGCGCGTGGTCAAGCGGTTCGCGCCGGCGTTCTACCAGGCCGTCGGTGAACAGGATCAGGGCGTCGCCGGTCTTGAGCCTGATGGTCGCCTCCTCGTACGAGGCGTCTGGATCGACCCCGAGCAGGGTGCCCGCTGGCGCGCGCTGCAAGCGGGCCTTGCCGCCCCTGATCAGCAACGGCGGGAGGTGGCCGGCCCGGGCCCAGCGCAGGGTCCGCGTGTCCGGTTCGTAGATGCCGCAGATCGCCGTTGCCATCACGTCGGCTAGGTGGAAGGCCGCGCTGTTCAGCCACGTCAGCAGGGCGGCTGGGGCGGCGCCCGTGACGGCGAGGCCGCGCAGGTGGTTGCGCAGCGCGACCATTCCGGTGACGGCGCCCGTCCCGTGCCCCGCGACGTCGCCGACCACTAGCAGGACGTTCTTGCCGGGCAGCGGGACGGCGTCGTACCAGTCGCCGCCGACCAGGTGCGCCTGGCCGGCCGGGCGGTACCGCGCAGCCACCTCGATCCCCGCCGCCTCGACGGGCTCGGATATCAGCGGGGTGATCGCCTTCTGCAGCCGCTCCGCCAGCTCCTCGGTGAGCACGAGCTGCTCGTGGGTGGCGGTGATCGTGGCCTGCGCGTAGTACCTGTCCGACACGTCCTGGTAGGCGCCGCGCACCCCGATCACCTCCCCGGCCGCCCCGGTCACCGGCCGCGCGACCGCGCGCAGCTGACGCACGCTGGAATCGTCGGCCCGGATGATGCGGAACGCGGCGTTCACGGCGCCCGGCTGCGTGGTCAGCCGGTCGCGGAACGCCCGCACGGCGGGAACGTCCTCGGCGGGCACCCGCTGGTGCAGGTCGCTGAGCCGGACCGGGTGCCGCTGCGGGAGCCCGAACAGCGCGTACGCGGGCCCCGTCCACTGGACCTGCCCGGTCACCAGGTTCTCCTCCCAGGCGCCGGTGTTGCCGAGCTGCTGCGCCAGGTCAAGCAGGCCCTCTAGGAGCGCCGCCTCGCCGGCGTCCTGCCAGGCGATCACCACGCCGTCGAAGACCCTCGCGATGCTGATCTCGGTGCGCGGGCCGTCTGCGGTGAGCTGCGCGCCGCCCAGGCGGCGCGGCTCGCCGCCTGCCAGCACCTCCGCGGCGGCGTCGAACAGGCCACCGGGCCTGGCCGCCTCGGGGTAGACCTCGAGCAGCCCGCGCCCTGTGACGTCGCAAGCCGTCCGGCCCCGCGGGTCGCGAAACCCTTCGCTGGCCCACGCGATCACCAGCCCGGTCAGGTTCCCGTCCTGGCCGCGCACCGCCCGGGCGAACAAGACGTTGCGCAACAGCCCGTCAAGCAGCCCGAATGCCCACCCGCGAGAGTAGTCGGCGGCATGGGTCCCGGGCGGCAGGCCGGCGGCCAGCGCCTGGGCGCACGGCTCGGCCAGCGCGATCAGCTGGCGCCGGAAGGCTTGGCTGAACGCCTTCAGCGGGCCCGGCCAGCAGACCTCCAGGGCGCCGAAGCAGGCTCCGGCCTGGCGAAGCGGCACGACGGCCCGCGCGCGGGCGGGCTGGCCCCCTATCAGCACGCCGTCATCGCCTGGCGGACGGCCGGACGGCAGCCAGAGCTCGGTGTCCCGGTGCACCGCGCGCAGTGGCAGGAACGCCATGCCGGGCGGGACACGCCGCCAGCGGGATGCCTCGCGCGGGCCGAAGCCCGCCTCTCCCGCCAGCTCGAGCCCGCCGTCCGGGGCGAGCAGCCACACCGCGACCGCCTCGGCGCCCTCGGCGGCCAGCGCCTCGGCGAGCAGCGCCTCGGCCAGCCGGGCCGCGTCGGGAGCCGCCGCGGCGGCGGCCGCCGCGAGGACCGTCGCGTGGCGGGCCGCGGCGGGCACCGCGAGGTTTTCCCCGGCGATGTCGGCGGCGATATCGGCCGGAGTCACGCCGGCGTCGGCCGCCAGCCGGACAAGCTGCTGCATGGCCTCGTCGGCCGGACAGCCGAGCCGTTCCATCAAGATCCCGGTGGCGCGCTCCGTGACCGACCGGACGGCAGCCTCCGCGCACAGCCGGTCCAGCTCGGCGCGCTGCCACCCGGCCAGCGCGGCCAGCCTGGCCAGCTCGTCACGATCTTGTGCGCCCACCCGCGCCAGCCTTCCTGCTTATCGTCGGGAGCACTTATGGTGCATGCCCGGACACCGCCTGTCGCGGTGGCATCATTGAACCATCACATTGAGCGCGCTGGCTCATGAACGCCCGCTAACCGGCGGGATTCACCAAGCCGGCTGGCCCCCAAGCTGAGGTGAGCGGCATGGCGACGGAAACGCAGACCAGGCAGCAGGAGCAGATCCAGCAGTTGCTGTCCGGCCTGACCGCGGTGCGCGGCGGTGACTTCGGCACCCGGCTTCCCGAGGGCAGCGACCCGCTGATGAACGAAATCGCGGCGGTTTTCAACGGCATGAACGAGCAGCTCTCGGTCTTCACCTCCGAGGTTACCCGGGTGGCCCGCGAGGTCGGCGTTGACGGCAAGCTCGGCGGACAGGCCGAAGTCCCGGCGGTGGCCGGCTCCTGGAAGGACCTGACCGACTCGGTCAACGCGATGGCCGGCAACCTCACCGGGCAGGTCCGCAACATCGCCCAGGTCACCACCGCGGTGGCGCGCGGCGACCTGAGCCAGAAGATCTCGGTCGAGGCGAAGGGCGAGGTCGCCACCCTCGCGGAGACGATCAACGGGATGGTCGACACGCTGTCCGCGTTCGCCGGCGAGGTGACCCGGGTGGCGCGCGAGGTCGGCACCGAGGGGCGGCTCGGCGGGCAGGCGGAGGTGCCCGGGGTGGGCGGCACGTGGCGGGACCTGACCGAGTCGGTGAACTTCATGGCCGGCAACTTGACCAGCCAGGTCCGCAACATCGCCCAGGTCACCACGGCCGTGGCCAAGGGCGACCTGAGCCAGAAGATCACGGTCGACGCGCGCGGTGAGATCCTGGAACTCAAGAGCACGGTCAACACGATGGTCGACCAGCTGTCCGCGTTCGCCGGCGAGGTGACCAGGATGGCGCGCGAGGTCGGCACCGAGGGACGGCTCGGCGGCCAGGCTCAGGTGCCCGGGGTGGGCGGCACGTGGCGGGACCTGACCGACTCGGTGAACTTCATGGCCGGCAACCTGACCAGCCAGGTCCGCAACATCGCCCAGGTGGCCACGGCCGTGGCCAAGGGCGACCTGAGCCAGAAGATCACGGTCGACGCGCGCGGTGAGATCCTCGAGCTCAAGAGCACGGTCAACACGATGGTCGACACGCTGTCCGCGTTCGCCGGCGAGGTGACCCGGGTGGCGCGCGAGGTCGGCACCGAGGGCCGCCTCGGCGGGCAGGCCGACGTGCAGGGCGTGTCCGGCACATGGAAGGACCTGACCGAGTCGGTCAACGTCATGGCCGCCAACCTGACCGCGCAGGTCCGCTCGATCGCCCAGGTCACCACGGCCGTGGCCAAGGGCGACCTGAGCCAGAAGATCCGCGTCGACGCGCGCGGTGAGATCCTCGAGCTGAAAGAGACCATCAACACGATGGTGGACCAGCTCTCGTCGTTCGCCGGGGAGGTCACCCGGGTCGCCCGTGACGTGGGCACCCAGGGCAAGCTGGGCGGCCAGGCGAACGTCCAGGGCGTGTCAGGGACCTGGGAGGACCTGACCGACAACGTCAACGTCATGGCGTCCAACCTGACCGCGCAGGTCCGCTCGATCGCCCAGGTAGCGACGGCCGTGGCCCGCGGCGACCTGAGCCAGAAGATCACCGTCGAGGCGAAGGGCGAGGTCGCCGCGCTGGCCGGGACGATCAACGGGATGGTTGACACGCTGTCCGCGTTCGCCGGCGAGGTGACCCGGGTGGCCCGCGAGGTTGGCAACGAGGGCATCCTCGGCGGCCAGGCGACCGCCCCGAACGTGGCCGGCACCTGGAAGGACCTGACCGAGAACGTCAACTCGATGGCGAACAACCTGACCAGCCAGGTGCGCAACATCGCGCAGGTGACCACGGCGGTGGCGCAGGGCGACCTGACCAAGAAGATCGACGTGGACGCGCGCGGGGAGATCCTGGAGCTCAAGACCACCATCA
>Ga0126381_100003032_pt1 | contig 18273 bp, 17 predicted proteins | sample PanSoiMetPlot_28_FD_96465 | JGI IMG/M metagenome (GOLD analysis project Ga0126381, IMG submission 96465) | Tropical forest soil microbial communities from Panama - MetaG Plot_28 | ecosystem: Environmental > Terrestrial > Soil > Tropical forest > Bulk soil | place: Panama | collected 2016-02-17
ACGTCCCCAGCCTGCAGCACCGTCTCGCTGTCGTCGAGCACCAGCACCACCTCGCCGGACAGCACGATCCCGTAGTCCACCGACTGCGTGCGGTGCACCGGCGACACCACGCCCGGGGGGAACTCGTTGATCCGGATCTTGGTGCCGTTCGGCTTCGGCGGCACGCTCAGCGCGGCGGTCGTCGGATCCGGCGCGTGCGCGCCGATCGGCGCCGGCATCGCATCGGTGCCCCAGATCTCGTAGAACATCGCGCCGTCCGGCGCGGTTCGCACCACGGGCACCGGCCCGTCGGACGCGAAAACGGAAACGCCGCGCTCGTCATGGCCGGTCACGACCCGGCGGGGAATGGAGGGCATAGAGTGACTCCGGTTCGTTCTGGATAACTGATCTCATGCTGTCTCAATACACCGCCCGCCCGCCAGACAGACCGGCGTCGAGCACCCCGGATACGTAAGCGCAGCACGAGACCGCCGTCGGTGCATAGCGTCTGCCCGGTCAGCGCGGCCGCGCCGTCGGAGGCGAGGAACGCGACGGTGGCGGCCACGTCTCCGGGCACCAGCGTGCGGGGCAGCGCCTGGCGGGATCGCACCTCCTCGAACAGCGCGGCCGGCTGGCCGGCCCGTGCCGGCGGGGTGTCGGTCAGCCCGGGTGCGACGCAGGTGACGGCGATCCCGTCACGGCCGTGCCCGACGGCGAGGGTCCTGGCCAGGGCGATCAGTGCCCCCTTGCTCGTCACGTAGGGGAGCATGTCGCCGGCCGGAGGGGACCACACCGTGTCGGAGACGATGAAGACGATCCTGCCGAAGCCGCGTTCCGCCATGCCGGGGACGAACGCCTGGGCGAGCAGCAGGGCAGCCTCGACGTTGACGGCCTGGACGCGCCGCCAGGCGGTCAGGTCCAGGTCGGCGAGGCCGGCCCTGTCGAACGCGGCGGCGGCGTGCACCAGGACGTCACACCGGCCGTGCCTGCCGAGCACGTCCGCGGCGGCCGCCCGGACCTGCTCGTCGCTGGCCAGGTCGACCGGCGGATCGGCGGCCTGATCCAGGCTGACCACCGTGTGCCCCGCGGCGGCCAGGGCCGCCGCGATCGCGCCGCCGATCGCACCCGTGCCGCCGGTGACCACGGCGACCCGCCGGCTGTTTCCCATGAGCGGGAACGGTAACACCGGGCGGGACCTGCTATGCCTGGCATATCCGATGGCAATGACCGGCGCGGTCAGCGTCGCGGCGCGACCGGAGCGAGGCCGGCCGCGGTGTCCTTGAGCACGCCGCGCAGCCAGCTGAGCGCCGGGTCGGCGGACCTGGCGGGATGCCACCAGACGGCCTCGATGAGGTCGACCTGCCCGAACGGCGGCTCCACCACGATGACCCCCGCGGTGCTCGCCACCCGGCGGGCGAGCCGCTCGGGGACGATCGCCACCAGGTCCGTGCCCGCGACGACGAACGGCACCGACAGGAAGCCGGCGACCTTCACCTGCACCCGCCGCCGCACCCCCAGCTCGTCCAGCACGCGATCGGCCGGGTTCAGCCCGGAGTGGCCGAGAAACGCGGTGGCGTGCGGGAGCGCGTCGATGTCTTCCAGTGACAGCCAGCCGTCGCGCAGCCGCGGGTTGGCCGGGTCGGTGATGCACACCCAGCGGTCCCGGAAGATGGCCTCGGAATCGCCAGGAAACGCGAATCCCAGCGGCCCGATGAGCAGGTCGTGGTCGCGCAGCCCGCGGTCGTTCTCCTGCATGTCGGGCGGGATGGGGGACAGCTTCAGCCCTACCAGCGGGGCCTCCTCGTGCACCCGGCTTAGCAGCGGCTCGATCAGCACCGTGACCGCGTAATCCGACAGCAGCAGGCTGAAGACCTGATCGCTCTTGCCAGGCACGAATGCCTCGGTGCGGCCGAAGGCCGCGTCAACCAGCCGCAGCGACTCGCTGACCGACGGCAGCAGGGCCCGCGCCAGCGGCGTGAGGCAGTAGCCCCGCCCGTTGCGGACGAGCAGTTCGTCCTTGTAATGCCGGCGCAGCCGGCCCAGCGCGATGGACATGGACGGCTGGCTCAGCCCGAGCCGCGAACCGGCATGCGTGACGTTCTCCTCCTCAAGGAGCGCCCGCAGCGTTATGAGGAGGTTCAGATCGACACCGCCGACCGACATGGCCCTATGCTGACCTTGACCTGGGCGAATGTCACGAGGTGTTTACCGGATCGTAACCGGAGGCTGAGTCCCGTCATGGGCACCGTCTCGTCAATCGACCTCAACCTGCTCGTCGCGCTGGCCGCACTGCTGGAAGACCGGAACCTGACCAGGGCGGCCGAGAAGACGAACATGAGCCAGCCCGCGATGAGCGGCGCGCTGGCCAGGCTGCGCCGCCATTTCGACGACGAGCTGCTGGTCCGCGACGGCCGTGAGTACCGGCTGACGCCGCTGGCCGAGCGGCTGCTGCCCGACGTCCGCGACGCGCTGCGCCAGGTGGAAAGGACGCTGGACGCCCGGCCCGGGTTCGACCCGGCGGCGAGCACCCGGACGTTCTCCCTGGTCATGTCCGACTACGCGGTTACGGTGCTGGTCGACCCGCTGCTGCGCCGGGCTAGCGAGGTCGCGCCTCGTGTCGGGCTGATGATCAGCCCGATGCCGCCAGACCTGCACGAGAGCGACCGTGCCCTGCTCCAGCACGACCTGTTGATCGGCCTGACCGGATTCGGGTTCCCCGGCGAGTCGAAGGTGATCTTCCGGGACCGGTTCGTGGTCATCGCGGACCCGGCGAACCCGCGGCTGACCAGGGGCGCGCTCACCCTGGACGACATGGCGGAGCTGCCGCTTGCCGTCGCCACCTTCGGGCAGCCACCGGGAAACCTCAGCGCGGCGGAGCGCGTTCTCGAGGGGTTCGGCGTGCCGCGGCACATCCAGGTGACCACGGTCGGCTGGCTGCCGCTGCCGTTCGTCGTCGCCGGTACCGACCTGCTGGCGATCGTCCCCGAGCGGCTCGCCCGGCGGGTGGCCGACACCGCCAGGGTCACGGTGTGCGAGCCTCCGTTCGGAACGGCAGAGCTGATCGAGGCCGCATGGTGGCACCCCACCCGTAGCGCCGACCCGGCGCTGCGCTGGCTGCGGTCCATCGTCGCCGAGGTGGCCAGGGAACTCTGAACCTGGCTGCTAATGCCAGGTATTGCGAATCGATATTTCCCAGGTCAACGGCCCACTCCTAGGGTTTACGGCAATCAGCCGCGATCCGGAGGGAGGTGGGCGTGGCATACAGTCCGGGCAGTCACGCGGGCCCGTTCGCGGTGGGCATGTTCGCGGATGACACCGCCGCCGTCGGGCAGCGCGAGTTCGCCGGCCTGGTCGCCGAAGGCCGGGTGCGCGCGATTGGCGACAGCACGGCGCCGCTGCTCGCCGACGGGGACGCCTCGATGCGGAGGCTGGCTGAGCTCGCCGGTGAGCTCGCGGGCGATGCGGCCGGCTGGCGGCCGCTGGACGGGCTTCGTGTGCTGCCCCCGGTCCGTCCCGGGCAGATCCTGCAGTCCGGCGCGAACTACCGGCGGCACGTGATCGACCTGCACGTCGCCGAGGGCGGCGACCGGGCGGAGGCCGAGGCGATCATGGACGCGCGGGCGGCCGACGGCGAGCCGTACCTGTTCGCCGGGCTGCCGAGCGCGCTGTGCGGGCCCGGCGATGACGTTGTGCTGCCCATCGAGGGCACCAAGCACGACTGGGAGCTGGAGATCGCGGTCGTGATCGGCCGGCCGGCCCGCCGGGTCAGCCCCGGGGACGCGATGCGGTACATCGCCGGCTACACGATCTGCAACGACATCACCACACGCGACCTGGTGTACCGGCCGGACCTGGACCGGATCGGCACGGACTGGATCCGGGCGAAGAACCGGCCCACGTTCCTGCCCACCGGCCCGTACCTGGTGCCCGCCGCGTTCATCCCCGACCCGCAGGACCTGATGATCACGCTGCGACACAACGGCGTCGTGCGGCAGGACGAGCTGGCCAAGGACATGATCTTCGACATCCCGAGGCTGGTCTCCTACGCCTCCGCGCTCGTTCCCCTCGCCCCGAGTGACCTGCTGCTTACCGGCTCGCCGGCCGGCAACGGGGCGCACTGGGGTGTCTTCCTCGCCCCCGGCGACGTCATGGAGGCCGAGATCACCGGGCTCGGCAGGCAACGGAATTTCTGCGTCTCTGAGAGGCTCGACTCGAATGCCTGAACGGCTCATCACCCACCTGCGGCACGTCGACCTCGCCGTGCCCGACTTCGCCGGGCAGCTGGGGTTCTACACCAGCGTCTGGGGGCTCACCAAGGTAGGCGGCGACACCGGCGTCGCGTTCCTGGCCGCGGAGGGCTCCCCGGAGCAGTACGTGCTGCGGCTGCGCGAGGGCGACAAGCGCCTGGACCTGATCGCGTTCGGCGCGGAGGATCCCGCGCACGTCGACGAGCTGGCGCAGCGCCTCGGCGCGGCCGGCGTCACCCTGGTCAGCGAGCCTGGCCCGGTGGACGCCCTCGGCGGCGGCTACGGGTTCCGGTTCTTCGACATCGACGGCCGGACGATCGAAGTGTCGGCCGGCGTGGCGGTCCGCGCGCACCGCCCGGTCGAGGAGAAGGAGTCTATCCCGGTCCGGCTGTCGCACGTGGTGCTGAACTCCACCAACATCGACCGCACCAGGGACTGGTACACAAGGCACCTGGATTTCCGGCTGTCGGACACGCTCGGCGGCGTCATGCACTTCATGCGCTGCAATCCGCGGCATCACAGCTTCGCCATCGCCCGCGGCCCGCACGTCGCGGTGCACCACATCTCGTTCGAGCTGCGCGGCCTTGACGAGTACATGCGGGGCACCGGCCGGGTCAGGCGGGCCGGCGCCAGGTTCGTGTGGGGGCCGGGACGGCACCTGGCCGGCGACAACACCTTCAGCTACTTCCTCGATCCGCACGGCAACACCATCGAATACACCACCGCGCTCCAGGAACTGGACGAGGACACCTGGCACCCGCACGTCTACGACATGCACGACCCGATGGTTCAGGACCAGTGGGGCACGGCGAACCCGATGAGCGAGCTGGTCGCGAAGGAAAGCTTCAACGACGTCGACCCGGGGCTCTTCGTCCCCCCGCCGCTATAAGGAGAACCGCATGTCTCGGTCCGGCTTGCCGCCGGAGAACACCGGAGCGGGCGCAAACCTGCTCGAGGTGGACGCGCTTCGCATCCAGTACGGCGGCGTGGTAGCGATCGACGACATCACCTTCCAGATCCCGCGCGGCTCGATCGTCGGGCTGATCGGTCCAAACGGCGCTGGCAAGACCTCGCTCGTCGACGGTCTGACAGGGGCACACCGGCCAACCAGCGGACACGTGCGCTTCGGTGGCGCCGACGTCACCGGGCATTCGGCGCACCGCCTCGCGCGGGCCGGGCTGACACGCACGTTCCAATCGGTGGAGCTTTTCGACGACCTCACCGTGGAAGAAAACCTGCTGGTCGGAGCCGAAAGGCCGTCGTTGGTCCGCGCCCTTGGGCAGGTACTCGCTCCGCTGCCGCGCCCGGGCAAAGAAGCCGCCGCGTGGGCGGCCGAGGCAATGGGGATCGGCGACATCCTGCGGCGCTTCCCGCTCCAGCTCTCACACGGCCAGCGCAAGCTGGTCGGCGTCGCACGAGCACTCGCCGGGAGACCCTCGCTGCTGCTACTCGACGAACCCGCGGCCGGACTCGACACCGACGAGACCGCCCTGCTCGGAAGGCGCCTGCGCGAACTGCCGCAGCGCGGCATCACCCTGCTGCTGATCGACCACGACATGAGTCTCGTGCTCGAGACCTGCGACCGCATCCTCGTGATCGATTTCGGCAAGCTGATCGCAGAGGGCGCTCCGGCCGAGATCCGCACGAACCAGCGGGTGGTGGACGCCTACCTCGGACGCCAGGGCGGACACGAAGATGTACAGGACGTGGCTCGGTGAGCACCGCGGCCGCATCCGTGGCCGGCGGCCAGCCAACCGCCGACCCCAGCACACCGGTCCTCGAACTCAACCAGCTCACCGCCGGATACTTCGGGATCCCGGCCGTACGAGACGTCAGCCTGCTAGTCCGGGCCGGTGAGGTCGTAGCACTGCTAGGCCCCAACGGCGCCGGGAAGACGACGACGCTGTCGACCATCGCCGGCTTGCTGAAGCCGCTCGGGGGTGAGGTGCTGTTCGCGGGAACCTCGATCGGGGGCCGCGCGCCCGAGCGGCTTGCGCGTGCAGGTCTTTCGATGGTGCCTGAGGACCGGGCGCTGTTCTTCGACCTTACCTCGCGAGAGAACCTGCGCCTGGCTGAGCGCGGCGATCGCATGACCGTGAAGGAGCTCCTGGAGATGCTGCCTGAGCTGGAGAAGTGCCTCGGGCGGCGCGTCGGCGTCCTGTCAGGCGGTGAGCAACAGATGCTCGCCGTGGCACGGGGTCTTGTGTCGCGTCCCAGGCTGCTGCTCGTCGACGAGATGAGCCTCGGCCTGGCACCCGTCGTAATCGCGCGCCTGATGCCGGTTTTGCGCCGTACCGCGGAGGACCACGGCACGGCCGTGCTGTTCGTCGAGCAGCACGTGCCGCAGGCGCTCGAGCTTGCCGACCGGGCGTACGTGATGGTCAACGGCAGGATCGCCCTGGAGGGGACGGCGGCGGAGCTCAGGAACCGCCGGGACCTGCTTGAGGCCAGCTATCTCGGCGGCGAGGAAGCTCGCCCGGACAGAAACATTGAGTAGGAGGAGAACGAGCAGATGAGGCTTAGACGTTCATTGACGGGCGCTGCCGCGTGTGCGGCAGTCGCGGTAGGTATAGCCGCATGCGGGCAAGGCAACCAGGCGAGTACCACGACGCCTGACAGCACGACGAGCGTGCTCGGATCGCCTAATGCGGCGACGGGTTCACCCATCGTGTTCGGCGCGATCAATCTCGAAACGCAGCAGAGCGCGAACTTCCCCGAGGTTCGCCAAGCCGCGAACGCGATGGTCAGCTACCTGAACGCATATCGCGGCGGGCTTGACGGTCATCCGATCAAGATCGACTGGTGCATCACCGACGGCACGCCGTCGGTGTCCAGCAGCTGCGCCACGAAGCTGATCGCGGATCATCCGGTCGCCATCCTCGGCGCGAGCGATCTCGCGGGCGCGGCACCGCTGACGCTCTTTGCCAACGCCCAGCTAGACGTGATCGGCGGGACCAACTTCACGCCGCCCCAAAGCACCGCGGCGAACTCGCTGATATTCACCGACGTCGCCTCGTTCTCGAATATCGAGAATGCGCTATGGGCCGCCAGCGTGGCGGGCGGGAAGAATAAGAAGGTCGCGGTCATCGCCGAGGGCGATACCCAGGGCGAATTCCAGGCCAACGCCACTTGGACCCCTGCGATCAAGTCCGCCGGTGACCAGGTGAAGGTGTTCCCTGCCCCGCCAACGCAGGCCGACCTGACTTCCGTGGTCGAATCAGCGATCAGCTGGGGGGCGGACTCGATCGGCCTTGAAAGCCCAGGGCAGTGCGTAGCCCTGCTGACCGGCCTGAAGGGCGCCGGCTGGACCGGCCCCGTCACCTCGATCGACCCGTGCTCGGCGCCGCCGGTGATCAAGGCATCCGCTGGCGCGGCCGAGGGCATGTACTTCATGGGCTCGCTGCAGCTGCTGAACTCGGGCACGGCCGACGCGAACCTGGCCGCGGCGATCCTCAAGAAGTACGCGCCGGCCAACATCCCGGTTGACTCGCCGGCGGAGGAAGAGCTCAGCACCTTGATGAACATCTGGACGACGTTCCACACCACGCCCGTTAACAAGCTCACCTCGAGCTACATGCTGCAGACGCTGAAGTCCGGCTCCAATCACGCGAACTTCCTGTCGCAGCCTTACACCTGCGACGGCACGGCGATCCCCGCCTATCCGGACGTGTGCAACGCCAAGTACTACCTGTACCAGATCAAGAACGGCACGCCAGTGCGTGTCGGCACGAAGGTCTACGACGAGGGGACGGACCTGATCAAGTCGCCGTGAGCGAGTCAGGCTGGGTCCCGCAGTGGCCGGGACCCAGCACCCGCGGCGCGCTGACGCTCGCGTGGGTCCACCGGAGGCAATGAGATGAGCTACCTGCTGTTCTTGCTGCTGGGTCTGGGTTCAGGCGCAATCTACGCGATTCTCGCCCTCGGCCTGGTGCTCAAACACCGCAGCGCTGGCGTCGTCGACTTCGCCCACTGCGCGGTGGCGATGTTTTGCGCGTACGTCTATATCGAGCTGCATGAGCAGGGCGAGCTAGTTCTTCCGTGGACGGCGCTCCCATGGCATATCCAGCTGTTCTCTACCAGCGGGATCGCTGCCGGGGCAGCCATCCCGATAACGCTCGCCTACGCGGCCATCCTGGGCCTGATCTTCTATTACGGTGTCATCCGGCCGCTGCGGCACGCACCCGCGCTCGCGCGCGTCGGCGCCTCGGTCGGGCTAATGCTCTACCTCGAGGGGATCGCGGTCCTCAACTTCGGGACTTTCGCGCTGTCCTCGCCGCCGATCCTGCCGCAGGATCCGATGCACCTCGCCAGTGGCCTGATCGTGCCGTCCGATCGCCTCTACCTGACCGGGATCGTGATCGTGATCGGGCTCGTCCTGGGCGCGCTCTACCGCTACACCCGCTTTGGCCTGGCGACACGCGCAGCAGCCGGCAATGAGCGCGGCGCCGTGCTCATCGGCCTTTCCGCCACGCGCCTGAGCGCCGCCAACTGGGTCCTCGCGACCGTACTCGCGGCCGTCGCCGGCATCCTGATCCTGCCGATCACGACCCTCAACCCCGGCACCTACACGCTGTTCATCGTGCCGGCGCTCGGAGCCGCGCTTCTTGGACGGTTCATTTCGTTTCCCGTGACTGTTGCTGCTGGCCTCGCGATCGGCATGCTCCAATCGGAGCTTGAGAAGCTGCAAACCGTCTGGAGCTGGCTGCCTCAGCAGGGGCTGGAAGAGGGGTTGCCGTTCCTGCTCATCATGATCGCGATCGTCCTGCTGTCGCGGCGGCTGCCGTCACGCGGGGAGCTCAGCGACCGTTACCGCGGCACGATCGGCCGGCCGGCTAAGCCGCTGCGAACCACCGTGCTCTCCGGTCTGATAGGGCTCGCCGCGATCCTTCTCTTCTCACAGCTTTACAAGTTCGCCTTCGCCTCGTCTCTGAACGTGACCTGCGTCTGCCTGTCGGTCGTGGTCATCACCGGCTACGTAGGGCAGATCTCGCTAGCGCAGAACGCGTTCGCCGGCATCAGCGCCTTCATGGTCGCCCATTTCGGCAACTGGCTGGGACTGGGGTTCCCGCTCGCGTTGATCCTCGGTGCGCTGGTGGCCGTTGCCGTCGGTGTCGTCATCGGCCTGCCGGCCGTACGTGTGCGCGGGGTCAACCTCGCTGTGGCGACGCTCGCCACCGCGGCGGCGCTCGACGCGCTCGTCTTCAACAGCAACTGGTTCAGCGGGGGCTACAACGGCATGACGGTAGGCGCGCCGCACCTATTCGGACTCGATCTTGGCGTAGGCAGGAACGGCAGCTCCACAGTGTTCGCGATCTTCTCACTGGTAATCGTCTGTCTCGTTGGCCTGTTCGTCGCGCGCCTGCGCAACTCGCCCGCCGGACGCATGTTCATCGCCGTGCGCTCCAACGAACGCGCCGCTGCCAGCGTCGGCGTGAACGTCGCCAGGACGAAGTTGTTCGCCTTCGCGATATCGGCGTTCATCGCCGGCATCGCCGGCGGCCTGCTCGCCTACCAGCAGGTCAACATCAACCCCGCGTCGTTCACGATGTGGACGTCGTTGACGGTCCTCGCGATCACCTACGTCGGTGGTGTCGGGCGGATCGCCGGCGCGGTTGCGGCCGGCTTCCTGCTCGCCAGCAACGGCGTGATGGCGACACTGCTCGACAAGCTCTTCGCCTTCAATCAGTACCAGACCGTGATCGCAGGCATGGCGCTGCTGCTGACCGCGGTCGGCAACCCCGACGGCATCGCCAAGGAAATGCAGGCCGTGTACTTCAAGATCCTTGGCCGCGCCCAGCGAACTCTCGGGATACAGCCAGTACCGGCGAGTGGGCCGGTATCCGAAGCCGTCGCGGCAAGCGGTTCCCCCATGGGCACCGGCGCAGCCGCCGAGCACATCGAGGAGGTCCCGAGTTGACCCAGGTGGGCATGTCAGTCCGGACGATTGCAATCGAAGAGGCGTCGCTGCCGATAAAGATGTTCCCGGAGTGGGAACGAGCTGGCGGAGAGTTCCCGGACTTCTGGAAAAAGAAGCTGTCGGACTTCGATGGTCAGCGCCTCGAAGAGATGGACCGCTGCGGCATTGAGCTGGCCATCTTGTCGTCTACCGTTCCCGGGCCGCAGGGCGAGCCGAATCCGGAACTCGCCGAGGCCATGGCAAGGGACGCAAACGACGCGCTCGCCGCAGTCGTGGCGAAGCGACCGGACCGCTTTGCTGCCTTCGCGACCCTCTCGATGCACAACGTCGAAGCTGCCTGCCGCGAGTTTGAGCGGGCTGTGCGGGAGCTCGGCATGTGCGGTGTGCTGCTGAACAACTTCCAGGTCGCAGGCCCCTACGGGCAGGACGCTATCTATTACGACGGGAGGGAGTTCGATCCGTTCTGGGATCTGGCTGAGCAGCTCGGCGTCCCCGTCTACCTGCACGCCCTGCGGCTCATCACTACCGGTGTCTTCGACCGATACCCCGGCGCGCAGCTCATCCTCGGACACAACGGCGAGCACATCGTCTACGACATGTGGCGGGTGACCACAAGCGGACAGTTCAGCGATCACGGGCTGCGTCACGCGATTAACGAGATCGGCGCACACCGCATCATGTTCGCGATCGACTACCCATACGAGGAAAACGAGGCCGGCACCTCCTGGTTCGCATCCACTCCCATAACCGACGGGGAGCGCGCCGCGATCGGGCGCGAGAACGCCATCAAGCTGTTCAATCTCGCCGATCGTCTCCGGCCCGCCGCGCGATGACGGTCTCCAAAGTCCTCAACCTGCACCACCACCACGTTGGCCTTTCCGTCTCCGACCTGGACAGCGCGAAGCGGTGGTACGCGGATGTGCTCGGGATGACCCAGGGCTTCGCGTTCGAGCTCGCGCGGTTCGGCGTGCGCGGCTGCTTCATGGAGGGCCACGGCACCCGGGTGGAGCTGTTCGAGCGGGCGGGTTCCGGCGGCGGAATCGGCGGCCAGGAGCCGCCGCAGGCGCTACTCACCCGGGGCTACGGTCACATCGCGTTCGCCACACCCGACCTGGACGCCACGTTCGCCGAGATGGTCGACCGTGGCGCGACCCTGGTGTGGGACCCCAGGCCGTCCCCGGAGCCCGGAGTGCGGATGGCGTACGTCGCCGACCTGGACGGCAACCTGATCGAGTTCATCGAGACCCCACTGGGCAGGGACAGGTGAGCGATCTGACCAGGAGCGCCGTCGAGGACGCGCTTGCCGAGGCTCGGCGCAAGTACCGCAACTGGGGACGCTGGGGCCCGGACGACGCGCTCGGGACGCTGAACTACATCGACGATGCCAAACGCGGGGCCGCGGCGTCGCTCGCCCGCACCGGCCGGGCGTTCTCCCTCGCGGTCGAGCTCGCCAGGACCGGGCCAGGCAGCGGTCACCGCGGCGGCGGCGCTCCCGTGCACACGATGCTCGACTCAGGCGCGGCGGGCGGCGCCGGGGGCGCGGCTGGCTACCCGCACGGGTTCGGCGACGCCGACGACGTGGTGTTCATGCCGTTGCGCTCCGGCACGCACTGGGACGGCCTCGGTCACGTCTTCGACAACGCGCTGGCCTGGAACGGACGGCAGCGCGGCGAGGTAATGACCGCCGCGGGAGACCGCATCACCGGCGCGGAGCAGCAGGCCGCCGGGTTCGTCAGCCGCGGCGTGCTGCTCGACGTCGGCCGTGTGGTCGGCGGCGGCTCGCTGCCCGACGGGCACGCGATCACCTCCGATGAGCTCCAGGCCACTATCCGTGCCCAGGGTCCGTCGGCCCGGGTCGCCCGCGGGGACATCGTCCTGGTCAGGACCGGGCAGCTGGCCCGCAGCCGCGGGACCGGCGACTGGGCCGGGTACGCGTCCGGGCCGGCGCCCGGGCTGTCGTTCGCCTCCCTCGCCTGGCTGCACGGCAGCGAGATCGCCGCGGTCGCGACCGACACGTTCGCCGTCGAGGTCAGGCCGCACGAGTTCGACGCCGCATGCGTTTGGCCGCTGCACCAGATCGCTATCCCGAACATCGGCCTGTTTCTGGGAGAGATGTTCGACACCGACGCGCTGGCCGCCGACTGCGCGGCGGACGGCGTCTACGAGTTCCTGCTGGTCGCCGCGGGTCTGCCGATCGTCGGCGGGGTGGGACTGCCGGCCAACCCCATTGCCATCAAATAGCCAGCGAGACAGCCGGAGCCCCCATGGAGCGAGCAGACTTCGACACCTACATCCGCCGGTTCAACGCCGAACAGGCCGGTGCCTTCGAGGACTACATGGCACCCGGCGTGCGGATGCTCAACGGCACCCTGCTGCTGCGCGGGGTCGAGGAGGTCAAGGCGCACTACGCGAAGATCTGGGGTGCCATGCGGGAGTCGCTCAACGTCGAGCGGTTCGTCTCCGACGCCACCACGGTCGCGATCCAGATGCACACCCACTTCGAGGTCCGCCGCGACGACCCCGCTTCTCCGTTCGGTGCGATCCGCGCGGGGGAGACCTTCGACTACCACGGCCTGATCATGTACCGCCTGCGCGCGGACGGGAAGTTCGAGGACATCAAGGTCGCCTACCTCTCCTTCGTCTACACCGACCTCGACGGCAAGGCCACTGACCTGGGGATCCCGCACTGATGACCTCGACATTCACCGGCCAGCTGCTGCGCCCCGGCGCCGGCGGCTTCGACGCGGCCGCACGCAGCCGGCTCTTCAACGCACGCCAGCCGGCTCGCCGCCCCGCCGCCGTCCTGCGCGCCGCCGGCGAAGCCGACGTGGCGGCCGGCGTCCGCCTCGCCAGGGAGGAAGGACTCAAGGTCGCCGTCCGCGCCGGCGGGCACAGCTGGCCAGCCTGGTCGCTGCGCGACGACACCCTGCTCATTGACCTCGCCGCCCTCACGGCGATGAGCTACGACGACGAGACGGGCATCGTCACAGCCGGTCCCGCCGTCCGCGGCGGGCTCGACCTCGACCCGTTCCTCGCCGTGCGGAACCGGTTTTTCGCCGCCGGGCACTGCCCCACCGTGGGGATCGGCGGCTTCCTGCTGCAGGGCGGCATGGGCTGGAACTGCCGTGGATGGGGCTGGGCGGCGGAGCAGATCGAGTCGATGCGGGTGGTGACGGCCGACGGCGACGTCGTTGAGGCAAGCACCGAGCAGAACGCCGACCTGTTCTGGGCCGCTCGCGGCGCGGGCCCCGGCTTTTTCGGCGTGGTCACGGAATTCCGGCTGCGCACCAGGCCACGGTTCCGCGAGCTGACGCAGACCACTTATGTGTACCCGACCGAGGTCGCCGGGGAGGTTCTCGCCTGGTTGCACCGCGTGCGACACGACGTGCCGCCGTCGGTCGAGCTGGTGGCGGTCGGGATCACCCCGCCGCTGCCGCCGGAGCTCGGCCACACCGGTCCGGCGCTCGTCGTCGACGGGGTGAGCTTCGACGGCGGCCCGGCCTCCCTCGCCGCCCTCGATACCTGCCCGATGGCAGGTAAGGCCCTGGTGCGCAAGATCGCCCGGCCGGCCGACATCGCCGACCTGCGCGCCGAGCAGATCCGCGCCAACCCCGAGGGCCACCGCTACTTCGTCGATAATGCCTACCTCGCGGGCGACGCGGACGCGCTCATTCCCGCACTGGCTCCCGCGTTCACCGGCCTGCCGACGCCCAAGGCGTTCTCGTTGTGGTTCGACCTCGCTGGCATGCCGGCCCCGCCTCAGCCCGCCCGCCCGCTGCCGGACATGGCGCTGTCCGTGCAGACCGACATCTACTTCGCCACCTACGTCGTCTGCGAAGACCGGGAGCAGGATGCCGCCTGCCGGGAGTTCGCCGACGCCACCATGGCCCGCCTCGAGCCGTTCTCCCCGGGCTGTTACCTCGGCGATAGCGACTTCACCGTCCGGCCGGACAGGTTCATGAGCGACGAGGCCTGGGACAGGTACCAGGCAATCCAGGCCGTACGCGACCCGGAGCGCCGCTTCGCCGGGTACCTGACCGCCGACGAGGCGACGCTGAACACCCGTCGTGAATCGAGCTTGAGGGTTGAATCGGACTTGAGGGTTGAATCGGACTTGAGACGAAGGAGCACATCGTGAGCGTGTCGTCGGTCCTGGTCATCGGAGGCGGGATCACCGGCAGCGTGCTGTCGCTCGCCCTGGCCCAGCGCGGGGTCCGCGTCGACCTCGCGGAGATCCGCGAGGACTGGCGAGGCGTCGGTCACGGGATCACGGTGCAGGGCAACCTGCTCGCCGCGCTGGGCAAGGTCGGCGTGCTTGATGAGGTGATGCGCCGCGGCGTTGCGTTCGACACGCTGCGGATGCGGCGGGCCGACGGGACGCTGATCGCCGAGCTGCCGACCCCGCGCACCGGCGGGCGGGCCCTGCCGGCCACCATGGGCGCCCTCCGGTCGGACATCCAGGACGTGCTCTGTGACCGGGTCTACGCCGCGGGCGTCAACGTGCGGCTCGGGCTGACCGTGCGCTCGATCACCCCCGGCGACCAGCACGCCGACGCCGAGTTCACCGACGGCACCACCGGCGGCTACGACCTGATCGTCGGGGCGGACGGGATCAGGTCGGAGGTCCGCTCGATGCTCGGCTTCGCGACCGTGCCGCAGCCGAGCGGCATGTCCATATGGCGGGTGGTCGCCGACCGTCCCGCCGAGCTTGACTGCTCCGAGCTGTATTACGACGGGCCGCGGTACAAGGCCGGCTACACCCCGATCTCGGCGACCCAGTGCTACGCCTTCCTGCTCGACGTTGACGGCACCCGCCGCGATTTCGGCGACCACCCCGACTGGGAGCTGATGTACGAGCGGTCCGAAGGCTACGGCGGTACCTGGGGCAAGATCCGCGACACCATCGGCCCGCAGTCCAATGTCTCGCACACCCGGATCGAATGGCTGCTCCTCGAGGACCCCTGGTACCGCGGCCGCGCCATCGTGATCGGCGACGCCGCCCACGCGTGCCCCCCGCTGATCGCCCAGGGCGCCGCGATGTGCGCCGAGGACGCCGTGGTACTCGCCGAGCTCGTCACCGGCGACCTGGCGGTCGAGCAGGCGCTGCCCGCGTTCATGGCGCGCCGGCTGCCCCGGGTGGAGATAGTCGTGCGCAACTCGATGCAGCTGGTCCGCTACGAGATGGGCACCGAGGCGCACACCGACGCGGACGTGGCGCTCGCCATGAGCTCGACCCTCGACTTCCTCGCCGCCGCGGAGGCGTGACCCGGTGACCGCGCCACAGTCGGGCCCCGTGATCGACGCGCACGGCCACCTGCTCGTCCCCGCCGCCAGCGCGCTCGCCGCGGGCCATCCCGCCGAGGCGGCGGACGCGGCAGCCGAGCGCGCGTCCTTCAGCGCCGCGAGCTGGGACGCGAACCAGGCCCAGATCAAGCGACTCTGGCCACAGCTCACCGACGTCGGCCGCCGCCTCGCCGACCTGACCGCGATGGGCGTGGACATCCAGGTGGTGAGCCCGATGCCGATGCACCGGTACTGGGCTGAGCCGGAGCTGGCGGCCAAGCTCGCCGCTGTGACCAACGAGGCCGTCGCCGCGCACTGCGCCGACGGCAAGGGCAGGCTGGTCGGCCTGGGCACGATCCCGCTGCAGCATCCGGGCCTCGCGATCCGCGTGCTCGAGCACGGCATGGGTGAGCTCGGTCTGGCGGGCGTCAGCGTCTCCACGAACGTGGACGGCCGCGAACTGGCGGACCTTGCGTTCGACCCGGTGTGGGAGGCAGCCGCCGACCTGGGTGCGGTCATCTTCATTCACCCATGGGGCTGCTCGCTCGGGCCGCGGCTGAGCAGCAACTACCTCGGCAACACCTTCGGTCAGCCGGCCGAGACAGCCCTGGCCCTGTCCCGCCTGATCTTCGACGGCACCGTGGACCGGCACCCCGGCCTCAAGCTCCTGGCGGCGCACGGCGGTGGCTTCCTGCCGACCTACATCGGCCGTTCCGATCACGCCTGGGAGCACCGCCCCGACGCGCGGGGCTGCGTCCGCCGACCGAGCGAGTACCTGCGCAGGATCTGGTACGACGCCCTGGTCTACACCCCGCAGGCGCTCCGCCACCTGGTGGAGGCGGTCGGCGCGGACAAGGTGGTGCTCGGTACCGACTACCCGTTCGACATGGGAGTCACCGACCCGGTATCGCGGGTCACCGCCGCGGGCCTCGCGGCCGGCGATCTCGGCGCCATCTTGAGCGGGAATGCAGCCAGCCTGCTCGGCCATAATGATCGACGACGCACACACCCATCGGAGGTTGGAGCCCATGGCCGCACTGAGTGACGAGCCCGGCACTCTGAAATTCGTGCACACCTACGGCGCCGGCCTGCACTCCGGCGACAGCGACCCGGACGTGCACGACCCGCGCTGGCAGCGGCGCCAGGTAGAGGACTTCGTGGAGTTCGCGGTCCTGGCCGAGGAACTGGGGTTCGACGGGATCACGGTCACCGAGCACCACGCCCCGCTCATGGTGTGCCCGTCCCCGCACCTGCTGCTGGCCGCCGCCGCCGTGCAGACCAGCCGGATCCGGCTCGGCACCGCGGTCACCGTGCTGCCGCTGTACAGCCCGCTGCGGGTCGCCGAGGAGGCCGGCACGCTGGACTTGCTCAGCGGCGGCCGGTTCGAGCTCGGCCTCGGCCGCGGGATTCCCGGTGAGGCCCAGATCGCGTCCGGCAGGAACCTGGACAATGACGATCTCAAGCGGGCCTGGCTGGAGGGCCTCGAGGTGGTGAACCTGGCGCTGACCGAGCGGGACTTCACCTTCGGCGGGGAGTTCTTCCCGGTGCAGCGCCCCACCACGATCGCGACCCGCCCGCTGCAGGACCGGCTGCCCGTGTGGCTGGGTGCGACGAGCCAGGACACGATGAGGCTCGCCGCCGCCCGCGGCTGGAACGTGATGCGCAACTTCGGAACCAACGCCGAGCACCGGGACGCGCTGGAGGACTACATCAAGGTGGCCGGCGATAACGGCTACGCCCGCTCGGGCGCGAACATGATGCTCGAGCGCTTCGTCGCGATCGGCGAGACCGAGGATGCGGCGGAGCGCAACATGGATAGCCTGATCGGCGCCTTCGGGCAGTTCCTCACGCTGTACGCAGCCGGCGGCCGGCGGCCCGTCCCCGCGACCGACGGCGAGTTCCAGGTCGACAGCGGTTCGGCACGGAAGAACCGGCCGGCCATCGCGATCTCAGGCACTCCCGGCCAGATCATCGCCGCGCTCCAGGAGGCCATCGACGAGACCGGCGCGCGACGGCTGCTCGTCGAGACCTTCTCCCGCGCCGAAGCGCGCATGTTCGCCCGCGAGGTGATCCCGGCGCTCAGGGAGCGGAACGCGGCGGCAGCCTGATGCGCAGCACCCGGGGGCTGGGCGCTGCGCATCACCGCCGGTTGTTCCGGCAGTCTCAGGCGGCCTGCTCGGCGGTCCGGCTTTCCCGCTGGGACTCGCGCGCCGTCTGTGCGGGCGCGGTCGGCTGGGCGGGCAGGAAGAGGGCGGCCAGCACCGCGCCCGCCGCCGCGACGCCGCCGGCCACCAGCACGGACACGGTGAGGGCGTGCAGGAACGCGTTAGTGGACGCGAGGTGCAGCGCCTGCCCGAGCGCCGGGTGACCGTCTGCCGCCACGGTCCCGGCCGCCGCGTACGCCGCGCCTATCGACTGGTGCGCGAGCGCCGCGGCGTGTCCGGGCACGCCGGCTGGGAGGGTCGCGGTGAGCCGTGACCCGTAGACGGACGTGTACACGCTGCCGATCACGGCCACGCCGAGCGTGGCGCCGACGAGCCGGGTGGTGTCGTTCACGGCCGAGCCGACGCCCGCCATCGACCGGGAGACCGCCCCCATGATCGATTCGGTAGCCGGTGCCGAGGTCAGCCCCATGCCGAGCCCGAACACCACCATCTGCGCCGCGATGAGGCCATAGCCGAGCGTCGCGCTGGTGGTGGCCGCCACCCAGACGTAGAACCCGGCCATCGCGATGGCGCCGATGGTGACGATGATCTTGGTCCCGGCCCGGACGGCGAGCTGTGTCCCCACCACCGAGCCGACGGCCACCGCCATGGCCACCGGCAGCAGCCGCACGCCGGCCGACAG
>Ga0126381_100003033_pt1 | contig 18271 bp, 17 predicted proteins | sample PanSoiMetPlot_28_FD_96465 | JGI IMG/M metagenome (GOLD analysis project Ga0126381, IMG submission 96465) | Tropical forest soil microbial communities from Panama - MetaG Plot_28 | ecosystem: Environmental > Terrestrial > Soil > Tropical forest > Bulk soil | place: Panama | collected 2016-02-17
AGAACTTCTGGCGCGTGCTCCACGATAGATTGATAGAGGTTTGGATAACTGGACGTGCTTCGACCGGAATCATCAGGTCGTTTTGGCATCGCCGAGAGTTCTTTTCCCACGCAATGGCTGAGAGAGGCGGAAAGTGTTCTCGCGCCCCGTGCTTTTCCAGTACTTGGATTTTAGGCTATTGACTGGGACGGGGGAAGGACACTGGTAAAACTACTAGACAAAGAACTCGACCGCCACGTGGATCCTGAGCCGGAATGAAGGATTCCATGGGTTCAGGTCTTCCATGGGTTCAGGTCGACGGAAAATGATGATGGGCTTGCGAATGCCGTGGGATGGCATTGGTGGCTGGCTTTGCTGGAACGGGTCGGTTCATACCTTAGATTTTTCGGTGACCTGGTGGCAGTGCCTGGTGGGTTTGCGCCAACGCAGCCAGTGTCAACAGGAGCGCCAATCGAAGAAGTGCTTCCGCTTCCTGGGGGTTCTCGGCCGAGAGATGCCGTGCCCCGCCTAACTGCCCACCCACACGGTTGGATAGGAACTACGGCTGCTTTCAATTTTGGAAGGGAAAACACATTTGAACTCGATGCCGCTTTCTCAGACTGTCAAAACTGACAGTTTGCTCTGCGTTGGATTCGCGCGAGAACGGAATGCATGATGATTGTGAATTCCGGTGTTGACAACGATCTTCGCACGCCAAGCGTCAACACGGGTGTGTGTCTGTGCTTTCCAACAAACCTTCTGGTGGTGAACTCTGATTCGCGGACAAAATCGTGTTCCGAATTCGTAACAAGAACTCGTTTTTGTACTTGATTGCCAGTTCGTGCGTGTATATTGTTGTCCAATCATTCTCGACCCGCCGTTAATCTCTGTGAGACAGAGTTCGGCAGCAATCGGCGTCGGTCTACGGGAGAGTCGTGATGAGAAGGCCGCGAGTGATGCTCGCCGATGATCACACATTGATCGTGGATGCTTTTAGGAGACTCTTGGAGCCTGAGTTTGAGGTTGTGGGCACAGTGGCAGATGGCTCTGGGCTCCTCGAGATGGCGCCTGAGCTTAGGCCCGATGTCGTGGTGCTGGATTTGGGCATGCCGATGCTCAACGGAATGGACGCAGGGCAGGAGCTCAAGAGGCTTCTCCCGCAGACAAAAATTGTGGTCCTGACTCTTACCGACGATTGTGACGTTGCCGCTTCGGCTTTGCGGCAATGGGCCTCGGGTTATGTGCTGAAAAAGTCAGCCGCCTGGGAACTCGGAAAAGCAATCCGTGAAGTGCTTAAAGGTAATTCCTACGTGACTCCACACATCGCCAAAAGGCTAGCCGAGGAATTTGTTCGGGATCCACGACTTGACCGCAGAAAATCTCTTACCCCTCGGCAAATGGATATCCTGCAGTTGCTCGCAGAAGGACGCAGCATGCACGAAACCGGGGATATTCTGAAAATACGCACCAGAACTGTTGCTTTTCATAAATATCAAATCATGAAGGAATTCGGGCTGAAAACTAACGCCGACTTGGTGACATTCGCCATTCGAGAAGGGGCCGTGCGAAAGGCCGCATAACCCACTCAAGCCCCGAAATCCTTCCCGCCCTGTACCCTTCGATCCATTCCTGAACCCTGCGCCTGGTGATCCAGGGGTTTCCACGCCGTGGGGTTCGCCAAGACCACGCCGAATTCTTGAAAGCTAGGAAGGTCTTGACGCCCCCAAACCGCTCAAACTGCGGCTCGAGCGCCGAGAGCTACTCGGCATATTCTTTTTTTGCGGCCTACGAGTATTTCTGACAGTTATCTGCTGCTGTTCCGGAGTGTTACATGAATTGCACACGCACCAGAAAGGAGTCCCGTAACGTATGGCTCGCATATTAATAGCTGACGACCACGATGTAGTCCGGACCGGCATTCGTTCCATTCTGGAGCGAGAACCTGGATGGCAGGTTTGCGGGGAAGCAATTGATGGTCATGAGGCGGTGGAACTTTCGAAGAGGCTGAAACCCGACATTGTAGTTCTGGATTTCTTCATGCCCCGGGTCAACGGCATTGACGCCGCCAGGCAGATTCTTCGTGACAAGCCGGACCAAAAGATACTCTTCCTGACGGTTATGGATGCGGAGGACACGGCACGCGAGGTGCTCGAGGTTGGTGCAAGAGGATACGTGCTCAAATCCGACGCCGCACATGATCTGATTGCCGCCATCAACACTGTGATGCGTGACCGTTTCTATTTCACGGCATGTGTGTCGAACATGGTCCTTGAAGGATACCTTAGGCCAGATACAAGTGCCGCGAAGCCGGTTATGGGACTAACGTTGCGCGAAAGAGAAATCGTCCATCTCCTTGCCGAGGGTTATGTCACCAAAGAAGTCGCCATGATGCTCGGACTCAGCGTGAAGACCATCGAAACTCACCGCGCCAATATTATGCGCAAACTGGAAATTCACTCTGTCGCCGAGCTGGTCTTGTATGCAGTGCGCAACAATCTAGTTCAATGCCCGACACCTAACTGGTGGAATGCCGTTGCGGCATGACCTATCGATTGCGGTGGGGGCCGTGGGTGGTGCCCCACCGCAAGAGCCGGGCGTGAAGTTCAGCGCGAGTCGACGTGCCCGCTCTTGAACCCAACTCGTGTGCTTAGAAACGTGAACGACTCATCGGCATTTTTGCCAGATGCAAAAATTGTCGGTGATGGTTAAGAGTTGAAGCGCAGGCTTTGAGTGCGAAAGAAATGTCTTAGAAGCTGGCGAGAGACCCCGCTCCGGTAAGGGCTGAATCGGTTAGGAGAGGAAGCTATGAAATTTCGAATCACACTGACGCAAGCCTCGCTGCTGTGGGTAGGCGTGGCGATCCTGACATTGTGCAATCCCTACCGTGCCTCTGCCCAGGGCTTGCTCGACAATCTCGAAGTGAGTGGCGGATACAATCACACGACCGGAGATCTTGGTCTGAATGGCTTTAACGGGGGTGCGGGGCTTTGGGTCAACCGGCGTGTATCCCTCAATTTCGATTACGATTGGACGGCCAAAAACACAACTTTGGGAGTACTGTCGCTGACCAGCGCTGGACACATCGCGATCAAGAACCGCATGCAGGATTGGCTAATCGGGCCGCGAATTTTCTTCGCAACCCACAAAATCAACAAGTATAAATTCGATCCTTTTGGCGAGCTTAAGCTGGGTGGCGCTCACCTAAGCGAGAGAATTCAGCAGACCACCGTGCCCTCGCAATCAGCCTCCGCCAACTCGTTTGCCTGGGTGCTGGGCGGAGGTGCGGATTACCAATTCAACAGTCAATGGTTCGGTCGCGTCAACTTGGACTATATGCGCACCCATTTCGCCGACGCGGGGCAGAATCGCCTTCGATTCGTGCTCGGAGTCGGCTACACCTTCAGCCCGCGGCCTACGGCCAAATAGGGAGAGATGAAGAGATAAGGATCACGGGGCTCGCTGGAGCTCCAGGGGACGCTTCCGGGCGCCCGGCCTTCTTCCCTGCATTGCCGCCCACGATCGTCTACAGGGGCGCATTCCGATCACCAACCCAGCAGTCACGGCACTCTGATTGGTGGAAGGAGGTTCGTTCCCTGATTCCTGTGAGGGTCAGGTCGATAGCCGCGTAAGCAAAACTCACTTCCGAGCCGAGTCTCTCGGTATGCAAAGGCATCACGCCTGTCAAACGTGCCAGTATTCGCATACAGCCCGGGATGGTAATGTCCTCGTGGAATGTTTACTGTGAGCTTACTTCACGTGAGAAGGATCTGAAATAAGTACGATGCTCGCCTGGAGAGGAAGTATTGGTCGCAATTCTTGAGTTCGATGTGGAGGCGCGATGAATACGAAAAGGCTGATCTTGGTGTTCGCGGCCGCTTTGCTGGTGGCGCAAGTGGGTGCCCAACAGGCTCCTGCCGGTGCGCCGCAGGGAACAACCGGTCTTTGCAATGACGGAACCTATTACAGCGGTGCCAGCAAGAAGGGTGCTTGCAAAGGGCATAAGGGTGTCAAGGAGTGGTATGGAACTTCCGCCAGTGCCCCTGCCGGAACCTCCCAGCCCGCTCCCGCTTCCACCGCGAATCCGGCCCCGCAGCAATCCACGCCTGCAGCCCCATCCAGCGCTCCCACCCGGGGCCAGGCACCGGGTGGAGGTGCGGGCATGGTGTGGGTAAATACTGCCACCAACGTCTATCACTGTCCCGGAACCCGTTACTATGGTACGACCAAGGCTGGAACTTATATGAGCGAAGCGGAGGCCCGAGCCAAGGGCGCGCGCCCAGATCACGGCAAGCCTTGTAGTAACTAGCTTTCCATCGCCGCGAAAAAACGCAGTCCCTTGCCTGGATGGTAGCTTTGACAGCCTCGTTGCCTGTACCATCGCTTCGATTGCTAGTGAATGATTTCCCGGGCTAGGCTGGTACACGTCCACTGCCTTTCACGGCTCACTTGCTCGCCAATACCTGCCTGATCGCATCATTGGGATTGAACCGTGCCGTGAAAGAATCAGCAAACTCCTAGGTTTTGGGAGAGGGCCTGATCGAGTCGGAGCTTTGGCTTGCCAATCGTTTACAGACGAATCTGTCGCCGCGAATTATTGTTTGGATCGCAACTATGAGTTCTTGTCCGGCGTCCATCTTCAGAAGATACCCGCAAGCCCCGTGGCTAAAAACGGTGGCTACCACGTCGACATCGCAATTCTGAGTAACGAAAAGAATTTTGGCAGTGGGAACAAGCTCATGTATCCGCAGTGCGGCTCCAATTCCATCGAGTTTCGGAAGCCCGACATCCAGTAGGATGAGATCGGGTTGGAGATTTTGTGCTTTCTGGATGGCTTCCAGTCCGTCGGATGCTTCCCCTATAACCTGGAGTTCTGGCTGTTCCGCAAACGTCGTTCCGAGGAAACGACGCCAAGGCTCGTAATCATCAACTACCAGAAGGCGGATTGAGGACGTGCCGAACACAGACGCCCTCCTGTCATTGTGTGTTTATTAACGCGCGGAAGGTAATCACCAACAACCTCAAAAAATGACAGGTCCAAGCGCCAAAAGGCGTCATCGGCCGAAGCTGTAGGCGTAATTGGTAGCCACGTTCCCCGACTGTGCTGCTGTCTTTCTGATCTGTTCCAATGTAGCTGGGCTCAGTTTCAGCCAGGGGTGCTAGGTCAGCGAAAACCTGAAGTACGTCTGCTGCTCAATCAGACCACTCTCGATACCCAAAAACCCATCCCCATTAAGGTATGAAGCTCAAGTGAACCGCATTTCAGCATCGTCCCTTGCTCGATGGTGGACTGGTGGGGGAGAGCTGTCTAGGGTCACAAGGAACTCAGGCAACGCCCTGGACAGCTCTCCACGCCCCTGGAGGTTCCGCGATAAAAGAGCTAAATATGAGAAAAGTCGCTGCGTCGGCATGACTTATGATCTTGAGTGGGCGCTGGATTTCGCGCATGATTGAGCTGGCCTCCGGGCGACCCATCCGGCTGCTTCCGTTTCCACAACCATTGAGTATTCCGTACCGGTTCTACAGTATTGCGAACGTTGATTTGACTGTGCACACTTTTTACTTCGCTTTCGGTTCATTCCTGCTTAAGCAAGATCCTGGTCAGAAACAAATCGTAGCGACAAGGGTTGAAATATCGAAGGGATATTGATGAAAGGATTAGCGGTTAGTGTGCTCATCGTGGACGACTTTGAACAATGGCGGAAGGTTGTCCGTGCGGCCCTCCAGGGAAAGTTGGGACTGTACATCATTGAAGAAGCTGCCGACGGCCTAGAGGCGGTACAGAAAGCGCAAGCTATGCAACCCGACCTGGTGGTGCTGGATATTGGCCTTCCTATGATGAATGGACTCGAGGTCGCTCGACACCTGAGAAGAGTTTCTGCGAAAAGTAAGGTCGTCTTCTTGACTGAGAATCATTCCTGCGGGGTCACAGAAATGGCACTCCAAGATCGTGCCAGCGGTTACGTCATCAAGTCCGCTTTTGCCCGTGAGTTCATTCCAGCGGTTGAAGCCGTGCTGGAAGGCAGGCAGTTCGTGAGTACTCGATTAGCCGCTTGGACCCTGGAGCCGAAAACCGCGTAGTCAGTTTCGGAGCTTCTTCATTCCTCTACTGCTACTTTCCCCCCCGCTGCACCTTCAAAACAGGAGTCCCGGTCTCCAACACCTCAAATTTTCGTCCAGCCGAATGCGCATGGAAGCAGAGCGGTTATGGCAGCAACCTCGAGCAGAACCAGCGGACTACCAGACGGCGTTCCACTTTGTCGGCACCTGGAGGCGGAAGAACCGGGGTTGGTGTGGAGTCAGTATTGTCTAGCTAGGTGCAGCTGCGATATTTCTCTCCAACGACTGTCCGAATCGTCTATCGTCGGTCTGATCTGCCGCTTCGGGGCACAAAGAAACCATGGGATAACGCCTCACCTCGGCGGCGCTCCCATTAGTAGGGTGGTTCCAGTGACCGCGAGTGGCCAGATCGGATGCCGATTTTGGAACTGTGTAAATTTTTGTCAGTCTGCATTGATGGCCTGGCGAGTTCGGGGTAGCATACGCTTAGGGTTCCCTAGTCTGAGTGCGCGGAAAGGATGGTCGAAAGAGGGTATGCCATCCCAGGCCAGCTCTCGCTGCAGCCATCATCTCGTCAACGCCGCGACGTTTCTGGGAATTGTGAACTCCGCCAAACCGCAGTTCAGGCACAACTGAACACATATCCACTCTGTCTATGGAAGACAGAACATCCCAATCCGTCGACAGCCTCTTCCACGACGCCTTCAACGCCAGCCCTGTTGGCATTGCCGTAGAGAATTTAGAAGGGCAACCTCTCTTCGTGAACCCGGCCCTTTGCGCGATGCTAGGTTTTCGTGAAGAGGAAATGTGTGGCAAGCACTGCGTCGATTTTTCTCCTCTGGAAGACGCAGAAAGGGACTGGGAGCTTTTCCAGCAGTTGCGAGACGGAGCGATAGATCACTATCAACTGGAGAAGCGGTTTATTCGCCGCGATGGCTCGTTGCTCTGGGGACGCTTGAGTATTTCTTTGTTAAACGGCCGTCCATCTCCGTTGGTGATCGCGATGGTGGAGGACATCACGGATAAGAAGAAGGCAGAAGAAGCGCAGGTCCGGCATGCCGCCATCGTGGCATCGTCTGAAGATGGGATCATCTCGGTGACTCTGGATCGCATGATTGTAAGTTGGAACCCAGGTGCTGAGCGCATGTTCGGGTACACGGAAGCAGAAGTGCTGGGCCAGCCAATCGACATTATTGTTCCGGCTGAACTACCGGATGAGGAAAACAAGATTCTCGAAACGTTGCGGACAGGAGGGCGCATCGAGCATTTTGAAACAGTTCGCCTCACCAAAACCGGGAAGAGAATCAACGTATCGTTGAGTATTTCTCCAATCAAGGGTCCAAACGGCGAAACCGTGGCCTTTGCTGGGATCGCGCGTGACATTACCGAAAACAAGCGGGCGGAACAGGAACTCGCCACCGCCAATGAGCGGCTTCGCCTCGCGATTGAATCTGGTTCGGTGGGAGGTTGGGATTTCGATCTCAGGACTGGCAAGGTTGTGTGGTTCGGTAAAGCTCATGCGCAACTTGGGTTGGACCCCGACGAAACCTCGGCATCGAATGAGGAATTCTGGGCTCGTGTTCATGAGAAGGATCGCAGACGTCTTGAGCGCGCACTGGAAGTAGCCAAAAACAGACGCCGAGATTTTGCCGAAGATTTTCGGGTGGTTTGGCGGGATGGAACGACTCACTGGTTGCGCTCACGAGGCCGGTACTACTATGGCACGACCGGAGAACCGGAGCGAATGCTAGGCCTCTCCTTTGACATTACCGCTAGCAAGCAGGTGGAACAGGCTCTTCGCGAAAGCGATGAACGGCTTTACCTCGCAGCGCAGGCGGCAAAGATTTACTCATTTGAGTGGGACGTCACCACCGACGTGGTGGTGCGATCTCCGCAACGTTCCAAAGTTCTCGGCGACGCAGAGCCGCGCCTTACGCATCGCCAGTTCGTGGAAACCATCCATCCCGACGACCGTCCGAGATTTTTGGCAGCGGTCGATGGACTAACCCATAAGAACCCTATCGGAGAAGTGATCTACCGCGCGGTGGGTTCAGACGGCACTTATATTTGGCTCAAGAGCAGCGCCCGCGCATTTTTCGACAGCGGAGGCAGATTGCTGCGGGTAATCGGCATAGTGGCGGACGTAACCGATCTCAAACTAGCAGAAGAAGCGCTTTCAGGCATGACTAGGAAGTTGATTCAAGCACAAGAGCAAGAACGCGCCCGCATAGCGCGGGATCTTCACGACGACATTAACCAGCGGCTTGCTATGTTGGCTGTGAAACTCGAACAGCAGCGCGATCCTTCTGAGTTCCAGAACCGGGTGCAAGAATTCCGACAGGAGGTGAGTCAGATTTCGGAAAACGTGCAGGCGTTGTCCCACGAATTGCACTCTTCAAAATTGGAATATTTGGGTGTCGTTGCCGGCATAAAAAGTTGGTGCAAGGAATTCGGTGAGCGGCATCGAATGGAGATTGAGTGCAGCAGCGATGTGTCCAGCCTTCTACCACTCGAGATCGGGTTCACGCTATTTCGAGTTCTACAGGAGGCTCTGCACAATGCCAACAAGCACAGCGGAGTTAAACACGTCGAAGTTCGATTGGAGCAAGACGGTAATGAGGTTCATCTCTCGGTCAGGGATTCAGGTAGAGGGTTCAACGTTGACGCTGCTCTGCAAGGCAAAGGTCTAGGCCTCACCAGCATGCGCGAACGGGTGCGTCTGGTGAACGGAACTTTCACGATTAACTCGCAGCCAACCGGTGCCGGAACCACGATTCACGTTAGTATCCCCTTTGAGAGCAGCAGCGCCGAACGCGTCGCGGTCTAGTTCAAGGACCCGGGAAAACGTGTTCTCTGGCTCAGGACATTCCCGAAACCAGGTTGACGACCCACGAAATTGCCTGTGTCGTGGTAGCTAATGTGGCAGCAACTAGGAAGTGGCCTGCCAAGCTGGCACTGATGAACGGCTTACCTTTGAGGACCGCGCTTATTGCAGCTAATAGTTCGCTCGCCGCGTCCGACTTCACTACGTAGCCACCCGCCCCGGTGCCCAATGCCGCCTGTGCAATTTCTGGAGAGCGGTTTTCGCTGACAAAAAGAATCTTGGCCGTGGGCGAAACCTTTCGAATCCCGCGAGCTGCCGCAATCCCATTCAACGTGGGGAGACCTATGTCTAATAAGATCAGATCTGGTTGTAATTCCTGGGCCTTCTCGATGGCTTCCGAGCCGTCGATGACTTCGCCGACAATCTGCAACCCGTCGTTCGCAAGAAGCGCCACGCGAACGTAACGGCGCCAAGGTTCGTAATCATCGACTACTAGCACGCGGATTTTTGATCCGCTCATGTTGCGGGTTCCTGCCAAAGCGATCAGTGGCGATCGAGCTTAGCGAGTCTGGCGACTTGATTGTCAAGCAAGTGATCGGAATGGTCAAGTGAGCTCGTGCGCTTGGGATGGTCCGGATTTAAGCCAAGGCTCGGGTAAGCGGGAATAGCGGCAACGGGAGCTGGGCCTCACGCACCCGGGTCAAACCGGAGGTAAGCCGGACGCGGTTTGTCGCTGGCGATCGTGTACGACACTAGTTTCGGGGGCCTTGGTTATCCCGTCGCCGAAGAAACGGCGCTTCCGGCGTGGACCTGGTGAGCCTCGGCCGTTTGCTTCAACCCGCGACTGACCGCTTTCATTGTTGGCAGAAGGTCGCGTTCCACATCCCGCTTAAGAACGTATCCCTCACCATACTCGGATGCATACTGAACAATTTCTCTCTCCGAGTGTTCAGTAACAAAAATTACTTGCGCGGCCGGAACGACGTTGCGCAGTTGCTTCCCTGACTGGATTCCGTCCATCTTGGGAAGGCTGATATCCAGCAAAATCAGGTCGGGAACCAATTTTGTCGCCATCCGAACTGCTTCCAGGCCATCGGCGGCTTCACCTATAACCTCAAAGCCATCCGCTTTCTTGATTTTCGAGGACAGCCACGCTCGAAACGGCTGAAAGTCATCCACAATCAGAACACGAACAAGGTGTCGGTGCATGAGTACCTTTTAGAACAGGAGCCGTCACGGTCAAAGCCAGCCCCAATAACCAGCTCCAATAGACGGATATATAGGCTACTCACGTCAGCTACGCACCTGTCAATACTGACAGGTACTCTCCTTTGCTAGGGGTGAACAGCAAGATCAAATCGTCTGGGCAGAACGGCATGCTTTACCTGGACTTCGCCCGGATGGAAAGCCCAAGCGAGTCGCGGCGGGCACCACGAACGCCGTACGGAGGAAGGGTATTTCCCCAGGAATCTCGGCCCTGACTGCGCTGCTGGAACTTGAGGTGGCATAACTGCCGGACTTGGCGTTTCTGGGTAACGCATGGGAGCGCTTCTTCGAATGCGCGACACCCAACCCGCGACCGTAGTCCCGAGCCTTCAATCATTCCTCAATAGACGCTACGCGCGGCCTTCCGCTAGGATTGAAGTCACGGTTGCCATTCGATGAGAAATATCGGAACGAGCGATTGTGTCGGGATGATGGAGTAAATCTATGAGCGAGACCCCAGCCTTGGGAGATGTCGTAACCCGCGAGGGCAACATTTTTCGTAAGACGAACGCTCACCGGGGACGCAAAGTCTGTATCACACCAGCCAACAGTACGATGCAGCATCTCTGTTATGCGAGAACCATCCTGGATGCATCCACTCCCAAAGTTGCGTGGGACAACGGAGCCTGCGAGACGGCGCTGATTTGCCTATCGGGAGCCGTCGAGGCTGTCGTCGGGGACGAGCGGTTGTCGCTGGTCGAGCGCGATTCGATTTATATTCCGCGGAATTCCTCGATCAGCCTCGAAAGCAAATCATCGGCAGACATCGCAGAATTCTTTGCCGAAGTAGAAGGGCACTACCCCATGAAGGTCGTCCGCTACGTGGATATCAAAGAGGACAAGTCTCTACACTTCACCGCGGGCGGACCTTCGACTACGCGCGATCTGAATATCTTGATTGGACGGAACGTACAGGCAGGACGGTTGCTGGCAGGGCTCACGATTTCAGAGCCCGGGAACTGGACGAGCTGGCCTCCGCATGAGCATGGTGCGATGCTCGAGGAGTTATACGTTTACACGCACATGCCGCCGCCGGCATTCGGAGTTCAGTTCGTTTACACCAACTCGGAAGAGCCGGAACTGGCCACGATCGTGCGGGATGGGGACGTCGTACTGATGCCCCGTGGTTATCACCCGAACGTGGCGGCGCCGGGACATCGGATCGGATTTCTGTGGGCGATGGCGGCTCACCGCGAAGAGAAAGATCGCCAGTTCGGCGTGGTCAACGTTCAGCCTGAGTTCAGTCAATCGGGTTCCGGTCTGGAGGCCAGCCGAAAATAGTGAAGCTTCTCGATCAGTTTCAGCTCCCGGGCAAAACGGCGTTGGTTACCGGGGCCTCTGCCGGTATCGGCGCTGCGGTGGCTATAGCTCTGGCGGAGGCCGGGGCTGACGTCATTTGCCATGGCAATACCCGTCCCGCGGAGAAAACCTGTGAGGTAATCACGCGGTTGGGCAGGCGAGCTTTCGCGCTGCAAGCCGATCTCGCCGAACCTGGGGCGGCTGTGGGCCTGTTCGAGCGTGCCTGCCAGCACGCGGTTCCGGACATTCTCGTAAACAACGCCGGCGTGATTCGTCGCGCCAATGCAATCGAATATACCGATGAGGACTGGAATCAGGTGCTGCAGGTAAACCTCAATTCGCTCTGGAAGCTGAGCCAGTCGATGGGACGGGCTCTCATTGAGAGTCATCGGCGCGGGAAGATCATTAATTTGGCATCGCTGCTGGCGTTTCAGGGTGGCATAACCGTGCCTGCGTATGCGGCTTCGAAAGGAGCAGTGGCGCAGCTCACGAAGGCATTAGCGAACGAATGGGCCGCACACGGAATTAACGCAAACGCTATCGCGCCCGGTTACATACGTACCGACAACACCTTGGCGCTGCAGCGGAACGAGAGCCGCAACCGGCAGATTCTGGAACGCATCCCGGCAGGGCGCTGGCGAACCAAGTGATATCGCAGCCGCAGCGGTCTTCCTTGCCGCTCCTGCGAGCGACTACATTCACGGGCACGTTCTGCTCGTCGACGGTGGATGGATGGGCAGATAGCAGGCGCCGCCGATACTTGAGCAATGAGTCAAACTGCCAGATGTCAGCACAGGCGTCGGGTAACTGATTTTCCTTAGTGTGAATCTCGCGGAACTGCCGAACCGCTACAACCCACCAGGAAATCCAGATCGGCCCCCTGATCGGCTTGCAGCACATGGTCGCAATACAGTTTTGCCCATCCACGCTGTGGAGTGGGCGAAGCCGTCCAATCCTTGCGTCGAGCTGCGAGCGTAGCATCATCGACTTCCAAATGAATGGACCGGTTCGGAACGTCGAGAGCGATCAGGTCCCCTGCTCGCACCAGTGCGAGCGGGCCTCCAACCGTTGCTTCCGGCGAAACGTGAAGCACCACGGTTCCGTACGCTGTCCCGCTCATGCGAGCGTCGGAAATCCGGACGAGGTCGGTAATACCCCTCCGCAAGAGCTTTGCTGGAATGGGCATATTCCCAACTTCCCCCATGCCAGGATAGCCGCGAGGGCCGCAGTTCTTTAGAACCATGACACAGTTCTCGTCAATGTCCAGGCTGTCGTCGTGAACACGCGAGTGTAGCTCCTCGACATTTTCAAAAACCACCGCTCGTCCCCGGTGCTGAAGCAAGTGCGGGCTTGCCGCCGAAGGCTTGATGACTGCGCCATTGGGGGCTAGGTTTCCCTTTAGCACCGCAATTCCAGCCTGCGCTTTGAAAGGCTGCGCGAAAGTATGGATCACCTCGCGGTTCCAGCACTGTGCCTCCGCCACATTTTCCCAGAGGGTCTTTCCATTCGCGGTCAAGGCGTCGCGATGCAAGATTCCTGCTTCTCCGAGCTCTCTTAACACAACGGGAAGGCCGCCTGCGTAAAAGAAATCTTCCATGAGGTATTTGCCGGAAGGTTGCAGGTTAACCAGGCAGGGCAGATGCGATCCCAAGCGGTCCCAATCGTCGAGATGGAGCCGGACGCCCACCCGCCCAGCGATCGCCAGCAGGTGGATTACGGCGTTGGAAGAGCCGCCAATCGCCGCATTATTGAAGATTGCGTTTTCCATCGCCTTTCGGGTCAGGATTTTGGAAATGCGAAGGTCCTCTTGAATCATCTGCACGATTCGCCGTCCGGTTAATTGGGCCAGGGTATTGCGGCGGGCATCGACAGCCGGGATGGCGGCGTTCCCGGGCAGGCTCATGCCCAGCGCTTCCACCATGCTGGCCATGGTCGATGCTGTGCCCATGGTCATGCAATGCCCCTTGGACCGGTTCATGCAACTTTCTGCCTCAAGAAATTCGCTCATCGGCATTTGGCCGGCATTCACTTTCTCCATCATCTTGAAGGTGCCGGTGCCGGAGCCGAGTTCGCCACCGCAAAACTTGCCATTCAACATAGGTCCGCCGGAGAGGCCAATGGTCGGCAGGTCGCACGAAGCAGCTCCCATCAGTAAGGAGGGTGTGGTCTTGTCACACCCCATGAGCAGAACCACTCCATCCATGGGATTCCCGCGAATCGACTCTTCTACATCCATGCTCGCGAGATTGCGAAACAGCATGGCGGTGGGGCGCAGTTGCGATTCAGCCAACGACATGACTGGAAATTCCAGCGGCAGCCCTCCCGCCTCCCAAACGCCCCGTTTTACCCACTCCGCTAGTTCACGGAAATGGGCATTGCAGGGGTTGATCTCTGACCAGGTGTTGCAAATCCCGATCACCGGCTTGCTGAATACGTCATGAGGATACCCTTGGTTCTTCATCCAACCCCGGTATGAGAATCCGTCGCGATCATTTCTTCCGTACCATTTGCGACTGCGCAACTCTGTCATAAGTGCCATATCCTTTCTCGAAAATGATGCCTGCAGCTCGTTGCCTGATATTAGGCAAGATACCAATACAACCCCGCGGTGATCACGGTCAGGGTAGCCAGTTGCAATCTCCAATCGAGAATTCCGCGAAAGCGCTCCGCCTTCCCTCGCCAACTAATGGTGAGGCGAGCGAGCTTCTCTGGGTCGGTCTTTTTTGTAAAGGCAGATACCGCAAACAGGGTTATCGTGCCGGCAATCGACCCCCAGAGTCCACGATAGGTATAGTTGAGGGTCAGAGGACTGCTGTGGAGGAAAGGAAAGAGCCTGCTGCCGGTATGCACTCCAATCAGCTGGTCGGTCACAAATACGGTCGAAAAGACCGAGCCGACCAATACCGAAGCCAGAGCCCCCGCCGCGGTAACTCGTTTGCTCAGAATACCGAAGACAATTGCCGGCGCTACCGGCAATTCGAGATAGAGGCTGACCGTCTGTAAATACTTGTATAAACCTTCCGGGGTCTTCAAAATCGCGTAGGCGGCGAAAACTCCCAGCAGGGCAGCGACGGCGATAGCGAATCTGCCGAACATAACCTGTGAGTATTCGCCGGTGCGCGGCCGAAAGTGCAGAACGAAGTCCCGGACGACAAGGGTTGACACTGAGTTCATGACCGAGAGCGTCGAGCTGATCAGAGACGCGAACAACGCAGCTAACACCAAGCCGCGGACTCCGGTGGGCAATAGCTCGTTCAGCAAGGTGACGAAAGTGGTCTTGCTCTCTCGCCCGGGGAATAGGGCGAGAGCAATCACTCCCGGAAGTGCGAAGATGAAGACGGGCAACAGCTTCAATAGAATGGTAAACATAGCGCCCCAACGCGCCTGTTCAAGGTTGCGGGCCCCCAGAACCCGCTGCACGTTTACCTGATCCACGCCCCAATAAAAGGTGCCGCCGTATATGGCGGTGAGTAGCACTCCCAGGAACGGATAATTTGGGTCATCATAGGGTCTCGCGATGTGCATGGCGGTAGGGACATGTGCGCTGAGTCCCGCCCAGCCGCCGACTCGGTGAAGGCCGGTGAACATCATGATTGCGCAGCCCGCAATAATGATTCCGGCCTGGATTGAGTCCGTGTATGCCACGGCCGTAAATCCTCCAACAATGGTGATGAATGCCGCGATCGCACCCATGACCCACACCACGGTCATCACGTCCCAGCCGACCAGTCCGCGTAAAACCAGGGCGCCCGCATAAAGGTGAAAAGCCATCTTCGTGGTGATGGAAATGATCAACATCAGCCCCGAAAAAAGCACGCGAGCCATCGGATGAAACCGGGTCTCAAGAAACTCGGGGGTAGTGAAAACCCGATTGCGAATGTAGAAGGGGAAAAGAAAAAAGGCCGCAAACCCTAAAGTCCAGCAGGTTGTAAGCTCTACGGTTCCAGCCGACAACCCATAGCGGTAGGAGTCACCGGAAAGCCCAACCAGATGCTCGGCTCCAATGTTCGTGGCGAACAAAGACGCGCCAACCAGTGGCCAAGATAGCCGACGATCGGCAAGAAAAAACCGGCTGCTGTTGGCAGATGCTTTTCGTCTGATGGCTAAGAAAAGACCGAAAAATAGGGTCGAGCTTAGAACTAGAACGCAAATCCACCAGTCAACTACACCAAGGGAGAAAGCCATCGCCTAATTCCGCTGATGTGTACTGTTGTTGCGCGGCATTGAATCTGAGTCCTGTTTGACAGATGAAGATGTGGTATCGCCCCAACAACCCACGACTTTGATCCTATTGAGCCGTAACTCCAGCATCAATAATCCAATTGCTTCCGGTTACCGATCGAGCTGACGGACTGAACAAGAATACGACTAAGTCTCCTATCTCTTCGACAGTAATGAATTTCTTCAGCAACATGCGGCTCAGGAGATGCTCTACATTGATGTCGCCATTTTCAATCAAGTCGTCGGTATATTTGGTTAGAACTGCTCCCGGAGAAATCGTCACTACCCGAATTCGAGGAGCTAGCTCTACGGCCATGGCCCTACCCATGGCCAGCAAGGCGCCTTTTGTGGAGGCATAAGCAGTCAGGTGGCGGTTTCCGATTTCCGCATTTACCGAGGCAATATTTACGATACACGGATCTGTAGTTCCGTTGCGAAGCGTCCTCGCAAACTCCTGGCTGAGGAAGTAGGGTGCCCGCTGATTGATAGCAACCACTCGGTCAAACTCTTGAACGCTGGTTTCCGCAAATGGCTTATGAAAGCTCCAGGCTGCGCAGTTAACTAACCCATCAAGATGGCCGACTCTCTCTAAAGCGGAATGAATCACCTGGTACGCAGCATCCGGGTCCGCCAAATCACGAATCACAGCGGTTGCCGAATTCGCAAGAATAGGACTCGCCAACTGGTCCTTTACCGCAGGATTACAATCGGTAAGCACCAAGCAGGCTCCGGCCTTAGCCAATCGGTAAGCAATGCCGAGACCGAGTCCCTGAGCAGCACCCGTGACCAGAATCGTTCGCCCTTTCAACTCGACATTCAAGTGAATCGTAACTCCCGTATCTGGGAATCGAATTCGTCTGCGGCTGTTATTGAACCTCAGAATTCACAAGGCATCGGTCAGACGCGGTCCGTTGCCTCTAGAAATCAACGTGATGAGTAATGCCTTTTTCCGCCGCCATGCCGACGCTTGAGAGTTCACCTAAGGCTACCAGTATTTTTTTCAACTGGTCAGAATGTTCTCTGGACACTCTGGTGAGGGGTTTTCGGCTATAGTCCACCGGTATGCCGCGCAAAAGGGCCGATTCTCGAGTTACCGCCAACCAATGGGGATCATTGTTAGGCGATGAGGACGCCCGGAACTCAAGCCGAATCAGGGGAGCCAGAGTGTAAAAGAATTCACGGGCGGCGCTTAAGTTCTGTTCTGTGACCAACAAGCGGAACAGTTTTACTGCACATCTGGGGACAATCATGGGCAGGCAACTTATCCAGCCATCGGCCCCCACTGCCAAACCTTCAAAAGCGATTAAATCGTTGCCGACAAATACCGTGAAGGAAGAGCCACAGAGAAGCTTGGTGTCGCGAATCCTGCTGACTTCAGCAGTCGACCACTTTACCGCTTCGATTACTCCTTCTTCGGCTAATTGCTGAACCTCTTCCGGCATAAGATCGATGCCGCTGGTCCCAGGAACGTTATAGAGCATGACCGGAAGCCCGACCGCGCCACGGATGTTCCGAAAATGATCGAAGATGTCGCGCTTCGGGGGCCGAAAGCCGTAAGGCGGCATCACCATCAATCCGTCGCACCCAAGGGACTTGGCATGGAGTCCGAATTCAATGGCTGCCTTCGTGCTGTATTCCACGATTCCGGCAATAATGGGGACTCGGCCTCCGGCCTCGTCAACGATTACCTGCAACACAGCCTTACGCTCGGTCATGGTTAGCGCCAGCGGTTCGCCGGAACTTCCCAACGGCACCAGGCCGTCTACGCCTGAGGCGAGCAGGAATTGGACAAAAGCCCGGGTTCCCGCCAGGCTCACGCTTTCATCACTCTCAAACGCAGTGATGGTGGGTGAGTAAACGCCTCGTGGGCTGAACGTTCTCTCCTCTGCGGTCGGCAAGACGAGCCTCAAGTTCTCGGTCGAGAACCATATTTCGTTCAGGTCAGTTTGTCAAGGAACAAATTGAACTGGAAGATAGAAGACAAACGTTTGCTGTCACATTTCCGGGCACACGCCGTGGCCGGACTGGCGGGCGTGGGCCGGGCCGGAAAACGGAAATGATTTCGGCACGCGGGGAATCTAGAGATCAGAAATTTAGAGGCGCCAGCCCTCAGGGAAGGACGCCCGTCCTCGCTTGGACCAGAGGTCAAAGCTTGTCGAGCATGCGGAAATCAATTCTCGTCTGAGCGGCACGTAACCTCTCGCCAGATCGCCGGAGTGGGTTTACGGACAACAAAGCTCGGTTCTACCGTGATTTCGAGCTGAATTTCTCGGTTTATTTCCGACGGTTCCATACCCATCGTGCTGCGATTCTTTCCGTCTCAGATATTCGACCGTAACAGCCCCAAGGTGTTGCTTCCGCCCGGGTCGACTCCTCATTCGCCTGGTGATCCGGAGCGATTGCTCGTGATCGAATGCCTTACGACGATCGTCTCCCGCACTCAGCACTCCATATGCTGGACGGAAGACGTCCGCCCTCCTGCGCGAATTCGCTTGACAAGCCACCAAGGGATTGCTTTCATGGTGATTCTGTGAGCAAACGTTTGTCTTAAGGAGCAAGCCGTGTCTCTGCACCCCCAAAGTAAGCTTTACTTGGGTTTCATTGCTGCGATTTCGGTGGTCACCT
>Ga0126381_100003034_pt1 | contig 18267 bp, 17 predicted proteins | sample PanSoiMetPlot_28_FD_96465 | JGI IMG/M metagenome (GOLD analysis project Ga0126381, IMG submission 96465) | Tropical forest soil microbial communities from Panama - MetaG Plot_28 | ecosystem: Environmental > Terrestrial > Soil > Tropical forest > Bulk soil | place: Panama | collected 2016-02-17
CGATGTGGTCGCCGCTGTTCATGAACAGGTCCTTAGTTGGATCCGGGGTGAACGTAGCGCCCGTCGCATTGACCGGATTCGGGGGAGCCTGCGGCACGCCATTCTTCGTGATGAACGCGAAGTTCACGTACTCGATGCCAGTCTGCGCCGCGCAGGTTGGGTTCAGCGTCTGCCCGGTGTTGAGGTTCTCAGAGAAGCTGTCGATGGTGAGCGCCGCGCACCAGCGAGTTGGCGCGCAGCTATCGCCGAACGGCTTTTGGACCCAGCCCGGCGGATAGAACTGCATCTCCATGAATGCGGTACCTGGATGCAGCCCGATGTAATGGGGTGACGTGGGGTCTGAGCTGTTGAAGATGTTGGCGTCGCTGTCTGGCGTGCACGACACGGCGGGCCCGAGCGGGCTGCCGCCTACGTTCGGCGCTGACTGGTTGTCGCACATCGCCATGCCGAACCAGAACGCTGGGTGGAGCTGGAAGTTGAACGTTCCGCCGCTGCCGTCCTGCCGTGGGATCTTCGGCGGATCGCTGGGCAACGTGAGGTTGTATGCCTGGTTGTTGCCTGACCCAGCGGTGTTCGAGTAGAAGAGCAGCGATGGCTCATCGTGGCCGGTGTAGCCGCCGATGTATTGGTTGAGCTCGGTGCAGGCGAAATTCTGCTGGCTGCAGAACGGCCCGGTTGACCCATACTCAGATGAACTCGCTGATGGGCTCATCGCTAGCGCGACCGCGGGTGGCAGTGACACGACCGCTAGCGAAAGGGCGCTGACCGCTCCAATCAGAACGCGCTTCACGCGTCCTCCTCTCGATGGGGGATATTGGCGCCGGGAGCGAGGCTGAACTGTCAGCCCGCTCCGGATGCGAGAGCGTGCGCATTTGGCGGAAAGCAACGCCGAGATCAGGCGTTGCGCCAGGGGTGTGTGAGGTGCCGCCGGAGGGCCCCGAATCCTTGCAGCACAGCGCGCCGCCGCACGGAATGCTGACTCGCGCGCGGACTCCGTTGTCCCCGTCCGTTGTAAGTCCGTCAGAACTCGCCATCCGCTGGGGGGAGAATTCGGCCAATCCCGACGCTACTGCGCGACGCCGCAGGCGTACAGGGATTTGATTATCTGGCCGCGCCGGCGATCACGGCCGGCAGACTCGGCGGATGAGGTCGTCCCATCCGGCGCCGAGGCGCTCGGAGAAACCGAGGCCGGCCTGGGTAATGGTGTCGGCTGACAGGTAAAGCAGCAACGGGCCATCAAGCGCCGAGGTGAGCTGGGTGGCGAGGATGTCGAGGTCCGCGCCTAGGGACAATTGCCCGAGCAGCGCCCGGATGTGCACACGCGAGATCGGCGTCTGCGATCCGGCTGGCACCAGCTCCCTGCCATCGAGCGCCGCCCGAGCGATATCGCTGTGCCTGATCAGGAACTCGATCCTGGCCCGGCCGTAGGCCATCAGCCGGTCAAGCGGCTCGGCGCCTGGACCAAGCGGCGGGAGTCCTGACAGCACGTTCGCCTGGAACCGCCGTTCGTAATCGTCAAGCAGCGCCTGGAAGATCCCGGCCCGGGTGACAAAACGACGATAGACAGTCCCCTTGCCCAGGCCGGCCCGTTCGGCCAGTCCATCCATGGTCAGCTTGTCAGCGCCGTGCTCGGCGATCATGCGGCGAGCGGTTGCAAGCAGGACCTGCCGGTTGCGCGCCGCATCGGCGCGCTCGGCGCGCGGCGGCCCCCAGTCCACTTGCTGACTCACGGGTCTCACTCTAACGGTGGAATATAAGCGGGGTAAAGTCCGCTTATCGTGGCGAAGTTGCACTGAGGAAGAGAGAGGACAGCCCATGACCACGACCACCGGCCCGAACAAGCTCGCGGTGCTTGGCGCCGGCCACGTCGGACCGGTCATCGCCCGGCTAGCTGTGAAGGCCGGCTATCCGGTTGCCATAGCGACCTCGGGCGATCCGGCCGATATCGCGCTGATCGCCGAGCTGATGATTCCTGGCGCGCGGCCACGGTGGGCCAGTCAGGCGGTCGCCGAGGCGGACGTCGTAGTGCTCGCCATTCCGCTACACCGGTTCGTGACCGTCGATCCCCAGATGTTTGCCGGCAAGCTCGTCGTCGACGCGATGAACTACTGGCCGGCCAGCGATGGCGTACTCAGTGCCTTCACCGGCGGCGGGAGCACCGAGATCGTCGCGGGCAGGCTGACTGGCTCGACGGTCGTCAAGGCGCTCAACCACATCGGCTACCACGAGCTCGAAGACCTCGCCCGGCCTGCGGGAGCACCGGACCGCCGGGCGGCTGGCGTCGCTGGTGACGATCCCGCGGCGGTTGGCGTGATCGCGGGCGTGATCGACCGGCTCGGCTACGACCCGGTTCGTTTCGAAAATTTGCGAGCGGGCCGGGTGCTGCAACCAGGCGGGCAGGTGTTCGGCGTAGCGCTTGCGCTGCCCGAGTTCGAGCGGGCCGTCGGCCAGAACGCGACGAGCCCGCTATGAGGTACACCTTCGGGCTCGATACGTTCGGCGACCGGAACGGCGGCACCGACGGCAAGCCTCTGTCGCACGCTCAGACGATCCGCAATGTGGTGCGGGAAGGCGTCTTCGCCGAGCAGGTCGGCGTCGACTTCTTCGGGATCGGCGAGCACCACACGGAAATCTTTCCTATGCCAGCCGGAGATGTGGCACTCGCCGCGATCGCGGCTCAGACGACCAAGATCCGCCTCGGCTCGGCGGTCACCGTGCTGAGCTCCGACGATCCCGTCCGGGTATTCCAGCGATACTCCACTCTGGACGCGATCTCCACTGGCCGCGCAGAAGTCATCCTTGGCCGCGGATCGAGCATTGAGTCTTTCCCGCTATTCGGCTATGACCTCGCCGACTACGACGAGTTGTTCGATGAGAAGGCCACCCTGTTCGCCGAACTGCTCGAGGGCGGGCCGGTCACCTGGCAAGGCAAGACGCGTCCCGCGCTGCGTGGCCAGGACGTGGTGCCGCACGTCGAGTCGGGACAATTCCCGGCCTGGATCGGGGTCGGCGGCAACCCGCAATCGGTGATCCGCGCCGCCCGCCTCGGGTACTCGCTCGCGCTTGCCATCATCGGCGGTTCGCCGGCCAGGTTCTCCGCGTACTCCGAGCTGTTCCGGCGAGCGCTGGAAAGCTTCGGGCAGCCGCTGCGCCCGGTGCTCGTGCACTCCCCGGGCCATGTGGCGGAAAGCGACGATAAGGCGAAGGCGGAATTCTGGCCGCGCTGGCGAGACATTCTCACCGTCATGGCTCCGGAGCGCGGGTTCGCGATCCCCACCGAGAAGTCGTTCGACAGGGAGATCGGGCCGCACGGAGCGCTGTACGTTGGCTCGCCGGAGACTGTGGCTAGGAAGATCGCCACGAACCTCGAGGTGCTCGACGCCACCAGGTTCGACCTGAAGTACGGCATGCCCGGCATGACCCACGACCAGCTCATGGCCGGCATCGAACTTTACGGTCGCAAGGTCATTCCGCGCGTGCGTGAGCTGCTCGGCGAGCCCGATCGATAGAGGTCGAGGCCTACCATGCCGTGGCGTGCCCGGCCGGCTCCCGCAGGTTGTCAACTGCCCTGCGTGCTGCCAGCACGTACGGGTGGGCGTCGGGCAGTCGGTCGCTCAGGATGGCTCTGGCGCAGTCGGCGAAGGCGGATGCTTCGGCGAGCCTGTCCTGGCCAGCGAGAGCCGCAGCCAGGTTCAGCATCGTCCGGCCGACTTCGGTGTCCTCCGGGCCCAGCACCGCCTGCAATATCCGCAGCGATCGCCGACCCAGGGCCTCTGCGACGTCGTAGTCGCCGTGATCGGAGCGCAAGGCCGCGAGATCGGCACAGATCGTGGCGACCTCGAGGTGATCGGGGCCGTAGCAGCTCTCGACGATGCCAAGCGCCCGCCGGTAGGACTCATCGGCGTCGATGAACCGCCCCGCCACGTGATACAGGGCGCCAAGTACGTTCAGATCCCTGGCGACAGCGGGATGCTGGGCGCCGAGCACACCGGTGCGCAGAGCCCTTGCTCGCTCGGCGAGGTGGATGCCGCCCGCGACGTCGCCGCGAGAATACGCTCGTACGGCCAGGTCGTGCAGGAGCCCGGCCTCGGTCAGCGCGTCGGAGGCGGGCAGTCCCGCAGCGGATGCAACGTGCCCGGTGGCCTCAGCGGACATGGCTTTTCTCGCCCTCCTCGGCGAGCGAGCCGCCGCTCGGCCCGCTCTGGCACTGTTGTAGGTCACCGGCGCAGGCGAGCACCTGAGTAACGACTACTCAGTTCTCAGGGGGGACGACGTCTGGAGCTGACCGCGAATCAGCCATCTGCGCGCCGACGGCGCTCAGCCCAGCCTGGCGTGCAGCGTCCAAGCGTGCCGCGCCGCCTCGACACATGCGTCGCGATCTTCGGCGTTGTCGGCTGCCGCGGCTTGGTCGTCAAGTCGGTAGGCGAGTATCAGGCTCAGCGAAGCGACCTCCTCCGCGGTGTGCTCCGCTGGCGCCGGCAGGCCCGCCGCCCGTAAGGACGGTGAAAGCCGGGTCGAGGCGGGCAGCGACGGCGCCGTCAGCACGGCGAGCCTGCCGCTGCTGGCTGGATGTCCGGCCATCATGAAAGCCCCGAACAACGGCCCGCCGCTCTCTTGCTCTCGCTGGATCACGTCAAGCATGGTCGTGAACGCGCAGTAGGAAGCGTCGAGAAGCTGGGCGAGATCGGTGGCTCGCTCAACACGTTCTCGCGCCGCGTCAAGGCATCTCATGATTGTGGCCCCTTTCCGACTGACCGCTGCGGCGAGTTTGCCGAACTTCGCCGTGGCCAGGTCGCCCGGATTCAAGGCCTGTGGATAAACCCTTTCGGCTGCGGACGCGCTGGGGAAACCCCCGGGAGTCACAGCATCGCGATGAGCATCGCTGCCATGCCGGCGCTCATCAGCGCCTGCCCGGCGGCTGCCCGATCGGTGAGCCGCGGGCCAGGACCGACGGCCCGCGCAAGCCACGGTATGGACGCGACCGCGCAATACGCGGCGATCAGGCCGGTGACAGCAAGCACAGAAAATGGCAAAGAGGCGGCCGTTGACGTCTCAGCCATCGCCACATGGGCAGGCATGGACGATCGCATCTGAGTTCCGCCGGACAGCGCGGTGAGCATCCAGATCATCGCGGCCGCCATCAGCGCATGATGCAGGGCGGTTGGTGTCGGCCGGATGAACCGGCCTGAGCCACCCGAGCCGGCCAGGACTAACCAGAGCGCGGCGCCGCCGAATCCGGTCGCCTGCGCCCACGTCGCGGCGGCCGGCTCGGGCCGCCAAGCCATGACGATCATTGCCGCGCACATCAGCACGCAGAGCATCGCGACCGGTCGGTCAGACCTGCGCACCAGGCCCACGCACAGCGATGCGGCTAGGAACACCCCGGTGAGCAGCCACCTGATCGTCAATGATCCGATCATGCGTGCTCGTACTCGTCGTGACGCCGGATCCAGGCCAGCGGCGCGGGCAGGCCACCCTCGTCTCGGCCATGAGGCGTACGGTCAAGAAGCTGGAAAGTTACATTCAACGCGTCCAGGCCGCGCGCATAACAGGAATACGTGTGGTAGACGATGCCGTCCTCCAAGGCGAAAGCACTCAGGCCAGGATTCTCCGGCCCGAAGGGCTTACGGGTGAAGTTATAGACGGCGTCATCTGGCACCGCGCCAGGACCCCTCGGCATGTCGCGCTGTGACGTACCGGCCGACGGGGCAGCGAACGTGACCCCGAAGTCGAAGTTGAAGTCGCCGCCGAGCGAGGACACCCATGGAAAAGTCCAGCCCATCCGCCGCTTGTAGGCCTCGATCCGTACCAGCGGGGCGCGCGATACGCAGACCATGGTCACGTCGTGCCGATTGAGGTGAACCACGCCGCCGTTGAAGCTGTCGGCCCAGAATGAGCAGACCGGACAGCCTTCGCTCCACTCTGGCCCGAACATGAAGTGATACACCAGCAGCTGCGACCGGCCGGCGAACAGGTCGGCCAGCGTCTTGCTTCCATCGCTTGTGTCGAACACGTACGGCTTGTCGATGCGCAGCCGCGGCAGCGCCCGGCGCATGGCCGCAAGCTCGTCCCCGCGCCTGGTGTGCTCCTTCTCGGCCTCAAGCAGCCGCAGCCGTGCTTGGAGATGTTCGTCCCGGATTGCTGATTGAAGTTCTGTCACCATCGTGAGATTCCTTCCACTGCCATGGTTGATCCTCCACCGTGGTAGACACCAGTCGATCGCGAAAGTGGTCGGTCCTGAACCGCCTACTTCAGCGACTCCGCGGTGTCTTATCTAGTAGTGGACCGCTCGGCAGGAGAGCCAGGCAGCGAAGCGAGGACGGGCCAGTGAGCACCGAGCTGATCGAGAAAGCCCAGGCGGGCGACAGCGACGCCTTCCGCACGCTGACCGAGCCGCACTGGCGAGAACTGCAGGTCCACTGCTACAGGTTCTTGGGCTCACTGCAGGACGCGGAGGACGCGATGCAGGACATCATGCTGGCGGCCTGGCAGGGAATCGGCGGATTCGAAGGCCGGTCGTCGCTTCGGACCTGGCTGTACCAGATCGCGACCAACCGCTGCCTGAACGCGCTGCGGTCGGCGCGCAGGCACGCCCCGGCGACTTGGTCGGTCTCCAGCGTCGATCCACTTGAGCCGTCTGGCCTGGGCGAGATTACCTGGCTTGAGCCGTACCCGGATGCCTGGCTTGAGGCGCCCGCGATGACACCGGGGCCTGAGGCGCGCTACGAGGCCAGCGAGGCCATTTCCCTGGCGTTCATCACCGCGCTTCAGGTCCTGCCGCCCCGCCAGCGCGCGGTGCTCATCCTGCGTGACGTGCTCGGATTCACAGCGGCCGAGACCGCTGAAATCCTGGACACCACCGCTGACTCGGTGACCAGCGCGCTCAAGCGCGCCAGGGCGACATTGCACGACCGGTCCGATCAAGCGGGACGCGAGCCGCCGGCCGCCCCGAACTCACCGGCGGAGCGCGACCTGGTCACCAGGCTCACCGCCGCCTACCAGGCTGGCGATGTGAGCCAGCTCGTGGCCATGCTCACCGACGACGTGCGCATCAGCATGCCGCCGGTGCCGCTCGAATACCGCGGACGCGATCTAGCGGCCCGGTTCCACGAACTGGTGACGTTCCGCCAGGGCCGCACCTATGACCTGATCCTGACCCGGGCCAATGGCCAGCTAGCCTTCGCCGCCTACCTGCGCGATCCGGCGGGCGGAGCACGGCACGCGATGGGTCTGCTGGTCGTCACCCTGTCGGGCGATCGCATCTGCGAGATCACCCGGTTCGACAACACGGTCTTGCCTAGCTTCGGCCTGCCGCGCGTCTTGCCCTAACGGCGTGGGCGGAGCGATGATCGGGACGGCCCCCTGGCGGCCAGTCATATAGCGTTTCCGCAGCGTCCGCACCTGGTCGGTGAGCGGATCGTCAGGGCCGATGGACTGCTCGCAATCGCGCAGGGCGCGATCGAACTGGGCGCTCGCCCGCTTCAGCAGCCCAGCCCCATGGTAGGCATGGGCGAGGTTGGCTCGGCATGCCAGCGTTTCCCAATGGCCAGGGCCCAGTATCCGCTCGCAGTCGGTGAGCGTCGCCTCTCCGAGCTTGACCGCCTCTGACACTTGCTTCGCCCGGTGCCGGGCGGCGGCTAGCTTCCAGCGGGCACGAAGGGTATCTCGATGCTCGGCGCCGTTGATCCGCTCTAGGTCGGCCAGTTCGCTCTCGTAGAGCGGGATAGCATCCTTGGCTTGCCCGCTCATGCAGTACAGGGCGGCAAGGTTCGCCCTGGAGACGATGGTATCCGCTGGCCTTATCCCAGGTATGCGCTGCCACTCGGCGACGACCCGCTCGAGCAGGACCGTGGCCAGTGCGATCTGCCCGACGTCGTAGCGGGCGATCGCCAGCTTCTCTCGCGCGGTGACCGCGTCTGCATGGTCCGTGCCGACAGCCACCTCGATCCGATTGAGCACTTCCTCATACATGCTGATCGCGTCGCTCATGCGACCGGCGCGCCCGTAGGCCACAGCCAGTTGGCGTCTCGCCGAGATCGTATCTGGATGCATGACGCCGATCGTCTGCTCGCGAATGTCCAGGCAACGCTGGAACACGCCGGTCGCCTCCGAGTAACGCCGGGCGTCGAGGTATGTGCGGCCCAGCTCGGTCAGGCTCTCCAGGGTCTGCGGGTGAGCGCGGCCGAGCACGAGCTCGCTCTCGGAAGCGACACGTTCCCCTAGCAAGATGGCATCGGTGTGCCTGCCAGCGGCACGGAATACCTGCGCCAGGCTCGCTCGTGAGCTGATGGCCTGCGGGTGGTTGGGGCCCACCACTTTGTCGATGTCGGCGATGAGTTCTCCGCGCAGACCGATAGCCTCATTGAGGCGGCCTGCTGCCATGGCAGCGCCGGCGAGCAGCTCCCTGAGCTGCAGGGTGAGCGGAGCTCGGTCACCGAAGTGCTCAGCGGATCTGCCGACTAGGTCGCGCCAGTACCGCAGGGCAGTTTCTGGCACCTGGGCGTCGTCGAGGCTCTGCCCGACCCGCAGGAGCAAGGGATGGCAGCCTCGGCTCCACAGCGCCAGCTCATCGCACCGCCTAAGGCTAGTGGCGCAGCCACGCAGCGCACCTTCCATCTCAGCGGCCTCGACCTGATCAACGCTCTGCGGCCAGGAGTATATTGCGTCAGCCGCCGCCTCTACGGCCTGGCGCAGTTCAGCGGCGGTCATTGCCCGACGGACTGACCACTGGAGCGCGCCAGGCATTCGTACCGTCCGGATCTCGTCGTCCGGCTCGATCGTGACTAGGCCAAGACGCTGCAGATTGCCGAACGTAGCTCGCACGCTGGACTGGTCCGCCCCGCTTACGCTGCTCCGCCCGGTCACATAAGCGCACGCGGCCGAGCTCGTGAGAACCTGGCCGGGGATCCAGGCCGGACCAAGCACAGCGGCCAGCTTGAGCGCGGGCCAGGCGAGCTGCGGGGGCGCGAATTGCCGCGCCCGGTCGACGGCCAGCATCCATGAGGGCGCTAGCGGGTCGCTGGCGAGCCTGTCAGCCTGATCCGGCCGGTAACGCTCGCGGGCCAGCCGGTACTGGCGGCAGTCTTGTCCGCTGTCATGTAGGTAGGCGGCGGCGAGCGCCAGGCCAACCGGCCGGCAATCCAGCGCGTTGACGAGATCGAGCGAACCCGATGATTGGAGTGGATCGTCACTGAGGTGAGCCGAGATGTAGCTCATGGCCTCGCGCGGGCTGAAAGCCGGTAGCGCGATCTCCATGTGCTCGGGCGCAGCGGGAATGGCCGATCCGAGCCCTCGGCCGGTCAGGCTGGTCGTGACCAATACCTCACCGCTCGGGCCATACGGCCACAGCCCTTCCGCGTCCGCCGGATCGGCCAGGCCATCGAGCACGACAAGCCATCGCTTGTCAGTGTCAGCCAGCCAGCTGAGGAATCTGCTGGCGCCCGCCTCGGGCTTGTTCGGCGGCGCCGCGACCTGGATGTCGGCCAGCGCCCGCGCATACCCGGTGACGAGACTGTCGCGGCTGCCCGCGTCAAGCCACACCAGGAGATCGATAGCGTCGGCGGCCCAGAGCTTAACTGCGAAGGCCGCAGCTAGCTGGGTCTTTCCCGTCCCTTCGCTGTGGGCTGCCGGCGCTCGTGGATCCCCGCCAGGGCTCAGGATCACCGCTAGGCCTGGGTGCAGGCCGTCCCAAGGCCCCTGGCCGGTTTCCGGCCGGGCGACGTAGCTTTCGCCCACGAAGGGCACGTCCCCCGACATGACGGGCCAGGCTCGCGCCTGCTGCTGCGTGGCGGAGGCGGCGCGCTCACTCATCGAGCGCCTCCAGATCGAGGAGCGTCTCGTCGGACCGAGCCCGCACTGCCAGAGCGGTCAGCAACGCGGCGAACAGCGCGGCCGCCCCGCAGCTGAGGAACCCGAGCGAATACGACTGGCTCAGCGCATCGAAGGCGACCCGGTGAAGCGTATTGAATGGCACCACGTTACCGCTTGGCAGCGTGAACGTCGCCGGCACCGGGTTCGCTCCAAGCGGTCCTGAACAGACCGCGTGCACTGCGGCCTCCACCGCGGGCCGCTGAGCTATATGTCTGATTCTTAGCTGTCTTGAGATATTCCATGGAGCAACTCCAGCATCCAGGAGTTCGAAGCCTCCGGGTTGGAGCTAGATGCTGGCACGCCGCAGCGAACTGTACAAGTTTGCTATTGATTAATCTTCTCGAGTGAATTCGGATGGCCGCGCGTAGCCTCGGCCGACTTCCGGCGGCGGTTACCCTCCGCTCACACGAAACTCGCACGTAACTCGCATGCTGGCCCGAGGATGAGGTGATCGGATGATCGCGACCGCAAGGAGCAGGACATTGCGCGATCCGATCGCTGACAACCCGCGTGACCAGGGGGAACTACTTGTCGTCGACGATGAGCCTTTCCTGCGTGACGCCGTCGCCGCCTCGCTCAGGTTCCTCGGCTTTGAGGTCACGACCGCCGAGACCGGCACCTATGCGCTCAGGCTGGCCAGAGACCATGCGTTCGACCTGATGGTGCTTGACGTGATGCTGCCTGACACTGACGGCTTCGAGATCGTCAGGAGGCTGCGGGCTGAGGGCAACCGGGTTCCTGTGATCTTCCTTACCGCGCGGGATGCTCAGGCGGACAAGGTGAACGGGCTCACGCTCGGCGGCGACGACTACGTCACCAAGCCGTTCGGGCTTGAAGAGCTGGCGGCAAGGGTCCGCTCGGTGCTGCGCCGCACCCGCCCGGAGCCCGACGCGGCCACGCTGCTCGCATTCGCTGACATTGAGCTTGACCAGGACAGCTACGAGGTATGGCGGCGCGGTGAGCCAATCGACCTGTCGCCGACCGAGTTCCGCCTGCTGCGCTTTCTCATGCTGAACGCCGGCCGGGTGATGACCAGGGCCGAGTTGCTCGACCACGTGTGGGACTACGACTTCGGCGGGTCGAGCACGGTGGTCGCGACGTACGTCGCCTACCTGCGTCGAAAGCTGGCCCTGCACGGAGACGATGTGATCCACACCCAGCGCGGCGTCGGCTACAGCCTGCGCCTCCCGCGCGCTCGCAATGAGGCTTAACGTCGGGGGCCGGGCTCCCCTGCGAGCCCGGGTCCTGGCCGGCGTGCTGCTGGTCACGCTCGCCGCGCTTATCGCCTTCGACTTCGCTGCGGCCTCTGCCCTCCGCCGGTACCTGTACACCCAGACCGACTCGCAGCTGGAGAGCGTGCTCGGCATGTACCGGCCACTCCAGATCGACCTGCCTGGCGCGCACAGGCTGCGCAGGCAAACGGTGCAGCTCACGCCCAAGTCCGCCGCCCGTGTCCAGATTCATAGCTCGGGCCGGTTCAGCGTCGTCGGGCAGCCTCTGGTGCTCAGGCCGGGTTTGATCGACCAGTACTTCGTCGAGTTCTATTCGGCCAAAGGGCCGAAGCTTATCCTTGGCGGCAACCCCGACCTCAAGCCGAAGATCCCGGCCGACCCGACCCGTCTGGCCGCCCGGCCGCGAACTGTGCCAAGCAGTAACGGACGCGCGCAGCTTCGGATGCTGCCGGTGCAGTTCGGCGGTGCCACGCTGCTCGTGACTACCAGCCTGGCCGGGCTTAAGAAGACCGACGACAGGCTCGAGCTCATCCTCATCATCGGCTCGTCATGCGCGGCGCTGCTGGTTGCTGTGGGGGTCGCCCTGGTGCTGCGCCGTGGCATGCGACCGATCGAGACCATGGCGACGCAAGCCGATCGGATTACCGCGGGTGACCTCACCGACCGGGTCTATCAGGGCGACTCGAGTAGTGAGGTCGGCCGGCTTGGTGCTGCACTCAATGGCATGCTGACCAGGATCGAGACTTCCGTTCGCGAGCGCGAGGCCAGCCAGGAGCTGACCAACAGGTTCTTCGCCGAAGCCAGCCACGAGCTGCGTACCCCGCTTGCCTCGCTGCGCGCGAACGCTGAGCTCTATCAGCAGGGTGCGCTCACCGAGCGGGCGCAGGTCGATGAAGCGATGCGCCGCATCGCGGCTGAGTCGCAGCGGATGAGCGCGCTGCTCGACGACATGCTTCGGCTGGCCAGGCTCGACCAGCACCCGGGCCAGGAATACGAGCCGGTTGACCTCACCGCGCTCGTCACCGACTGCGTCGATCAGGCCAAGATCGCTGATCCGCGCCGGTCCTGGCAAGCGGACATCGCCGCTGACCTGGCGGCGACAGGGGATGCCGAACTGCTGCGGCGGGCGATCACCAACTTGCTCGCCAATGTGCGCACGCACACGCCGGCCGGCACCGCTGCGATGGTCAGCGCCGCTCGCGCCAACGGCTCGATCAGGATCGAGGTCAGCGACGACGGCCCGGGCGTCCCGGCCGAGCAGCTGCCGCGAATCTTTGACCGGTTCTACCGGGGCGCGCCGCCCTCGCCACGGCCAGGCGCTGGCCTCGGGCTGGCCATAGTGGCCGCCACGGCGATCGCTCACGACGGCTTCGCCGAGGCGGCGCTGAACTTCCCGCGCGGGCTGACCGTCGCCCTCACCCTGCCGCCGGCGCGACCGGGGCTAGACTTCCCGGGTGACTGACTGGCCGGCGATCATCGCCGCCGACTTCGCCATGCCGGCCGAGCCTTCACCTGCCGACCTTGTCGACGAGCTGCTCGGCGCGCTGTGCTCACAAGATCCTGTGCTCAGGGATGAGCAGGCCTATCCGGTTCTCGCCTCCTGGATCGTTGCCGGGCATCTGGACGGTGAGCTCATCGCGCTCGGCGACACGACGCTGCGGTTGTTCGGCCGCGCAGAGATCCAGGCCAGGACGTTCGCTGCCCTCATCCTTGCCGCGCTGATTCACCGCGACACCGCCGCGGGAACGCTGGACGCCGGCACCGTGCTGCGCTGGCGCGACGGATTCGCCGATTGGTGGCTGGCCGAGACTGACCTGCGGGGCTGGGACGACAAGCTCGGCTGGCTGCACGCCGTGGCGCACGGCGCCGACGTGGTCGGTGAGCTTGGCCAGTCGCCCCGGCTAGACGGTGATCAGCTCTCCGGCCTGCTTGACCTGGCGTGCTCCCGGCTGCTCTCCCCCACCGGCTACGTGTTCGCCCACCAGGAGGACGACCGCGTCGCGCTTGCTGTCGCCACCGTGCTGACCAGGCCAGAGATGTCGCCCGCCGCAGCGACCGGCTGGCTCGATCCGGTGCGCCGCTACTTCGAAGCCGGCCGGCCAGGACCTGTGCCAATACCGGCCGCCAACACCATGCGCACGCTGCGCAGCCTGTACCTCATGGTCGATCGCGGTTTCCGGCCAGATCCTGATCAGCCCGACAAGCTCGTCCCCGCGCATCGGACCGAGATCCTCGATGCCATCGCCGACCTGCTGCACATCGCGTTCCCGCACCAGCTTTGAAAGCACTGCGGCGGATCGGCGGGGCCGGTGAGCCAGGGCGCTGGCGAGTCCTCTAGCCTCGCAGCGTGATCGTGGTCGTGGCCGGGGTGGCCGGCAGCGGCAAGACGACGGTCGGGAAGCTGGTGGCCGGCCGGCTGAAGTGCGTGTTCGCGGACGGCGACGAATTTCACCCGGCAGCCAACGTCGCGAAGATGCACGCCGGCATCCCGCTCACCGACGACGACAGGTGGCCGTGGCTTCGAGCCATCGCCAGGTGGACCGATGAGCGCGCGGCCGCGGGCGAGTCCGCGGTCGTGGCGTGTTCTGTGCTGCGGCGCGCCTACCGCGACGTGCTGCTGACGGCGCGGGCACGGCCTCGGATGATGTTCCTTGTCATCCCTTACGACACGGCCGCGGCCAGGCTTGACGCCAGGCACGGCCACTTCTTCGGCCGCGAGCTGCTCGACAGCCAGTTCGCGACGCTGGAACTGCCAGAGCCCGAGGAAGCCGTCGACCTGGTCCCGGCCACCAGAACCCCTGACGAGGTCGCCGACAACATCGTGGCTCTGCTGGGTCCGAAGTAGTCGGCATGGACGACTGGCACCGCCAGAAAGGACGCTGGCGCTAGGCCGGCTTGACGGCCCGCATATGCAAGAACATGGGGATGCGCTGCCAGCGCCTGTCCTTGGGATCGCGCTCTGCGACCTGATCGCTTGGCACGGCCTCCCTGAGCGCCTCGATCAGCAGGCCAGCGGCCTCCGTCGCGCGGGCATAGGCCTCTAGCGGCCGGTGCTCGCTATGGAATGTCAGGCGGACGCCGTCACGCTCGACCGTGTCGCGCATCCGCATCGGCGCCATGTAAGAGCCTTCGATGACGAACGGGGCGTCGGGTTCCCGGCTCCGGAATGAGCCAGCGCTGTTGACCGGGTGCGGTATTGCCAGGCACAGCCGTCCGGCCGGCTCGAGCACCCGGGCGATCTCCGCGACAGCACCCGGCATCTCGTCGAAGTCATGCAGGCACATATAGGCGACCACCAGGTCGAATACCCCGCTGGCGAACGGCAGCATGCCGCCGTCAGCCAAGAAGGCCGGCGCCCTATCCGCGTGCGTCGCGGCAAGCCGCACCATGGTCGGCGACCCGTCCACGCCGACGACCTGGTGGCCGAGCGAGCGCAGCATCCTGGTAATACGCCCTTCGCCGCACGCCAGGTCGAGGGTCCTGCCGCCCGGAGGCGGAAGCAGTTCAATGAGCACGGGGCGGTTGATGTGGTCGTGCGCTTGGTCGTATCCGGGAGTACGGGCGAACGTGGCCCAGTTCGTCGCCTCAGACTCCCAGCCCTGCCGCATAGTCACCCAGGAAGTTTGCCATAGTCATTCATCACGACCGTTCGACACCAACAGGCGAAAGGGGCGGTGTTATGCCGGACACAGGTAGCGGCGCGATGGAGATCGGCGTCGTGCTCGAGGCCTTCATTGACTGGCCACTGGATCGGCTGCTTGCCTGGCTGCGCACCTCCGCACCCGAGATCACCGCCATCGAAGTGGGCGCGGGCGGCTACGCGCCGCACCCGCACTGCGATGTCGCCGGGTTGCTTGCCAGTCCGCAGGCGCGGCGGGAATGGCTTGACGCCGTCGCCGAGCACGGGTTCAGGCTCGACGCGCTTAACGCGTGGGGCAATCCGCTCCACCCTGATCCCGACATTGCCCGTCAGCACGACGAGGACCTGCGCGATGCGATCCGGCTGGCCGTGCTGCTCGGGGCCGATCGGGTCGTCGCGATGGCCGGCTGCCCGGGCGCGGTGCCTGGCGATCAGGCGCCGCACTTCGGCGCCGGCGGATGGCTGCCCTACCTGGAGGGCGTCTACGAACGGCAGTGGGCCGATGAGGTAGCACCGTACTGGTCCGACCTGGCGGCGTTCGCCGCGTCGGAGAACCCGGAGCTTCGGGTCTGCCTGGAGCTTCACCCAGGAACTGCGGTGTTCAACACCGAGACATTCAGCCGGGTCGCCGCGCTGGGGCCAGCGATCGACGCCAACCTGGATCCGAGTCACTTCTTCTGGATGGGGATGGACGGGCACAAGGTGGCGGCCGCGCTCGGCGAGCGGGTCGGCCATGCGCACGGGAAGGACACCGTCTTCCACGCCGACAGCCTCGCGCTCAACGGCCTGCTCGATGCTAGGTGGCCGCAGCCCGCTGACAAGATGCCGTGGACCTTCGCCGTCCCTGGCCACGGTCACGACCTCGGCTGGTGGACCGAGCTGATCGCCACGATCTCCGGCTCGCACGCCGAGGTGATCTCCATCGAGCACGAAGACCCGTTCGTCCCCGCAACCACCGGCGTACCCGAGGCCGCCAAGCTCCTCCGCCAGGCAATAGACGGGGCTCGGGTCCCGCGAGCCGAAGGGCGCGATGCCGCCTGGACTGACGAGCGAAGTATGCGAGGAGGGAAGGCGGCACCTTAAAGGCGCCCGGAGGCGAGTGGGGAGAACAGCGGCGCCGCGCCCAGTCAGCGCTTGACGACGATGACCGGCAACTTGACCGTGACCGTGTAGCCGGCGGCGTCGGTCACGGTGACCCTTGGGGTGTAGCGGCCCGGCCTGTGGTAGCGGTGGGCTGCCAGCGGGCGTGTCGCCCCAGCGCCGTCGCCGAACTGCCAGAGGACCTTGGCGATGCCAAGCGCGATCACCGAGTTGGCCAGCGTGAAGCGCACCCGGGTCAGCGGCCTGACCCTGGTCTTGCTCTCGCGCGGGTGGAGCTTCGGCGACAGGGCTGTGCCGCGGACTTCGCACCGCCTCGTCGCGGTGCCGCCGCGGCCAAGCCGGCCATTCCAGGCGAAGTTCTCGACCAGAGGTGCCGTGCCGTGGCCAAGGAATTGCAGGTCGGCCATGGCGACCCTGAACCTCGATCCAGACTTCCCGCGCACGCTGACGTGGTAAGCGCCTCGCCCGGGCTCCAATATCCAGGCGAGAGACCTGCCGCCGGCCTCGACGTACCCGACGCCGGCGAAGGTGTGGATGCGCTTCTTGCTATCGAGCCCGATGCGGTGTCCGAACGGATTGGTGACAAGCAGGTGCGCCGCCGAGCGCTCCTGAATGAGCGCGACCCGGTCGAGCACGGGGAGATCCTGTGCGAGCGTCGAGTAAATGAAATCCATCAGCGCGCTTATCGCATCTCCGCTGAACCCCTGCGGCAATGGCAGCGTGTCTAGGTCCACGTAATAAGTCAGCGGCTGAGTTGAGTAGAGCACGGTGTCGGAATTTGTCGACTGCTTGTGCGCCATCTGCACGATTCCGCTCGGTACGGTCCAGCGGGCAACCACGTCCCAGCTCGCCCCGTACGTCGGCGTCAGGAAGCAGTTGTTGGTGTGGGCGAAGTCATTAAGCGGCGGCGTGACGCTCGCGTTGGTCAGCGCCTGCAGCGCGCCGAAGTCGCACAGCGGAATCGTGGTGGCAACGTTGTTGGCCGCGAACAGGTTGAGCGTCGCCGTCATGTCCGTCTGTCCGAGAAGGATCGGCGGCGCCACGCCAGGGATGCTGAGATCGACGGCGATCGAACCGATGGCGGGCAGCATGGTGCACAGCGCCCCGTCGCTGGTCGGGCCGGGCTTCAATGTCAGCTGCAGCGGCCCATAGGTGATGCTGACTCCCCTGGCCGATGGTCCCAGAGCCGGGGTCGTCGCCGGCACGGTGACCTGCGAGGACTGGCAGGCCAGAGCAGGCGGAGCCAACAGCGTGAACTCCAGGTCGCCGCCGCCGCCGGCACAGTTGCCGTTGCCGTCCGGGTTGGCCGTCACGCTGATGGTGTAGCCGATCTGATACATGTTCGGGGTCGCGTAGGTGTGCGTGAACGTCGCAAGCGGCGCGAAAGGCTTGCCGCCCGAGTAGGACAGGACCGTGTCGGACCCGTCCCCCCACGTGGTGTCTTGCCTGAAGGTGCAGCCTGTCGTGTCGCTGCTGTCCTCCATGACGAAAACGACCATGGGGTCGGCGCTCGTGCAGGCCGGGAATGAGTAGAAGCACTCCTGGCTAGTGGCATCGGGCCGCATATGCGCGGCTCCTGCGACGAACGGGCCGTGCCCCCAGGTCACGGCCGCACCAGCGCTCGGGACCTGCGCAGCAACCCCGCCCAGCGCGACGACGGCCGCGAACGCGGCAACCCACGCCCGCACCGGCCGGCCAACCCGACAATGTCGACGCGCTACGCCCGAGCCAGCCATACCAATCTCCCGATCAGCTTATCGAATACCGTGATTAGCGGGCTTATTGTAGACCGACTCGCTTATTAATATCTAGCGGAGTCGAGTCCGCGGATTAGCGGTTGCCTGCCGTCGGTAAATCCACTTAGAAATTAACCGAAAAAATCTTGGTCATCGTGTAAACCACTAGGGCAACTTAAGCGTCTGCGAGCAGCCGCCACAGCTGCTCCCAGGCCCGCATCCCCTCGCGCAGCCTGCGGATGCGCAAGAACTCATTGGGAGCGTGCAGCTTCTCATCGGCGGTCGAGAACGAGAAGAACAGCGTCTTGGCGTCGAGCAATCGCTCGAATGCCGCCGTCGCTGGGAGCGTGCCTGGCACCTTGGCGAGCAGCACGGGCTGGTCAGGGTAGACCGCCTCGAGGGCGGCGGCGGCCGCCCTGATCGCGGGATGATCGGCACCGATCGTGTAGGCCGGAACCCGGGCCTCGTCGGCTTGCACAGTGACCCGCACGCCTTGAGCTGACCGGGCAGCGACGTGGGCTGTGATCGCGTCGATGACGTGGTCGGGGTCCTGGCCAGGCACCAGCCGGCAGGACACGTGCGCTACCGCCGTGTGCGGGATCACGGTGTACTTCCCGCCGCCCCGCACCCCGTTGACCTCGAGCGTGGGACGCTCCCACAGACGTTCGAGCGTGGTGTACCCCGGCTC